>VOFC01000313.1_pt1 | contig 18001 bp, 30 predicted proteins | sample 5384161 | NCBI WGS metagenome assembly VOFC01 (sample SAMN12384722, study PRJNA508395) | human gut metagenome | isolation source: healthy gut B | host: Homo sapiens
TCTTCAGCGTGCGTCCTTCTTCTGATAGGGTCTCTGTCTTTTCGTAAATACGTCCGTCATCGCATGATGTGATATATGCCAATAACAGTAGATAACCTCCGAAAAGAATATATTTTTTCATAAACAAATCCTTTCTTGTGCTATTTAGAATGTATACTGGAGTAGAATACTGGCCGAATGTACTGCCAAACCTAAATCGTCGTTATCCCGATCAAGTTGGGTATCATGACCTTTACGGGCAATATACTGGTACATCGCTTGTAACTTCAGATTACAGTTCTTGAAAAAATAGTTCATACCCACGGCTGGCATATTTAGAAAACCATTGGTGTCCATTCCGTTACGGTTGAAGAAATCATAGCGTGCAGCTGCTTGCAGACGGGGGGGCAACGAAGTAACCACCTTGTACATAGCCGCCCAGGTAGTTTATATGACTCGGAAATCTTTTGTCTTTTTGTGAAGCCAACATTCATATAATATACTTCAGCACCCAGGTATTTGTTCTTTAGCATTGCAAACTCCAATCCGGCACGATAATCATTGGTACTTTCATTTTCACTTTCTACATTGATAGAGGTAGAAATACCAAACATGATTTTGTCTTCATTCAGCCTGTTCGGATTTCCCTGTGTAGCGGGCATCACTCCTTTAGGCATATAGGTGAAACGTCCGGCGTACAGTAAAGACGGAATGTGCCAGTCATCACTAAATGTTTTTGTTGCTGTATTTACCGCTGCACCCGTACCGTTGAATAAACCGATTTCATACCCGAATTTATCAGCTACCAAACCGTGAATCTCTACACCTAAATCGAATCCGGTGCCAATATTGGGTGTTACCGCATTCAAAGAATAGGGGAGGATAACGGGAGCAGTCAGTGATACTGGCAAACTAGGTAACAATGTTTCTCCCAGTGTTGTCAGGTAGGCATGTGAAAACGGAGTTTTGAATTTACCGACCCGGATGGCAAACTGCTTTTTCAGTTGAACATCAAACCAGGCTTGTTGAAGTAATGCGCCTCCACTGGCTGCCGCATTTATGGAAAGGTTGAAAGATACTTTTATCGAAAGCCTTTCCGGTGAATCCGAGTACGGCGTAAGGAACTGAAAATCCGGAGTTGGCTATGTTATCTTGATTGTATGCTTTATCCAGTCCTTCATCGTCGTACCCAATTGAAGTTTGCACTGGTCTGTACGAGCAAATAGGGTTTGAATACAAAATCTCCTTTCTTGGTTTCGATAGTGAATCCTTCTCTTCCAGCTAATGATACTACACCATTTTCTGTATCTTCTTCATGTTGTGCCATAGCGGCCAAAGGCATTATGGCAGTCAGCATGGCAATGATTATAAATCTCTTCATAATTACTTTATATATACTACGTTTAGTTTAAAGTGAATTTAAAAAATGCAATCAGCGCATCCCGGTCTTACTCATATTCTTAAATAAGTTCTTTGATGCTTCTCCTTCTCCGCCATGCCACATGATGGCTTCTGTCAGATTGCGGGCGTCCGTCATGCAAGAAATAAAGTATGTCCGTTGACCTTTTCTTGTAAGCCGATTCCCCAAAGAGGGGTAGTACGCCATTCGTTTCCACGTGCCAGCCCGCTTATATAGTTGTCGTTCAGTCCGACTCCCATAATTTCAGAACCCATATCATGTAATAGATAATCAGAATAAGGGTGAATCGTTTGACCGCCTAACCACGGGAGTTGTATTATTTAATAAAACACTACCACGTGTCTTAGTGTGTAAAGTGGTCACATGACAGAGATGACATTTGGCTTTATAGAAGTTCTGTTCCCCTTTGATTACTTGCGGATCGTTTACATTACGCCGGGCGGGAACACCAAGACTTTGCATATAGAGATCTACGTTTTCCATCTCTTCTGTGCTGACATCCAGTTGGTCGTAAGAAAGCCCCATCATGCTACCTTGGTTTACTTGTATTTGTCCTTCACAGATTTCTTCCGGATAGCGGCTGTTGGTAACGCCCATATCACTGGAGAATCCCAATTCTACAGTTAAATCGGCATGTTGAGCTTTGTTGCCGGACAATCCCCAGACTTCTCACTCCGCGTTCGGTGATGTAATTACATCGTCCGCTGATTCCATATTCGGGATAATTACTTTTTGCTGCAAGTGCTTCAATTTCAACAGGATCTAGTGCCATCATTTGCCCCATGCCTACATGGCGTAATGGAATACGTACGGTACAAAACAAATCTTCCGGTTTGATTTCTTCGGCATACCATTCAGATATAGTATAATTGGGTTTGCAAAGTGTGTAGGCTTCTCCATCAGGGAAAGAAAATGTCTCGTAAGTGTATTCCACAGACAGTTTGCCTTCCGGTTGCACTCCATAGATTGCCTGGTCATGAAGCACACGTCCATAATCTTGAAAGAAAGCTCCGTTTTTACGGGATATGTAGACTAGCATGGAAGAGAATCCATAGCTGCCCGATCCACCCTCTGTCCATAAAGAGGGTTTGGTACGTCCCGCATTCCGGTGGCAACTGCCGCACGAATAACCGGCATAAACGGGACCAAGTCCGCCGCCATGACCGTTGTTACTTGTACGTACATCGTCATATAGTCTGTCACCTCGGGTGAAACGTACATCGTATGCTCCTGTTATCCAATCTGCAGGTGTGTCATAAGCAACAGACGAATTCAAAGAAAATAGTTGATGTTCCGGCTGATAGAGCATAGCCCTCCGGAATCTCGATATCAATATGTCAATTCCGTCATCATCACAGGCAGAGCATGCCAACAGGCAAAAGAAAGAGAATGAATATTTTAGAAAGTGATTCATTGTTTATTGACTTTGTTTCAATAATATGTTTTAAACATACCAAAGAAGTAAAGGTGGATCATTGAATTCCAACCTTTACTTCTCAATAATATCTTAGCTAAGATAAAGCTTTATTGTACTTTACGTGGTTCACCGTTTTTGTAGAGAAGGAATTCCAATGTGTGGAAACCGCGTACATTTTGTGCCGATTCGACAGCAGCTTCATCATCACCTTCACTCCATTCGAGATCACTCCAACTTTGAGAATTCAGTATTTGTACAATAGCATTCTGGTCCAAAGGCCAGCTGTCCATGTTAGGATCAAGTCCCATTTCGTCTACCGGACCGAATAAGAAAGCTTCGCTCTTTTCCCACGGTTCACGGGCAGTGATCCAAGCATCACAAGCTGTTTCAAAAGCACTATTTGACGGATTGTCTGCAAGGACTATTACTGCATTGTAGAGAGCGTCATTTTTTTTCTTTCAAACTTTTGTAGGTAGGCACTACTACTGCATCTACATATTGTGTTACTACAGGATTAAGTACTGCGTCCGTATTGATATTGTTGCTATTATTTGCAATATAGGATTTTAAGTCATTCTTCAGTATACTTTCCAGCTCTGCACAAGCATCCATAGCTGCTACCGTTTCGTTACTGGGAATATGATTACGGAAAGGTTGCGGAATATCCTGAATGGCTTTTGCCGCTTTTTGGATAGCATTCTTTATCTTGGTATCTAATGATGAATTAGCACCGGCGATAACAGTAGATAAAGAATTAGCATTTATATTACCGTCTAAAGAACCGTAATATGCATTCCGGATGGAATAAATGTTATTGGTATAGTCATCACGAGAATGCCAGCTGTACCAGGATTCCACAGCATATAATGCTTCTTCAGTATTTCCGGCTTTATACAAGTTGTATGGGTCACCAATTTTGGCAGTACCGACTTCATTGGCAATTTCCGCGCATTTATCCACGATTTCTTCCACACAGCTCAAGGCGCTTGCGTAAGGAGAGCCACTATGAGCCTTGAACAGGGAAGCATAGCTTTCACCTCCTTTATAGCTTGAATTCCATGCGTTGTAGAGATTGGTTGCATCTGTTTTTAGAAGTGCTGCTACATTTCTCATGTAGTTATGCCAGCTTGATGCGTTTTCAGGAGTGTAATCAATATTGGCAGGATCTACTGTTGGGTTGTCATCATCACTGCTGCAAGAAGTTGTTGTGAATGCTAATCCCAATATTAGGGCTGCGACATAAAAAGAATTTTGTTTTCATCATATAAAAATTAAATAATTGATTATTTGTTATTTCTTAATAAACCATCCTATATAGGCAATTCAATAGAAAATTCGTTTTCACTGTTGTATGACTTTGATACGCCAAAAACTTTATTTGTACCAATCTGGCGGGTTGCATAGTCTGCTTTTATCACTAAGTTTGGCAAAGCGTACCAATTTAATCCCGCTGTCCACATACTTACTTGGCAACGTTTTTCCATCGTTTGCCCTTTTTTCCCCTTTCTCTTGTGGGTTGTAGTATTCATAGCGGGCAAATGGATAGATTACCGGAATCTTTTTATTGCCTCCGAAGACCGAGCGTATATTAATGCCGGCTTCTGCTGCATAACTTACGGCATTCTTCGCTACCGGAGCCAGACGGCTGTAAGGCGATTTATTGGATAATTTGACATTTGCCTGACTTACTCCCTAATGAATTTCCTAAATTTCCATATAAGATATTACCGCGTGCCGTTACATATTTATTGCGATACTGTGCATCTGCGGTGAAGATTCTTATCGGAATTTTTCCATAGTTTGCATAAGTCTGTTCTTTATCAGAGTTGGCTCCTGCATCTGCACAATAATAAAATGATGCACCTACACGTAAACCGGGAACTCCTTTATAATCTAAACGAAATACATACGCGGGAGAAGTGAAGTTGTCTTCCTCAAAGATTCCCTGTTTGCCACTACCTACCCATGTGTTACGATCGAATCCATTAGGGTTCAGGCCTGCTACCACCATAGCTTGGTAATCGAAGCTTGCATACCCTTTTCGAAAGAACCAAAGATTTCCAGACCATTTTCATGCCAGGTAGAAGGCAAAGGCTTGTTTCACCTTCCGGGCGTGAAGTTCCGAAGAAATTGATCGGCTCATGGTGTGCGTTAGTCAATCCTACCGGAACAATAATATGTCCGGCACGTACATTGAGGGAGCGGTGAATTAAACGTGTGATGTGAAATTGTTCGATAGCTACTTCACCTCCTTTTTTCAACTTCTGTTTCGTATTCTCCGTTTTCGGTGTTTTCTAATTCGAAAGCTGTACCTGTTCCACCAGATTCGAACTCAATCTCTGCACCGAGTATCCATTTGGAATTGAACTTATAATCAAAAGCTAAAACGAAACGGGGAATTGAAATGGTATTCCTGTTTTTTCTTTGGATTACCATCGTTTCCTCCATAGAAACGGTTGATGCCATAATCTTTAAAATTAGCGACCATTTCACCGTATCCTCCAAAACGGAATTTTGTATATTCTTCTGTAGAAGAAGAATTACTACTTTTGGAAATTTCTTTTTGTCTCCTGTGCTGGAATTGTAAGAGAAGGTAGGAGACTAAGAATAACGATTGCTGTTATTTTTCTCATCTTTTTAATAATTTTATCGGCTGCAAAGTTAGATTAGGTTAAATGTGGCAATACCTAATATTAGGCATAGTTGTTTCTTAAATTCAGTATATGTAGGTAATTTTAATCTAAAGAGTAAAAAAAATATAGTAGTAGATAAAATAAAACAGACAAAGGTGTATTTCAGTATGATAATTTTTTACTGATATACACCTTTGTCTGTTGTTAGTGTGTAGAGTTGTCTTTATTATTTCATAGTGTCACCGATTTTGTTTGTAATTGAGCGAATCGTTTCTTCTACAACCAGTTTCCTTGAGTATATCTACCATCAGGAAACTACCTTTTCAGAAACGATTCAACTCAGACAAACTACATACAAACAAAGCTAAACTTATGCTAAGGTTATCGCTTAAACTGCCATCTTTATACCTTCTTTTTTTTACTGCAATAGCGTTTGCATTGCTGGCAAAGGTCATATCCCAGCATGGCTCCTAAAAAATGAAATCTTCTTCAGCTGTCAATTGATTTAAAGGACGGATGATGATGTGCCGCATGGCTTCCATACATTCTGCCTTTCCAAAAACAGGTTGATTTTATTAGTACCTACTTCTTGTATCATATAGCTGATGTTCTGATTTTTCAGCCGGCGGATGGCAAACTCTTCGTGCTCTCTGCTCATCGTATAGAGTACCATGTTGCGTACGCCTTTCTTGAACTCATAAATGTGGTTAAGGAAAATCCGGATTTCTCCGGGAATGATTCTTTCGGTAGCCATGATGCAAAAGTATTCTTTTTATGTTAAGGTAAAATTAGCTAATTTCTTGTTTTACTTGTTCAGCCCATGCACTGATACGTTCGTCTGTTTTGCTATCTTCGTTGACTTCATCAATTGGAAGTCCGACAAATTTACCGTCTACGACGGCAATGGAAGAATCGAAGGTATAGCCTGCAGTATCTGTTGCTCCACAGAATTTGCAGTGGGTATCTTTCAGATCTTCATAAAGAATACCTATTGCGTCACAGAATGTGTCGCTATACGAGTCAGAGTCGCCGCAACCGAACAGGGCTACAGATTTGTGGGATAAATCACACTTCTTTAAAACTTTTACTCCATCGTACCAGTCGTCTTGCAGTTCGCCGGCTCCCCCCATGTGGAAGAGCCGAGCACCAGTACATCATACTCATTGACTAAAGCCTCTGTAAGTTTAGATACTTCAAAAATATGTGCGGAAGGAACATTTAGTTTCTCTGCAATTCGACGGGCGACGTCTTCGGTTGTTCCGGTTGTAGAACCATAAAATACACCAATTTTATTCATCTTTGATTCGTTTTTAAATGTAACGCTGCAAAGATAGAGGGTCTTAAAGAAATAGAAATCCCCATTTATAATGGAAAATTTGTCTCCTTCTCATTATAAATGGGGATATATGGAATAAAAAATGGTCGATCTTTTTAATGATGGAACAAGCGAATGCCTGTGAATGCCATTGCCATATTGTACTTGTCGCATGTACCGATAACATGATCATCACGTACTGAACCTCCCGGTTGTGCAATATAGCTGACGCCACTCTTTGTGCGCGTTCGATATTGTCTCCGAAGGGGAAGAATGCGTCAGAGCCCAAAGCTACGCCAGTCATTGTATCCAGCCATGCACGTTTCTCTTCGCGAGTCAGTACTTCCGGTTTTTCTGTAAAAAACTGTTGCCATATGCCGTCTGCTAATACATCATCATAATCTTCTGATATGTATACGTCGATAGTATTATCACGATCTGCACGGCGGATTTTTTCAATCCAGGGCAGATTCATTACTTTTGGATGTTGGCGGAGATACCAGATATCTGCTTTATTTCCAGCAAGGCGCGTGCAGTGAATACGTGACTGCTGTCCGGCGCCAATGCCGATAGCCTGTCCGTCTTTAGCATAACATACAGAGTTGGATTGTGTATATTTTAAAGTGATAAGGCAATGATTAAGTCGCGTTTTGCATCAGCCGGGATTTCTGCTTGTTCTGCGTAGGCATCTCTTTCAAAAGACTTTCATCGATCTTCATTCGTTTCTTCCTTGTTCGAAAGTTACTCCGAATACATCTTTATGTTCAATAGGACCAGGGCAGTAAGCAGGGTCTATTTTAATTACATTGTATGTTCCCTTGCGTTTGTTTTTCAGGATTTCCAGCGCTTCCGGTGTGTAATCGGGAGCTATGACGCCGTCTGAAACTTCACGGTTGATGAGGCGCGCGGTAGCTTCGTCGCAAGTATCGCTCAATGCGATAAAGTCTCCGTAAGAAGACATGCGGTCAGCGCCACGAGCGCGGGCATATGCGGTAGCCAATGGAGATAGTTTCATGTCATCGACAAAATAAATCTTCTTCAGCGTGTCGCTCATTTCTACCGCAACAGCAGCACCTGCAGGGCTGACATGTTTAAATGAAGCGGCAGCCGGAAGTCCGGTAGCTTCTTTCAATTCTTTGACCAACTGCCAGCTGTTGAATGCATCCAGCAGATTGATGTAACCGGGATGTCCGTTCAATACCTCGATGGGTAGTTCGCCTTCTTTTTCATGAAGATACGGGCAGGCTTTTGATTAGGTGTTGCAGCCGTATTTCAGTTCGAGTTCGTTTGCCATTTTATTAATTACAAATTACGAGTTACTAATTACAAATTGATAGCGACAAAATTACTAAAAAAAGACTAGCTTGCCTAAAGTTACGCTACAAAATAGTAGCATATAATTAGTATTTGGCTATTTCCGGCGAATTAAAAATACCTATAAATGCTGATTGTATTTCAGCAAAATATTGCGTTCCTTTGCAGTCTCTAATATAAATAGGTATGATGGATAATTTACAAAAATATAAGCCAACTGATAAGATGATTGATCTCATCAGCGATAATTATTCTTTGTTGCAAGTGATGAGTCGTTTTGGGCTTTCGTTGGGGTTCGGTGACAAGACAGTCAAGGAGGTGTGTGAACTGAATGGAGTAGATTGCCGTACTTTCCTTATTGTAGTTAATTTTATGGCTGAAGGGCTTTTCTCGGTTAGATGGAGATAAAGATGATATTTCCATACCTGCACTAATCGATTATCTGCGGCAAGCCCATATTTACTTTCTTGACTTCTCCCTTCCCGCCATTCGCCGTAAACTGATTGAAGCGATAGACTGTTCTCAGGATGATGTCGCTTTTCTTATTCTCAAATTCTTCGATGAATATACAAGGGAGGTGCGCAAGCACATGGATTATGAGGAGAAAACGGTATTTAAGTATGTCGATTCATTGATTAAAGGAGTTGCTCCCAAAAATTATCAGATTAGCACATTCTCCAAGCATCATGACCAGGTGGGAGAGAAGCTGACAGAACTGAAAAATATCATCATTAAATATTGTCCTGCCAAAACCAATGAGAATCTGTTGAACGCGGCTCTTTTCGACATATATGCTTGCGAAGCCGGACTGGAATCTCACTGCAAGGTTGAAGACTATATTTTTGTTCCTGCCATTCTGAAGTTGGAAAGGAGGATTAGGGAAAATGAAAAATAACGAAGTAGTTCGAATAGCTATTGCAGAGACCTCTGTAATTATTCGTGGTGGGTTGACTGCTGCATTGAAGCGTCTTTCTAACGTAAAAGTACAACCAATAGAATTACTGTCTGTTGAAGCTTTGCACGATTGCGTCCGAACGCAATGTCCCGAGATGTTGATTGTCAATCCTACTTTTGGTGATTACTTTGATGTAGCTAAGTTTCGAGAAGAAATATCCGGTAAAAAAGAATACGTTTAATAGCGTTGGTTACTTCTTTCGTAGATGCTTCATTATTGGGTAAGGATGATGAGTCTATTTCGATATTCGATGATTTGGAAACTCTTTCTAAGAAAAATTGCAGGTTTATTGAATGTGGTTTCCGAAGAAGAAGAGATGGATAATCAGGATACGCTTAGCCAGCGGGAAAAAGAAATCGTCATCTGTGTGGTGAAGGGAATGACAAATAAGGAAATAGCGGAAAAGCTTTTTTTTTGTCGATTCATACGGTGATTACACACCGAAGAAATATTAGCAAAAATTGCAAATACATAGTGCTGCCGGTTTGACTATCTATGCTATTGTAAATAAGCTGGTTGCATTGAGCGATGTGAAAGATTTATAGCCTGCGGAAGTGTTATAAAATATAAAACCGTTTGCGCACACGAAAAATATTCGTACCTTTGCAAAGCAGTTGAGAAATTGCTGTTAGTTTATAAGGTAAAAGAAAAAATTAAGTAAGGTATTAGATTAGACAGTTTAAGGTATTAAAAGTTTTTAGTTTAGTTCAATAGGATAAGTTTTTTAGTAGTAGGTAAAAAGGATAACAATAGGTAAGACGTTTTTAGGTAAAAAGAAGATTAGTTTTCAGGAAAAATGAGGTACTATGGAAAAGCCTTTTAGGCTTTTCTGATGCGGTGGCGAGTGATTCTATAAAAAGAATTAACTCGTTTTTTATTTATATGGGATTTAAGTCTGTGGATTGGATTAAGGTAATAAAAAACAAAATCCCGACGAAATCGCTTCGGCGGGACCCTATTTCATTTTTACTTAAATGTGGCTACGTAATAAAATTATGACTAATTAATTCAATTCTGATACTGCAAAGATAGTGCGTTTCTGTATCTGTCACAATCCCCTTTATGAGGTATATTCTGTAGCTATTCTCACTATTTATGGTTAGTAGCAGGTGTTTTTCTACTTTTTTTCCACTCTTTAGTCTCGAAATCGTATGTTTTTATGATTCTTGCAGGGCAGCCGGCACATATTGAATAGGGTGGGACGGAATGACTGACTACACTTCCGGCGGCCACTACACAATGTTTCCCTAAAAGTTACTCCCGGTAGAATGACCGAATTGGCACCTACCCATACATCATCTTCGATGACAACAGGCAGTGTGCTGACACCTTGTTCGTCAATCATCTTTTCTGCATCCTGATAATTATGGTTGAGTCCTGTGACCGTTGCATTCTGTGCCAGATTGACATGATTGCCAATATTAACCGGACCTATGATTGTGTTTCTCAATCCGATGCGTGTATAATCTCCGATTGTCAAGTCGCCAACTGCATTATTCAGACAGGAGAAGTCTTCGACAACAGAATATTTACCCAAAGAGAATCGGTTGAAAGGAGGGAGGTCTTTGCGTACACTCCGATAGATGACAGAACCCTTTCCGCGTTTCAGGTATATGAAATCGAAGAGCCGTATCCACCAATTAGGGCGAGTTTTAACGGGATGCATGATAAAACGATGTACAGCCTGTTTTAAGCCGGGGTTTTCTTTAATTCGCTGTTTAAGTGTTTTCTTCTCCATATTGAATGTTTTTTCTTCTTTTTGTCCTCTACCAGATAATCAGGAATTGCCAGGCTATAAGTGATTAATAGACCGAAAAGTGCAATCCACCATCCGAATGATAAGGTCCAATTATATACGGTAATCAACGAAGTCCAAATACTTACGAAGATACATAATTTAAGTGGAGAAGGCGTTAATTGTTGTACGATCCGGTTGCAGAAACTCCAGTTTCCTTCAAATATGGAAGGGAGTAAGTAGGAAGTTGTTTTTTCCGGATACGTTTACGGTAAGGACAGGCGGGTGCGGACTGGCAATAAACAATCACATCCGGCAAGTAGTCAATGTATATATTCTGTCGGAATAATTTTCGTTCGATATTAGTCTTAGAACTTTTCATGTTCTTTTGCAGCCATTTTAGGTCGATTGCCATATTAGTCCCCAATAAATTGGATGACAGTCCGAATTGTGTATTGCCGGCTCTACAGAGGCTGTTTTTTATTTCCTCACGTATGGCCCGGAAGCGATTACGGATGCCTTTGCGGTTTTCTACTATCGTATGTAGTTGGATGGCTTGTACACCGGCATCATAGGCATTATATATCTTATTCAGGAATTGCGGAGATAAAGCGCATGCTGTATTGGACAGGAAGAGAACCAGGTCGTATCGTTCCTGGTCTAAACTGTTGATTGTCTGATGTAGATCGCTGTATGTGATAAACTCGTACGCTTCTTCTTTATACATATCCGGAAGAATACTTCCCTCCGGAACGAGAATGGCGCAACCATATTCCTTTTGAGCCTTCGGGTAGGTGATATGTTTGAAATGTGAGGCTATGGCCATCACAAAGAGGTATAGAGCAAAAAGCCCTGTACAGAAGAATACCAGATCATCTATTATGTAGATATAAGAGTCTATCATCTGGAAGGAGATTATACGTTCTCTTTTTTGAATGAATGCAGTAACTGTTTTCAGAATAATCTTTATATCCAACCAGAAAGAGAATGTCTTTGCATAGGTGATATCCAATTGCTTGCGTTCTTCAGCAGAAAGTTTACCGGCTTCGCCTCTTTTCTCTACCTGCCATAAACCGGTCAATCCGGCCGGACCCATGAAACGGTCGATGTGTTCATCGCTTGTCAGCAACTCGGCTTCATAGAGTGGGAGAGGGCGAGTTGCCTACTATTGACATATCCCCTTTTTAAAATATTAATAAGCTGGGGTAACTCGTCAATACTATATTTACGTATAATACGTCCAATCTTAGTTATTCGAGGGTCATTTTCCAGCTTAACGAAAGCATTGCTTTTTTCCTTGGACTTCTTGTTAATGTAGTCTTCTTCGGAGATTACGAAATCGTCAGATATCAGGAGGATTTCTTCTTCATCGATTTTTTCATTCACTTCCGCTTCCGGTTCTTCTCCCCAAATATCCTCATCTTCCTGCTGATATTGGTTAAGGGCATTGAAATCCTTTAAATGCTTGTCGGCATCAGTATACATCGAACGGAATTTGAGGAAGTCGAATATCTGATAATTACTCCCTACGCGCTTGGATTTGTAGATAATAGGACCCTTACTTTCTATCCGGATAGCTAGTGCAGTAAATATTAGGAGAGGAGAAAGACATAATATCGCCATTCCTGAAAAGAAAATATCAAAAAAGTTCTTTTCCATAAAGGCAGGCGGAAAGCATTTATATTTTGTGCTTTAAGTTGAAGTGCCTTTATTTTCTGATCTTTTCTTCGTTTAAGGAAAGTTGATAAATCTTTATAAAGCCTCCTGGCTTGTTTCATATTTTATCGTATTGTTGATACCGGCTTTAAGGTATTCGGATGCTTCTTCCTTAGATAAGGAGTCGATAACGAGTACCATATAAAGCCCCGGATACTTTTTACGCATGTATTGGATATCTGCAATATCTTTGGATATGTTCACTTGTTCGAAAAATAGGGCTGCGTCATATTTTTCGCGTATTTTCTCCAATACTTTGACAGCTTTGCTACAATTGGGTGCAGCATAGAATACCCCAATACTTAGTCGGGAGAGTAGTTCTATTGTTTTGCTATCTCTGCCTATATAAACAAAATATTGCATGTGTAGAAGACCCGGTATTAGTCAATAATCTTTTGATTCGGATTTTGAGTTCCACAGGGTTGAATGGTTTCAGGATATAGTCTTCTGCTCCCTCTTCCAATAATTTGATTCTTTCCGTGGTACTTTCTTCGCTGGACAGCATAACGATAGGAATTGACTTGAATAACTCATTGTTCTTCATGTATCTTAAGAATTCATCCCCCATCATGAGAGGCATACGAATGTCTGAAATAATGAGGTCAGGTACATTGCCTTCATTAAGCCATTCTATTGCTTTGATGGGATCTTCCAAATAGGTAAAATCATACTCTTTTCCTAGATACACACCGGCCACTTTTTCCGATTGTCGATTTATCGTCGACTAGTAATATTTTTTTCTTCATACGAATAGACCTTTCTATCGCTTGCTTTGTTATTTGATTTATAGATTAAGATTGTTGTCACATAATATTTGTGATACACTGCAAATATAGGTATTATTTTTAGAATAATCTCCAATCTGGAGAGTAAAATTCGTATATATATTTTTTTCTATTAATTGCGGCTTATAGCATCTTAATGAAAAAACACGGATTCCAGTTTTAAACATGAAATCCGTGTTAAAGATTAATTGTTAGGCTTATTTATATACTCTTGATGAATCAAAAGTTTTCCACCATTCTTCATTCTTAGTACCACCACTGGTCACCCAACTTTCGAATAACGAGTAAGCAGATTTGATATTCACATATTCCAAAGGCCATTTGAAGTCTGTCGGAACCATGATTCCCCATGCCAGGTTATCTTTGCTGATGTAATATCTCTTGCGGGAAGTAGAACTATCGTCGTTGTTTCCTCCGAACAAGTCGGTATTTGCCAACTTAGTTGGTTGATAACCGACAATATGAATCTCCCTTACGCTGGTTTCTGTTTCCTTCTACGAAAATGAAAACATTCAGTTTATTGATATTAAGCTCATCCACAGAGATAGGATTGCTGAACTTTATAGTGAAACTGATATTTTTAGGACTCGTATTGGCAGAGTGACCTGCAATCGTATTGATCTGTTCGTAACGGTCTCTTCCCAATGCTTTGTGAGCATCGTCAAATAATGGAATAACCGCATAGTCTTGTCCGTTCTCAATCAGATTACTATTCACATTGAAACCTTTAAAAAGAGAGTTATCACTGAATTCCACCGGCTGCGTAATGGCACTGGCAGGAACACCGTCCAGCATGATAGCAGCTCCGATGCTCTTGGTAGCTCCGGCAGCCGATAAATCAAGACTTAACGTGAATTCTTCTGCCTTATTGCTCTTATTGATGGAGATCTTTCTTTCCTTGATAATCAGAACAAGGTCGTTCATATCGTAATCTCCATATAAAGGCCATTGGTCTTCAAACAGATAAGCATAATTGCGATTATCATCCATGATGATCGGGAACTTAGGATCTTCAGGATCTCCTCCTTCATTTCCGTTATTCTTTTTACCCGTGCAGACTTCTATCGTAACTTTGGATTCTCCCATTTTAGTAAAGTATGCACCATTTTGCACATGTAGAAGTTGTTCCAATATGGGCTTTTTTCAACATGATTATCGCATTCAATAACCAAATTTCCATCATATGTGAAACCTTGTCCGGTGATAACCGGTGATTTTATCATGGAAGTATTTTCGCCTTTTCCATAAAACTTAGCATGACCGGTGTTCATATAAATACTTACAGTTGCGTCCAGCATAGAACCATTGCTTAAGTTTACTGTTCCATTGACAAACTCCATCTTAGAGCTTTTAGGTATCCTTGAGTAAAGTTAAACGTCGCTCCGTTGGCATAGAAAGAAAGTCGTTGCTTCCATGCTACAAGCGTTGTTGACAGTCGTATTGGTGAGACTGATGGTTGTAAACTTCATGATGTTGTTGTTGGTAGCAACAGCGTCGGAATTTGCAATTAATTTCTCTCCATAAATCTCTCCGTTATTTTCCAATGAGAAATTGGACGGCAGATTTAATTCTCCTTCCAAACCGATCTTATTGTCATTTACAATTTTCGTGTTGGAATTGATTGAGATATCCTTGCTTGTTATGGTTCCTTCATTGTAGAGTGTTGCGCCGGAGTGTAGCGTCATTTTGTTTGCAACAGTTAGTGTACCCCAATTTCTAAATGCGGCAGGCGCTCCATTGGTGAATGATATATCCTCTGCATTCACTTCTCCCTTTTCCATAATGGTCAACATGGAGTTTCTTATGAACGTCATGGTTCCTGATGCTTCAATTTTAGCATTGTTCATCACAATGATTTCAATTCCGTTTTGGAATTGGAAAGTTGCAGGAATAGTCCATTGGGCATCTACATAAACTCTGGTTGCGATATCACCGTCATATCCGTCAAATTTGAATGTACCGTTATAGTCAGAGGTGATTTTGTAATTAGCATTACGCAGCAAAGTCGTTCCGGTCATTTCTGTAACTTCCTTAGCATCGGCTGGTATGGAAGAGTAATCAGGTTTTTCAAAAGCAAGACTTCTTGTAGCAACGCCACGACTCATTAACGCTCTATTCTGTGCTGCAGATTCTGCATAATAGAGTTTACAGGTAATATTATCGCTGTTTTCCGGCACATCGAACTGATATACCTGTTCACGTCCTTTGGGGGTCGGTTTGTTTCACATAAATGCCCTTTTGAGTTGGGAGCAGACTGACAGCAGCTGTAAATTTAAAGTTGTTTTCTTTATTAGCTGTCCTTGCAGCGAGCACGGAAGCGCTTTCATTAGTCAAAGGATCTTCTGCATATATTTCAACTAAATAAGCAAATAGTCCTCCTTCTTCATCTTTCACTTCGACCGAGACATTTTTAGTGGTTATCATGTCCCAATCGATATCATTAGGAGCAGCAAAGCCATCTCCCATCGGGTTAGGTGTTTCGTAAGACGGATCATAGAGATCCTTTCCAGAGTCAACACAACTAGACATAGTACCTGCCATCGCTATTGCAATGATGGGTACAAATTGAATTGTTTTCTTCATCATAATGTATTATTGCTTGATTGTTTGTAACCAAATCCATCACAAAAATAACTGCATATCTTTTATTGGAAATGTTTTTTCTGTTATTTTATAGAGTGAAAACAACTATACTTCCGTTTTGGTTCTTCTTTGGCTCTTTTAGGTTTGATTCGGCCTTGATGATGAAGAAGAAAAACCCCTGATTTTCACTTTTATACAACTGTTTAAAACGAAAATCAGGGGGTTACAATAGATGGATTTAACTTAAGACTTGGTGATTTCTCCTATTAAGCAGGAGTTCATTTTATATCGGATATCCTTGTTGGGTAATCCATGTCCCAATAAAAACATGAGCTTTGTTATGGCACATTCGGGGGTACTGTCATATCCACTGATTACACCTGCTTCCAGAAGATGCATTCCTGTTTCGTAACGTCCCATTTCTACTGCTCCGGAGGCACATTGTGTAATGTTGACAATGATAATTCCACGATCGGTAGCTTCCTTTAGTTGGCGGATGAACCATTCTTTTTTGCGGAGCATTTCCCGAACCGAAGGTTTTCATGACAACCGCTTTCAATCCCGGAACATGAAGCAGAGAAGTCACGATACTCTCTTGAATGCCCGGAAAAAGTGTTAGAATAACCACATTGGTGTCAAACAGGTAATGCGGCTTTAACGGTTTTGTCGGGTCTGGTTTCCGAATGAGATTAGGCTCATATTTAATGTGGATACCTACCCGTGCCAATGGCGGATAATTGAAAGAGCGGAAAGCATTGAAATTCTCCGCATTGATTTTGGTGGTACGGTTGCCACGCATCAAATGATTCTCAAAGAAAATACAAACCTCCGGAACAATGGCTGTACCATCCGGATTTTTAGCTGCTGCAATTTCGATGGCTGTGATGAGGTTTTCCTTTTCCGTCTGTGCGCAAAGTCCCGATCGGGGAGCTGGGAACCTGTGAGGATGACAGGTTTGCTTAGATTTTCGAGCATGAAACTTAGTGCAGAGGCAGTGTAAGCCATTGTGTCTGTTCCGTGAAGGATGACGAAACCATCGAAATAATCATAATTGTAATTGATGATCTTTACCAGTTTTGCCCAGTAGGCAGGTTCCATGTCTGAAGAGTCGAGAGGGGGATCGAATTGGTAGGAGGAAATGCGGTAGTTGAATCTTTTCAGTTCGGGGACGTGCTTAAGCAAATGATCGAAGTTGAAGTATTTTCTAAGGCACCTGTTTCCGGATTCTCTATCATTCCGATAGTCCCACCCGTGTAAATTAACAAAACGGAAGGAGTTTCTGCTCTCATAATTGTTGAATTACTGTTAAAACATTGGCAAAGATACGGATTAAATGCGAATAATGAGTGCTAAACGACGAATTATATAAAGTTGGAAGGACAAGACTATAAAAAATATCTATGTTGCATTTTTTGCGATATGTAGTATGAAAAAATGTCCTCATCTTTGGGGCAGGTTGGACGAAGTGTCCGGCTTTAAATAAAAACGAAAGAGAAAATGAAAAATGACCGGTATTTTCCGTTAGAAATCTGTTTTTGGGCAGACGACAATTTGAGCGTCATGATGTATCAGATAGGGGAGTGCAACTTGTAGGGATTTATGTGTTGTTGCTGTATCTGTCTTCACTGGTTTCCGGAGTGATGAGCATGATGATTCTCACATCCTGTTCCTCGGCTATGGAACGATATTCCTCCATATAATCTTTGAAAGGCAAGTCAGGGATAATCACTCCGTCGATTCCCGTCTCCCGGCAAGTGCGGCAGAAATCCTTGAATCCATATTGCATGATGGGATTGAGATATCCCATCAGCACCAGCGGAATCTGTACTTCTTTACGGATATCTTTCAGTTGGTCGAAAAGGAGCTTCAGTGTCATGCCGTTTTTCAAGGCGCGGGTGGCGGCGTGCTGGATAACGGGACCGTCAGCCATCGGGTCACTGAAAGGAATGCCGATTTCAATCATGTTAATCCCTTTTTTTTCCAGGACTTTGATGGTGCTTGCCGTACCTTCTAAGGTAGGAAAGCCTGCACAAAAATAAATAGAGATAGGATGTCTTTTTGCTTGGTACTGAATAACTGGTTGATTCTGTTCATTGTATTTTTTGTTTTAATTGGTTTATAAATGTGTGGACGGCGGCGGCGTCTTTCA
>VOFC01000319.1_pt1 | contig 18001 bp, 20 predicted proteins | sample 5384161 | NCBI WGS metagenome assembly VOFC01 (sample SAMN12384722, study PRJNA508395) | human gut metagenome | isolation source: healthy gut B | host: Homo sapiens
AGCGTCGAGATGGCGCGCGAGCTTCTAAAAAGCGCGGCTGGTATCTCGGCTTTGACGGCCCCGTGACCTACAAAAACGCCCGCAAAACGGTCGAGGTCGCGCAAGGATCGTCCCGCTCGACCGGATGCTGCTCGAAACGGACAGCCCCTATATGGCCCCCGTCCCCGTGCGCGGCACGCGCAACGACTCGCGCAATGTGTTCCATATCGCGGCAAAATTCGCAGAAATTCGCGGCATGAGCACAGATGAAATCATCGCCCTGACGAACGAAAACGGCCGCCGCTTTTTTCGGCATTCAATCAGCGAAAGAGGAACGAAGCTGACCGCTTCCGTTCCTCTTTTTTCATTTCAAAACTGAACGGCGCGGCAAATTTGCTGGCAATATTACCCGATTTTGTCCGCATGTTTATTCTTTCGCTTTAGTCAAGTGTGACTAAGTTGCGAATTTTCCTGCATTTTCTGTTGACGTGTGCTTTTCACGGTGCTATGATACCCACAACCTCAGTATGATTTTCGGAAAGGATTTCGACGAAATGTTCTCTTTACACTTCTCGAATGTTAATGTGCATGAACATGGACATGGCGATGCCGATGCCCACGATTGCTCATGCTCATTTGCCTGCCCGATACGCACAGGAACGAAATTGCCGCCGCTGATTGAAAGCGCGCAGAAGGGTCTTGCCACCCGAACATCGTTTGACCTGAAGCGGGGAGCTCATGAGCTCCCGCTTTTTTTGTTTGCTTTTGGGATAAAGGAGGAATTCACTTGATCGAACTCAAGAACATTTCCAAGGACTTCGGCTCGGGCGAAAAGGCCGTGCACGCCGTGCGCGACGTGTCGCTCTCCATCGGCTCGGGCGAGATCTTCGGGATCATCGGCTTCTCGGGCGCGGGCAAGTCCACGCTCGTGCGATGCATCAACCTTTTGAGCGGCCAAGCTCCGGCAGCGTCTTCGTCGCGGGACAGGACTTGACGGCGCTCTCTGCCAGGACCTGCGCGCGGCGCGCAAGAAGATCGGCATGATCTTCCAGCACTTCAACCTGATGCCGTCGCGCACGGTGGCCGAAACGTCGCCTACCCGCTCAAGGGCAGCGGCCTGAGCAAGGAGGATATCCAGAAGAAGGTCGCAACGCTCTTGGAACTTGTCGGCATCGGCGACAAGGCGGACGCCTACCCCAGCCAGCTCTCCGGCGGACAGAAGCAGCGCGTCGCCATCGCCCGCGCCCTTGCCAACGACCCACAGGTGCTTCTGTGCGACGAGGCGACCTCCGCGCTCGACCCGCAGACAACGAAGGCGATCCTGCACCTTTCTCAAGCACCTCAACGAAACGCTCGGCATCACGATCGTGCTCATCACGCACGAGATGGCCGTCGTCCGCGAGATTTGTCACCGCGTGGCCGTCATGGAATACGGCCGCGTCGTCGAGCAGGGCGAGGTCTTCACGGTCTTCGCTGAGCCCAAGCAGGACATCACGAAGAGCTTCATCCACACGACCTCGAACCTCCAGAAGGTCGAAGAGCTCATCGCCGAGGATTCCCCCGTCACGCGTCTCCAGCCCGGCGAGCTCATCGTCCGCCTGTCCTATGTTCAGCGCAACGTCAACGAGCCGATCATCTCCGCCGTGTCGCAGATGTTCAACGTCTCGCTCAACATCATTTTCGCCGATATCACCATCGTGCAGGATTCCCCCATCGGCGGAACGGTCGCCATCATCAGCGGCGAGAGAAAGCAGATCACGAAGGCGATCGAATACCTGATCGAAAAAAATGTCGGAGTGGAGGTCATCAAAGATGCAAGAGCTGATCGTTAACATTGCCCCGAACCTTGCAAGCAAGCTGCCGGACTTTTATAAGGCCCTCGGCGACACGATGCTCATGGTGCTCTGGTCGGGCCTCATCTCGTTCGTATTCGGGCTTCTGCTCGGCGTGGTGCTTACGGTGACAAAGCCGAACGGCATTTTGGAGAACAAGGTCGTCTACCAAATTCTCGACAAGCTCGTGAGCCTGTTCCGCTCCATCCCGTTTATCATCCTACTGACGTGGGTCATGCCCATCACGCGCGCGCTGGTCGGCACGGTGCTCTATGTGCGCGGTGCGATCGTGCCGCTGGTGTTCGGCTCAGTGCCGTTTTTCACCCGTCAGGTCGAAAGTGCGCTCGCCGAGCTCGACGGCGGCCTTATCGAGGCGGCGCTCTCGATGGGCTCAAGCCCGCTTGAGATCATCTTCCGCGTGTATCTCAAGGAGAGCATCGCGGCCATCGCGCGCGGCACGACCATCACGATCGTGAGTCTCTTAAACCTCACGGCCATGGCCGGCGTCGCCGGCGCGGGCGGCCTCGGCGACTTCGCCATCCGCTACGGCCACGACCGCAACATGGCCGACATCACGAACGTCACCGTGCTCGTCCTTGTGCTCATCGTCTGCGTCATCGAATTTGTCGGCGGACGCATCGTCAAAAAGAACACGCACTAACGTAATCCCCATACAGCCCCTACCCACCCCATTACAAAAAATTATTTTAACGGAGGATATTTCCATGAAGCTCAAAAAGTTCTTTGCCCTCGCCCTTGCAGCCGCCACACTCGCCCTCGCGCTGACCGCCTGCGGCTCAAGGCCGACGACTCCGCCGACAACAGCGATGCCAACACCGACAATCAGACCGGCGAGACCGTGACCGTCAAGCTCGGCGTGGTCGGCGGCATCTATGACGACCTGTGGGCGAGCGCGAAGGCCGCGCTCGCCGACGAGGGCATCGACCTCGAGATCGTGCAGTTCTCGGACTACGTGACCCCGAACAACGCGCTCGCCAACGGCGACATCGACCTCAACGCCTTCCAGCACCGCATTTATCTCCAGAACGAGATCGACAACTACGGCTATGCGATCCAGAACATCGGCAACACCTTCATCATCCCGCTGAACCTCTACTCCCAGAAGGTCAGTTCCGTTGACGAGCTCAAAGACGGTGACGTCGTCGCCATTCCCGACGATCTGACCAACGGCGGCCGCGCGCTCAAGGTGCTCGAAGCCGCGGGCCTCATCGAGCTCGACCCCAACGCCGCCTTCAACCCCACCGTTGACGATATCACGAGCTACAAGGTCAACATCACCATCGAAGAACTCAAGGCCAACACCATCCCCTCCGTCCTGCCCGACGTGGCCGCCGCGGTCGTGAACGGCAACTACGCGCTCGACTTTGGCCTCAAGACCGACGAGGCCATCTACAAGGACAGCGTCCTCGACGTGGAGGATTACTGGAATCTGATCGCCGCGCGCACCGCTGACGTCGAAGACCCCGACACCGCCGCCATCTATGAGAAGGTCGTCGAAGCCTTCCAGTCCAGCGCGACGGAGGACGTGTTCAACAACACCTTCGGCGGTTACTTCATCGCAGTGGGCTGGGATCAGGACTTGATCAATCAGTAAACACCATCTGACCGCCGCCGCGCTCCCGCAACGCAGGGAGCGCGGGCGGCGGTACGCCTTTCCGGGAGGAATTTATTATGGCACTTGATCTTTCCGCGCTGCAGCGCATCATTGCAGACGAAAACCGCCTGCTCACCGGCGCGGACATTCCCGCAGAATACCAGAGCGACGTGCTCGGCCGCGTCCACGGCAGCGCCGAGGCGCTCGCCTTTCCCTTATCCACCGAGGAGGTGAGCGCGCTCCTGCGCTACGCGCACGAGCACCGCGTTCCCGTCACGCCGCGCGGTGCGGGGACGAATCTTGTCGGCTCTACCGTGCCGCTCGAGGGCGGCATCATCCTCGACCTTTCCCGCATGGACCGCGTGCTCGAGCTCGACGAGGACACGATGACCGTCACGGTCGAGCCCGGTATGCTCTTGCAGGACTTGCAGGCCTATGTCGAAGCGCGCGGGCTGTTCTACCCGCCCGATCCCGGCGAAAAAAGGCCTCGAGCATCGGCGGCAACATCAGCACGAACGCCGGCGGCATGCGCGCGGTGAAGTACGGCGTCACGCGCGACTATGTGCGCGGACTCGAGGTCGTGCTCGCTGACGGCACGGTGATGCAAGTCGGCGGCAAGCAGGTCAAGGACGCGAGCGGGCTCTCGCTCAAGCACCTTCTCATCGGCTCGGAGGGAACACTCGCCGTCATCACAAAGTGCCTGCTGCGCCTTGTTCCCAAGCCCGAGGCCTCGCTCAGCGTGCTTGTGCCGTATGCCGACCTGAAAACCGGCATCCAGAGCGTTTTGACCATCCTGCGCGCGAACGCGAACCCCACGGCGGTCGAATTCATGGAGCGCAAAGTCGTCGCGCTTGGCGAACGCTTCTGCGGCGTCTCTTATCCCCGCCCCGACGCCGGCTCTTATATTCTCTTGACCTTTGACGGCAGAAGCGAAGAGGTCACGGCCAATGCCGCGCGCGTGCGCTCTCTGGCGCTGCAAAACGGCGCGCTCGACTTTATCGAGCTCTCCGACGCGCGGCAGTGCGCTGACATCTGGCGCGTGCGCGGCGCGCTTGTCAAGGCCGTGGAGGCCGTTTCCGAGCAGGAGCCGGTCGATATCGTCGTGCCCATCAGCCGCACGGCGGACTTCATCCGCTTCATCAACGACTTGGAAGCCCAGAGCGGCATGCAGATGGTCAGCTTCGGCCACGCGGGCGACGGCAATGTGCACCTGTGCGTCGTGCGCGGCGAGCGGGATGAAGAAACGTGGCAGCGCGAGCTGCACGAAAACATGGACAGGGCCTATGCCGAAGCCTATCGCCTCGGCGGCGTCGCCTCCGGCGAGCACGGCATCGGGCTATCGAAGCGTCCCTACTTCCTGCGCCAGACGGCGAAGGGAAATTTACAGGCCATGAACGCCATCAAAACGGCGCTCGACCCGCAGCATATCTTGAACAACGGAAAATCTTATCTCACAGGAGGAAACAATAATGCAGGCACTTTCTGACCGCACCGCGAGCTTTACCGATTCCGTCATCCGCCGCATGACCCGTATCTCCAACCAGTACGGCGCGGTGAATCTTTCCCAGGGCTTCCCCGACTTCGACCCGCCCAAGCCCATCCTCGACCGCCTCTCTCAGGTCGCCTACGAGGACTATCATCAATACTCCATCACCTGGGGCGCGCAGGACTTCCGCGAGGCGCTGGCGAAGAAGCAGTCCCACTTCATGGGCCGCGACATCGACCCCAACGGCGAGATCGTCGTCACCTGCGGCAGCACCGAGGCCATGATGGCCGCAATGATGACCGTTGCCAATCCCGGCGACAAGGTCGTCATCTTCTCCCCGTTCTACGAAAATTACAGTGCCGACACGATCCTCTCCGGCGCGGTGCCCATCTATGTGCCGCTCACGCCGCCGTCGTTCACGTTTGACCCCGAAGTGCTCGAGGACGCGTTCCGCCAGCACCCCAAGGCGCTCGTGCTGTGCAACCCCTCGAACCCCTGCGGCAAGGTCTTCACACGCGAGGAGCTTGAGATCATCGCGGGTCTTGCCAAGAAATATGACGTCTACGTCATCACCGACGAGGTCTACGAGCACATCATTTACGCCCCGCACCAGCACACCTATTTTGCGACGCTGCCCGACATGTGGGAGCGCACGCTGTCCTGCTCGTCGCTTTCCAAGACCTATTCCATCACCGGCTGGCGCCTGGGTTACATCATCGCCCCGCCGGAGATCATCGAACGGGCCAAAAAGGTCCATGACTTCCTCACCGTCGGCGCGGCGGCGCCCCTACAGGAGGCCATCATCCCCGGTCTCAACTTCGGTCAGGACTACTACGACGCGCTGCAGGCCGAGTACACGCACAAAAAGGACCTGTTCTTAAAGGGCCTTGACGACCTCAAGATCGTCCACAATGACCCCGAGGGCGCTTACTACGTGATGCTCGACATCTCGGAGTTCGGCTACGAGAGCGATCTTCAATTCTGCGAGGACCTTGCAAGCAAGGTCGGCGTGGGCGCGGTGCCGGGCTCGAGCTTCTTCCGCGAGCCGGTCAACCACCTCATCCGCCTGCACTTCGCCAAGAAGGACGAAACGCTCACCGACGCGCTGAACCGTCTCGAATCCCTGCGCGAAAAGATCCCTGCCAAGGGATAAGAAAGGAAATTCGCCATGAACGCCCTGAGAGAAGAGTGCCAGCAGCTTCGCGACGAGCTCATCGCACTGCGGCGGGAATTCCACCGCGATCCCGAGCTCGGCCTGCACGAATACCACACTGCCGCGCGCATCGAGCGCGAGCTTGACAGGTGCGGCATCCCGCACGAGCGCGTCGGCGAGACCGCCGTTGTCGGCCATTTGACCGGCAACGGCAATGGAAGCGGCCTTGTCGTGCTGCGCGCGGATATCGACGCCTTACCCATTCAGGAGACGAACGACGTGCCCTACCGCTCGCAAACGCCGGGCATGATGCACGCCTGCGGCCACGACGCGCACACGACGTGTCTTCTCGGCGCGGCAAAGGTTTTGAACGCACACCGCGCGGACTTTGGCGGCGAGGTGCGCTTTCTCTTCCAGCCCGCCGAGGAGATCGGTCAAGGCGCAAGGCCGCTCATCGCCGCGGGCATGCTGGATGGCGCACAGCGCGTCTTCGGGCTGCACACGGCGTCCGACCTTCCCGCGGGGACCGTCGGCGTCAAGCCGGGGGCCAACAACGCGGGCGTCGACCACTTTATCATCCGCATCCACGGCAAAAGCGCGCACGTCTCCACGCCGCAGCTCGGCGTGGACGCGCTCTATATCGCAAGCGAGCTCGTCGTCGCGCTCCAGTCCATCGTCACGCGCATGACCTCGCCGGTCGAGCCGGTGCTCATCGGCGTGGGCAAGCTGAACGCCGGCACGGCCTACAACGCCGTGGCCGAGACCGCCGTGCTCGAGGGCACGACGCGCATGTTCTCGCCCGAGAGCCGCGCGCACCTTCGCGAAACGATCAACGCCGCGGCCGCACACATCTCCGCCCTTTACGGCGGCACGGCAGAGGTCGAATGGGACGACTTCGCCACGCCGCTCACGAACGACGCCGGTGTGTGCGGGGAGGTCGAGCGCGTCGCCGACGCGCTCGGCATCCCCACGACGGCAAACCGCGCGCTGTCGCTCAGCGGGGACGATTTCGCCGAGTATCTGCTGCAAACGAAGGGCGCTTACGCCTACCTCGGCACGGCAAACCCCAAAAAGCCGCACACCTGCATCTCCAACCACCGCGGCGATTTCGACATCGACGAGGAAACGCTCCCCCTCGGCGCGGCGCTCTACGCGGCATACGCGCTGTCCGTCCTTGATCCGCAGTTTGCCAAATAATTGTTTTTTTCGATGAAATCGCCTTAGTCATGTGCAAATTTCGATTTTACTTTTTGCGTTATTCTATCTAAAATATAGTCCTCGTCACTGTCAGCGCAGCGGCGGGGATTTCTTTAGCAAATTTGGAAAAGAGGTTAATTATGAAAAAGCTGTTTTCTCTGCTGCTTTGCGTCGTGATGGTGCTCTCTCTGGTCGCCTGCGGCTCGAAGACTGATGACGCGCAGACGCCCGACGAGCCTCAGGACACCGCTCCCGAGCTCTCCGGCACGATGAAGGTCGTCGCCACCGGCGACGTCTACGGTCCCCTGTTCGACGCGTTCACCGCCGACACCGGCGTGGAGGTCGAATGCCTGTCCATGTCCTCCGGCGAGGTGCTCTCCAAGCTCCGCGCCGAGGGCGGCACTCCGTCCGCTGACCTGTGGTTCGGCGGCGGCATCGACGCGTTCATGAGTGCCAAGGACGACGGCCTGCTTGAGCCCGTCACCTTTGACGCGGCCGCCGAGCTCGGCGACGAGTACAAGGATACCGAGGGTTACTGGTATTCCAAGGGCATCACCATTGTCGGCTTCCTGCTCAACAACTCTCTCATGGAGGAGCTGGGTCTGACCGCTCCCGAGAGCTGGGATGACCTGACCGACAGCCAGTATGCCGGCGAGATCGTCATGTCCAACCCGCCGTCTCCGGCACCAACTACGCCGTGGTCAACGCGCTGCTGCAGGCCAAGGGCGATCAGGGCTGGGACTACTTCGAGGCCCTGAACAACAACATTGCCTACTACGGCAAGCGCGGATCCGACCCGAAGAACAAGGTCTCTTCCGGTGAGTTCGCTGTCGGCATCTCCTACATCGACGCCAGCATCGAGCAGGCCGCCGAGGAGAACGACCTGACCATCGTTTACCCCTCTGACGGGATGCCTTGGGTCCCCGAGGGTGTGGCCGTGTTCAAGAACGCTGAAAACGTCGACGCCGCCAAGTACTTCGTCGAGTGGCTCTTCAGCAGCGACGATCATCTCCGTCAGCTCGCCGAGATCGAGCAGAAGAGCGGCATCAAGGTCATCAAGCCCTCCATCGAAGGCATTGAGCTGTCCTATGATCCTACGCTCCTCATGACGGAGGACCTGTCCCTGTTCGGTTCCCAGCGCACCGAGATCCTCGATCGCTTTGAGCCCCTGATGGGCGACAAGGCCGCCCGCGGAATAAATGAAGTCCGCCGGCGCTATCCAAAAAAATACAGAAAAAGGGCATCTCACGATGTCCTTTTTTCCCTATGTGAAAACGCGGCCGACAAGCTGATCTTACTTGTCCTGCTCGGGAGCGTGCTGCTGTTCATTCTCTGGCCCATCGCGTGCATCGCGCTGCGGAGCCTGCGCGGCGCGGACGGCGGCGTGAGCTTTGCAATGTTCGGCACTGTTCTGCGCCAGTACGGCGAAAGTCTGCGCAACAGCGTATTTGTCGGCGTTTTTACGGCGGTGCTGTCCACTATCCTCTCGCTCTCAGCGGCGCTCGTATGCGCCACGGCGCGCGGGTGGAAGAAGACGCTCTGCATGGTCGTCATGCTCGTCGCCATGGTGTCACCGCCGTTCGTCTCGTCGCTCGCCTATATCCAGCTCTACGGGCGGCGCGGGTGGATCACCTACCGCCTGCTGCACCTGAGCCTGAACCCCTACAATCGCTGGGGCGTCATCCTGATGCAGTCGATCTCGTTCGTGCCGCTCAACGCAATGTTTCTCTCCGGCATCCTCGAAAAGCTGGACGAGGGCAGCCTTCGCTCGGCGCGCGACCTCGGCGCATCGGGCGGAGCCATCCTGCGCGACATTGTCCTGCCGCTCATTCGGCCCGCGACACTCGTGTGCCTGCTGCTCTCGTTCGTCCGCTCGCTCGCGGACTTCGGCACGCCCATCATCATCGGCGGGCGCTTCAGCACGCTGGCCGCGGACATCTATTTGCAAGTCGTTGGATACTCGGACCTTGAAAAGTCCTCGGCGATGAATATGTTCCTGCTCGTCCCGTCGATCATCTTTTTCTTCATCTATCGTGCGCTGATGCGCCGCTCGGACAAGCTGACCAAGGGCAGCCGCGCTTCGCAGGGCGGGCTCGGGCTCACGCTGCCGCACTGCGGCGCGATGGGCTGGGGCATGATCGCGCTGAGCACTGTCTTCTTCGTGATGATCGTGCTGCAATACGGCTGCGTGTTCCTCTCGGGTTTTTGAAGAGCACGAAAGGTGTCTACTCCTTCACGCTGCAATACTGGGATCAGCTCTGGCGCATCGGCTCGTCAACGATGCTGCGAAGCGTTGAATACGCGCTCATCGTCTCTATCGCCGGCACGGTTTTGCGATGCTCTTCGCCTACTACATGGACCGCCGACGCATCCTTGGCCGCAGCCTTTTCGACTGCCTTGCGACGCTGCCCTATATGCTGCCGGGCACGTGCTTCGGCATCGGCTACATTCTCGCGTTCAACCACGCGCCGCTCAAGCTGACGGGCACGGCCCTTATCGTGCTGGCCAACATGCTCTTCAAGCAGCTGCCGACCTCCACGAAGATCTGCACCGCCTCGCTCGCGCTCCTGCCCGAAGTGCAGGAGCGCTCGGCGCGCGACCTTGGCGCGGGACGGCTCGCTGTGCTGCGCGATGTGGTCTTTCCCGCACTGCGGCCCGCGTTTTTGAGCTGCTTTGTCTATAACTTCACGAGCAGCATGACGACAGCGGGCTCCATCATCTTTCTCATCGACGCCAAGCGTCAGCTGGCCGTCTTCAAGCTCTTCGACGCGGTGTATCAAGGCGATTACGCCCTTGCCTCGCTGATCGCGAGCGTCATCACCGTCATCGTTCTTTTTGTCGAGGGCCTTGCCTTCCTCATCACCCGGAAAGGAGAAAATCGCCGTGTATCTCGAACTTGACCGCTTGAGCAAGCAGTTTGACGGCAAATACGCCGTGCATGACCTCTCCCTCGGCCTGGAAGAGGGCGGACTTTTTGTGCATTCTCGGCTCGTCGGGCTGCGGCAAGACGACCACGCTCAACATGATTGGCGGCTTTCTCAAGCCTGACGGCGGCAGGGTGCTCCTCGACGGGCAGGACATCACCGCGCTCCCGCCCGAGCGGCGGCCGGTTTCGACCGTTTTCCAGTCCTATGGTCTGTTCCCGCACATGAGCGTGCTGCAAAACGTGACCTACGGACTCAAATTCCGCGGCTATTCCCGCGCGGAGGCAAAGGAAAAGGGCCGCCGGTACCTGAGTCTCGTCGGCCTTGCCGAGCGCGAGAACGCGCGCATCGGCGAGCTCTCGGGCGGCCAGCAGCAGCGCGTGGCACTCGCCCGCGCGCTCATCGTCGAGCCAAAGCTCTGCCTGCTTGACGAGCCGCTCTCGAACCTCGACGCGGCGCTGCGCGTGCGGATGCGCGGGGAGCTCAAGCGCTTGCAGCGCGAGCTCGGCATCACGATGGTCTTCGTCACACACGATCAGGAGGAGGCGCTCATTCTGGCTGACTCCATCGCCGTGATGAGCGAGGGCGAGCTCTTGCAGCTCGGCTCGGCAGAGGAGGTCTTCCGCCATCCTGCAAACGACTACATCGCATCATTTCTCGGCCTCAACGACATTGTATGGAAGGACGACGGCAGCGTGCTGAAGGTCATCCGCCACGGAGAAAAGGAGTAAACTTACCATGCTTGTTGATATGCACCTGCACGAATGCACCTACTCGACCGACAGCTTTCTCCACCTGGAGGAGATCGTCTCTATCGCCAGGCAAAAGGGGCTGGACGCGATCTGCATCACGGACCACGACAGCATGGGCCTGCGCGAGCGCGCGGAGGCCTATTCCCGTGAGATCGGCTATCCCATCTTCGTCGGCATGGAATTTTTCTCGCTCTGGGGCGATATCACCGCCTGGGGGATCGACGGCATCCCCGACCAGCGCGTCAGCGCACAGGACTTTATCGACCTGGTGCGCGAAAAGGACGGCTTCTGCGTCTCCTGCCACCCCTTTCGCAGCAACAATCGCGGGCTGCGCGAGCACCTGCGCGATGTGCACGGTCTTGACGGCGTGGAGGTCCTCAACGGCAGCACGCCGCTTGAGGAGAACCGGACGGCACTGCGCTTCTGCCGCGAGCTGGGGCTCAAGGCCATCGGCGCGAGCGACGCGCACGTGCCGGAGCAGGTGGGAAAATACGTGACATGGCTGCCCGAAACGGTCACAACGCTGCCCGATTTTGTCACCGCGCTGCACACGCTGGAAACGCGTCCCGCCATCTGGACGGGCAGCGGGTACGATGTCGTCACCGAGTTTTGAGATGAATTTTCAGCGGGCTGGGGTATCATGCTCCGGCCCCTTCTTTACATTCCGCCGTGTCATATCCGATATTCATGCAGGAAAGCTGTGGTAATATTTCACAAGAACCCATTCTTCCGTGTAAAAAGATTCTCAAAATTTGGAGAAGTGGAAAATTAGGGATTGACATTTTCCCAGCATGGGAGTATGGTAACGCCAACAATTTCAAACGCCCGATCGCGAGGTCGGGAAGATAGAGGCGCGGCTGACAAAAGTAGCGCGTTCGCACCGGCACAGGAAGCCGGAGCGCGCGAAAGGGGATGCCGCCGAAGTGGAAACGGTTCCTGTGCCGTTTGCCGCTGGTTCGTCGGAGAACATCCGCCGGACTGTCACGTATGTGGAGCGCTATCGAGGTCGGCAAGCTGTTTATCCCCCAAGGTGATGACCGGTTTGCCGGATTGCAGTACAGTTGCAGCCGTAAATGCTTCACAAAGCATTTACGGCTTTGTTTTTTGTCTGCATCGGGAGTGCGAAAACCTGAAAAAGCAGGACTCCCCTGTTTTTGAAAAAATCAAACTCATCACGAGAAAGGAAACCACCACCATGAAGCTCAGAACCTTTACCGCCCTCCTGCTGGCGGCCATCATGCTCTTCGCGCTCACCGCCTGCGGCAGTCAGGCCGCCGACGATTCCAGCAGCGATCAGCAGCAGGAACAGCAGGACACCACCACGAACGAAAGCAATGAATTCCGCGTCGGCATGGAGTGCGCTTACGCCCCCAACAACTGGCAGGAAAGCGAAGTGACGGACTCGAACGTCCCCGTTGAAAACGTCGCCGGCGCGTATGCCGAGGGTTACGACGTGCAGATCGCCAAGGCCATCGCAGAGGGCCTCGGCAAGGAGCTCGTCATCGTCAAGCTCAGCTGGGACGGCCTGATCGACGCGCTCAATCAGGGCCAGATCGACGCCATCATCGCCGGTATGATGGACACCGCCGAGCGCCGCGAATCCATCAACTTCTCCGAGCCCTACCGTGAGACCACCTACGGCCTGATGGTGCTCGCCGATTCCCCGTACTTAAATGCCACCTCCATTCAGGACTTCTCCGGCGCGGCCGTCCTCGGCCAGCAGGGCACGGCGCTTGACGATGTCATCGAGCAGATCGAAGGCGTCGACCACTTAAGCCCCGTCGGCAGCGTGCCCGACATGATCTCCCGCCTGCAGCAGGGCACCTGCGACGCCATCGTCATCAACGTTGAGAACGCGCAGGGCTACCTCGCTTCCAACCCGAACTTCCGTCTGGTCACCTTCGATGAGGGCAGCGGCTTCACGCTGCCGGCCAAAGGGCTCCTGCGTGGGTCTGCGCAAGAGCGACAATGAACTCCTTGATCAGATCAACACCATCCTTTCCGGCATCGACGACGACGCCCGCTCCGCCATGTGGCAGGCAGCCGTCGACGGCCAGCCCCAGTAATATCCCACGCACCGCCGCCGCGTTTTCACGCGGCGGCGGGTACGCGAAGCACTCTAGAGACAACGCGCTTCGCACCATAAAGGAGGAAACACCATGGCAGCACCCACCGCGCCCCGGAAGAACTTCATCACCGGGATCACCGTTATGTTTATTTAGGCGGAAGTTTCATCGCCCTGCTGGGTCTCGGCATGTTCTACTCCGCCCCAGCCCGTACAGCTTCATCCCCGCGCAGTCCGTGTTCGGCACGGCGCTCGCGGCGATCTGCTGGTTCTTCCTCGGCGTGAGCGCCATGGCGCTGCTCGTCAAGTGGGCCTATTGGAACAATTACAGCTCCACTATTATGAAGCGCCCCTCATCGTGCGCGTCAGCCGTTACCTCTCGTATCTCGACGCCGCGGCCTGCGCGCTGCTGGTGCTCGACCGCTTCATTTTAAAGCTCGCCTACATCATCAACGTCGCCATCCATGCCGACAGCAACCCGACCGACACGCTCTCCATGATGGCCTACATGGCGTACAACCAGCGCTCGCTCTTCGCCATCGGCATTTCGTACACGGTGCGCCTCGCGCTCTTCGGCACGGCGATCGCGTTCGTGCTGGCGCTTCTCATGGTCTTCCTCCGCATTCAGGAGCCCGACAAACGCGACAACGACTTTGTGAAGTTCCTCAAGATCGTTGCCAACAAATTCTCCCGCTTCTATATCTTCGTCATCCGCGGCACGCCAATGATGGTGCAGTCGCTCATCCTCTACAACGCGGTGTTCGGCCTCTTCAAGCGCACGGGCATGAGCGTTTCGGACATCAACCGCGTCTGGCCGCTCTTTTTAGCAGGCCTTGTCACGATCTCGCTCAACTCGACGGCATATCTTGCCGAGGTGCTGCGCGGCGGTATTCTCGCCGTGGACGCGGGCCAGATGGAGGCCGCGCGCTCGCTCGGCATGACGCACTGGCAGGCCATGCGCAAGGTCGTCTTCCCGCAGGCCATCAAGAACTCGCTTCCCGCCATCGGCAACGAATTCATCATCAACATCAAGGATTCGTCCGTTCTCTGCGTCGTCGGCGTGTCCGATCTGATGTTCATGACCCGCTCGGTCGCCGGTATTTATTATAAAGGTACCGAGTGCTACCTCATCGCTGCCATCGTTTACCTGTTCCTGACGTATCTTTCTTCGCTCCTGCTCAAGGCCATCACGGGAAAGATGACCGCGCCGGACAACACCAAGCGGCACCAGGGCAACCAAACCGTCGATCTGGGGCTTCCCAGCTCGAACTGACAGGAGGGCGCTATGACGAACGATCCCATCATCAAAATCGAACAGCTCGAAAAGTCCTTCGGCGACCTGCACGTGCTCAAGGGCATTGACCTTGAGGTCAACCGCGGCGAGGTCGTGTGCATCATCGGCGCATCCGGCTCCGGCAAATCGACGCTGCTGCGCTGCATCAACTTACTGGAAGAGGCCGACTCGGGCCACATCTGGTTCGACGGGCAGGATTTAATGGACTTAAAGGTCAACCTGAACGCCCTGCGCCAGAAGATCGGCATGGTGTTTCAGGGCTTTAACCTCTTCAACAACAAGTCCGTGCTTGACAACTGCACCCTCGCTCCCATGGACGTCAAGCACATCCCCAAGACGCAGGCCGAGGCCATGGCCATCAAGCACTTAACGACCGTTGGCCTCGCCGACTTCATCCACGCCGACTCCCGCCGCCTCTCCGGCGGGCAGCGCCAGCGCGTCGCCATCGCGCGGGCGCTGTGCATGGAGCCGGAGATCATGCTCTTCGATGAACCGACCTCCGCGCTCGACCCTGAGATCGTCGGCGAGGTGCTGGACGTCCTGAAAAACCTCGCCCAGCAGGGCATGACGATGGTCGTCGTCACGCACGAGATGGCGTTTGCCAAGGAAGTGAGCGACCGCGTCGTCTTCATGGATCAGGGGGTTATCTTAGAGCAGGGCTCGCCCAAGGAGGTCTTCGGTAACCCCAAGGAGCCGCGCACGCGTGAGTTTCTCAGCCGTTATCTGGAGGATAAAATGGCATGATACAGAAAAAAGTGACCGATTTTTTTGCCCTGGAGGGCAATTATCCCGACTTGGACGGCGAGGGCGCGGCCGCGCGCCTGTCCGCCGCCATCCGGTGCAAGACCATCAACTACTTTGACCACAGCCGGACGGACTACACGGAGTTCGACAAGCTGCACGCGCACATCAAGGCAAGCTACCCCAACATCATGCGCGTGGGCACGTTTGAGCGCATCGGCCACCACGCCGTGCTCATCACCATCCCCGGCAGCGACGCTTCTCTGCGCCCCTGCCTCTACATGTCGCATCAGGACGTCGTTCCCGTTGTTGAGGGCACAGAGCAGGACTGGACGCATCCCGCCTTTTCCGGCGACATCGCGGACGGCTATATCTGGGGGCGCGGCACGCTTGACATCAAAGAGCAGGTCTTCGGCGTGCTGGAGGCCGCGGAATATCTGCTCGCCCGCGGCAAGTCCTTTGCCCGCACGGCGTATCTCGCCTTCGGCGACGACGAGGAGACCATCAACTTAGGCGCGCTCGCCATCGCCGAGCATTTGAAGGCGCAGGGCGTGACGCTCGAATTCGTTCTTGACGAGGGCGGCTGCAAAATTGAGCCCGGCACGGCCTTCGGCGCGCCGGAGACGTCCATTGTCAGCGTGCAGCTGATGGAAAAGGGCTATGCCGATTTGGAGCTCTCCGTCCACAGCATCGGCGGGCATTCGAGCCGCCCCTACGGCGGCACGTCACTTGGGCGTCTCTCCGGTGCGATCGCCGACATCACGCGCGCGCCGTTTGCCGTGCACCTCAACAGCGCCATGACCGGCGCGTTTGAAACGCTCGCGCCCTATATCACGCAGGAGCCGCTCAAGACGCTCGTGCAGGATGTTGCGGGCAACGCGGACGCCATCGCGGCCTGCTGCATGGGCTCGCCCGACCTCTTCCCGTTTGTCACCACCACCATCGCGCCCACGATGATCCACGGCGGCAGCGCCGCGTGCAATGTGATGCCGCAGGACATGACCGCGGTCATCAACTTCCGCATGGCGGACGGAGACACGGTCGAGAGCGTCATGGCCCACTGCCGCGAGGCCGTACAGGACAAAGGCGTCGAGATGCGCTTTTTGCAAGCGAACGACCCCTCCGCCATCGCAAAGCGCGACGGCTACGGCTATCGCAGGGTCGTCGAGAGCATGCAGCGCTACTTCCCGGACGTCGTGTTCATCCCGTCGATGGCCGTGGGCGCGACGGACGCGCACCGCTATGAGGAGATCTGCGACACGTGCCTGCGGTGCAGCCCGTTTATGACCGAGCCCACGGAGGCCGCCTCCGGCGTGCACGGCACGAACGAGCGTCTTCTCGTCCGCTCGTATTTGCAGGGCATCCGCGTACTCATCGACCTGATGGAGCACGCCAACGTGGAACCGTGAATTTCCTTTCTTTTCAATGAAAAAGCCGGAGCAGCTCAGGCTGCTCCGGCTTTTCTTTCCTGTTCAGTTCTCGCCCATCGTGTAGACCATGTCCCAGAAGCGCAGGTCAAAAAGGCAGCAATTTTCGAAGATCTCGCAGAGCCGCTGCGCCTTCTTTTCGTCGATCACTTCGGCGAGCGCGTCGATCCGGTCGATCAAGGCCTGATTCGTCTGCCGGTACTCCTCGGAAACGTAGCCCGCGAACCACGCGCCGTAGTTCTCATCGTGCAGGGCGCTTGGGCCGCTCCACCATCTGCTCGGCAATATACGCATAGCTCCACGAGCAGTTCAAAAGCGTCACGAGCCCCGTCAGCACATCGCCCGCCTGCGCCTCGCAGATCATATAGTGCGTGTAGGCGCTGTTGTCGATATGCGGGCGCGCATCGGCGATCTCCTCCTCCGTGACGCCGAGGCGCTTCATGTACGGAAGATGCGTGCGGAACGTCTCGTCGATCGTGTTCGCCATCTCCCCGCTCAAAAAGCGGATCTGCTCGAAGTCGTCGGTTTTCTGAAGGATCGCCGCAAAAATTTTCACGTAATCCCGCAGGTACAGATAATCCTGCACCATATAGTAGCGGAACTTTTCCTTCGGCAGCGTGCCGTCCGCCATCTCCGTCACAAACGGATGGGTCAGATACCGCGGCCAGAGCGCCTTTGCCCGCTCGTAGATCCTCTCGGAGAGCTTCACTCTGTTCTCCCCCGCTCATTTGTGGGCGATGAGCGCGACGTAGCCGCCGCTCTGATAGCCGGGGACCACATCCTCCACGTCCTCGTTGGTGTACATAGGGTTCTTCAAAGAGCGTCTGGTAGAAATCAAAGTCATGGAAGCCGAGCGACTTGAGCACGTCGACCTTTTCCTCGGTCGAGTGCCACACGCCCGCGCAGCACAGTTCGAGCGGATACGGCAGCTTGGGCATGACGCCGCGCAGGGACGGGTGGTCGAACGTGCCAACGGCCTTGGCGAGAAGGTACATGAAGCCGAACGCGCTCTCCTTGGGCACATCCAGCGAAATGAACTTGCCGTTCGGCTTGAGCGCCTTTTTGCAGACGTCAAACGCCCGCGTCAGGTCCTCCATATAGCTGGAGCTGCCGTTCAAATAGATGATGTCGTAGGCGTTCTCCTCAAGCTCGACCTCCTCGATCGCGCCGAAGGCGATGACGTTGATGCCGCGCTTCTGCGCGATCGCGCCCATGTCGCGCGAGGGCTCAACGCCCTCGATGTTCTTGCAGTCGATCATACTCTCGAACAGGCCGCTGCCGCAGCCGACGGAGAGCACGCGCTTCCCCGAAATATCGCCGAGCGCCTTTTCAAACAGGCGGAATTCGCTCTGGAACACGTTTTCGTTTTCCATAAACCAGGCGTCATACTGCGCCGCATAGCCGTCAAATTTGGGTTTCATCGTCAAGTGATCCTTTCTGTTTTGTCAATTTTCAAGGTCCCGCCCGCCGTTTCCGCTTCCCTATTATCCTGTGCCGCAGGACGCGGGAAAACAGGCCGGGCCTGTGCCTTTTAAT
>VOFC01000449.1_pt1 | contig 18001 bp, 20 predicted proteins | sample 5384161 | NCBI WGS metagenome assembly VOFC01 (sample SAMN12384722, study PRJNA508395) | human gut metagenome | isolation source: healthy gut B | host: Homo sapiens
GGCGGTGGATCACGACGGGTGCGTGTATCGGATCCTGGAGCTGTACGGCTGCACGGGAACGCCGGACGAGGGCGTGCTGTGGACGCCGGAGCGGCAGTTCGCGGAGATACGGCGGATGGAGGACGAGCACCCGTATCTGCGGGGCCCGGACCATACGGGGGTGGCGGACCCGGCCATCTGGGACGCCAGCCGGGGAGAGAGCATCTATGAGACGGCGCTGAAGCACCGCATCTTCTTTGATGAAGGGGGACAACCGGCGGATACCGGGATGGATGCAGATGCACTATCGGATGGCCTTCGACGGGGAGGGGTACCCCATGCTGTATGTGTTCGAAAACTGCCGGGCGTTCATACGGACGGTACCGGGGCTGTCGTACAGCACCACTGCGCCGGAGGATGTGGACACGGGACAGGAGGACCACGCGGCGGATGAGAGCCGGTATTTCTGCATGATGCGGCCCATCGCGCCCCGGGAGAGGACGGAGATACGGCGGGAGCCGTGGGGGAGGGGCGCGGCCCCTCCCCGGTCCGAATTCCGCAGACGACGAAAATGCAAAATTTTACACAAAAGGGCTGGACAAATTATGCAGCCGTGCTATAATCTGATTATCCGCAGGAGTACTCCTGCTTTGGCGTTTTAAGCTTGTTAAAACGCCAAAGCAGGAGTACTGAGCCCTGCTTTGGCGTTTTAAGCTTGTTAAAACGAAGCACCCTGCGGAAATCTAAAAACCCAGGGGGTAAGAAAAAAATGAAAAGATATTGGCAACCATTTTGGCGCTGGTCATGGCGCTGGGACTGTGCAGCGTGAGCTGGGCGGAGGGTGAATATGCGCCGTTGCCTAATGCAGTGGATGGCGTAATTACGTTGGGTAGTGATGTGACTATTCCTGAGAATACGCAGGTCACTATTCCTGCAAATACTGCTATAACGCTCAAGCTGAATGAAAAACACTGACGGTCAATAAAGTTGGAGTATCCAACAATTCTTGAAATTTCCGCAATGGTGAGGTCGGTCTGAATAAGCATGTGCTCGGCTACAGAGATCCTTTTCCTCTGAATGTATTCAGTAATGGACATATTATAAACTGACTTAAATAGCTTTTTCATCTTGCTTTCACTCATACATGCAATGGTGGAAAGCGTCTGTAATGTAATATTAAAACTGTAATGTTCATCCATGTAATGCGTTAGTTCAGCTAATGCCTGTAAATCTGTTTCGTTGATGGACCGGGCATTCTCTTCATTTAGTCTGTTTTCTTTCAAATAAGAAGCAAGAATCGAGATGATTTCATATATTTTTGCTTCTACTGTAATTCTGGACGCTTTCATGGAAAGCAGATACTCATATAGGCTTTGCATAGCACGATTGACATTTGGTAAATAGAATTTCCCTTTTTCTTTGAAAAAATCAGAAAAGTTCACTTCAAGATCACCGGAAATTTCCTGGAGATACTGATCAATAAATTCCTGGTCAACCTGCACAGTAATACATCTTAATGGAATCTGAGGATGATAAATAGCTTTGTACTTTTCAGATGGTTCATAACAGCGCAATGTATTCGGAGAAACATTTTGATACGGATAGAATTCATCTCCTGCGCCACTAATATAGAGAGCAAGTACATAACCAGACCCAATATGTTCTCCGACCATAGTTTCCTGGTTAAATCTTATATCTGTCGCTGTAATGATGAAATCGTGGTGAACCTCACTCGTCCATTGAAATCCGGTTCCATATTTTGAGTTGATCTTATAATATGTTCCGTGCTCTATTGGATTCTTTATCGATTCAACAAAGAAATCCTCTCGTTTAACTTCTATCATTGGCCCCTCCAAAGATGCCTCGGTTAGATTTATTAGTACCTTGTTCAGACTTTATATCTGTTTTGCCCTTTACAGTTACCCGCAACTAATTATAATGAAAGAGTTGATGTGTGTCAAACCGTTTTTAAGCAAAAAGAGGTGTATATTTGAAGTCAATGCGCAGTTTATATAAAAAACTGTTGCAATATGTCCCGGATAAAAGAATTTGGGCATATTCTTCTATGGCGCTATCTGCCGCTGCCGTCTGCTCATATATGGGAGCTTATTGGTTTCTCTGGCAATCCATTGTGTCCATTCTGGTTATCCCTGCATATGAGAAGGCCATGTATGATGCAATTATCGTAGTCGCACTTATGATTTTACGAGGCATCCTCAACATTGCATCGGCAACGTGTTCCCACTATTTAGGCTTCCGGCTTGAAACAAACTTAAGAAAAAATGGGCTTCATAAATTATTGGATGCCTCTTCTTCCTTTTTTGACCACAACAGTTCTGGAGAGATTCGAAAAGTTATTGATGATAACGCAGCAGAAACACACAAAACAGTGGCCCATTTGATTCCAGACAACATCACTGCTGTTATGACGCCGGTGTTAATGTTTGTGCTGATGTTTGCAATTGATTACCGCCTTGGTATTCTCTTGATCCTTACAACTGTGATTGGTGTTCTTCAGTATCGTAAAATGTCCGGTGGTACTGAATTTCTGTCTGGCTATTCAGCGGCACTTCAAAATGAGTGCGGCAACAGTAGAATATGTCAGAGGAATGCAGATCATAAAAATCTTCGGTGTAACTGTACAGTATTACAAAACTCTGATTGACTCGATCAAGGAGTACAAACAGTACGTCTATCAGTATAGCCTCAGTTGTAAGAATCCCTATGTTGGATTCCAGGTTCTGTTCAACGTGTTTTATGCTTTTGCCGTACCAGCCGCAGTTGTACTCATCAGCTATGGAGAACCTGCTATGCTAATCCTGGCAAAGATTGTTTTCTTTGCTGTGTTCTCCGGAGCTGTATTTACTTCTTTCACATCGATCATGTTTACGGGGCAGGATAACTTTGGCGCACAAAATACGCTGAATCAGCTTGATGAGCTGACTGCTTCAATGGATCAGGCAAAGCTTCCGCATGGAAGCGAAGAGAACTTCCAAAATTTCGATATTGAATTTCGTCATGTTGACTTTAAATATGATGACACCTTCGTGCTGAAGAATTTTAACCTGACACTGCATCAGAATAAAACTTATGCGCTTATCGGGTCTTCCGGCGGAGGCAAATCTACCATTGCAAAGCTGATTTCAGGATTTTATCCTGTTGATGGCGGCGAGATCCTGATTGGTGGAAAGAACATTCAGAGTTATTCTGAAAAAGCTCTCATTCAGAACATAGCATTTGTCTTCCAGCACAGTCAATTACTAAAGACCTCAATTTACGAAAATGTCCGAATCGGAAATTCTCAGGCAACACGGCAGCAGATTATGGATGCACTTGACGCAGCGAACTGCACATCTATTCTTGACAAATTCCTCCCAGCGAGAGATGACCGTCATCGGGGCAAAGGGCGTATACCTTTCCGGTGGCGAGGTGCAGAGGATTGCTATTGCAAGGGCTATTCTAAAGAATGCGAATATCATCATTATGGATGAGGCATCTGCAGCTGCAGATCCGGAAAACGAATACGAGTTGCAGCAGGCTTTCCAAAAACTGATGAGAGGCAAAACAGTTATCATGATTGCACACAGGCTGTCCTCTATTCAGAATGTAGACCAGATCCTGTTTGTCCAGAATGGAAAAGTTGTGGAACAAGGAACCCACAATGAGCTGATGTCCTACAATGGACGTTATAAAGATTTTCAGGATGTATACTGCAAGGCAAATCAGTGGAGGTTGGCATGATGAAGACATATCTAAAAAAGCCTTCCAGCTTAGTGATTCGGGTGCGAAAGGCCTTGTAAAATCAATCTGGTCATTCTTCCTCTATTATGTCTCTTTTGTACCGCCGATGATTTGTGTTTTTCTGTTTGCAGACAGGCTGCTGCATGGAAACACCGGGAAACCGGTGGTATATCTCCTGTTTATGCTGGTAGCGACCCTGGTGATGTACTTAGTTATTAACTATAACTATAAAACGACCTATGATGAAACCTACCAGGAATCTGCAAATTTAAGAATTGATTTGGCGGAACAGCTTTCCAAGCTGCCCCTATCCTATTTTTCAAAGCACAATTTGTCTGACCTTGCTCAAACAATCATGGCAGATGTGGCTTCGATTGAGCATGCTTTTGCGAACGCAGTGGCTAATACCATAGGATTTGCAATTTACTTTTTGGTTATCAGCGCAGCCCTTCTGATCATGAATTGGAAATTAGGGCTCTGTGTATTGCTTCCCGTTCTTGCTTCTGCTTCGGTTCTTTTCCTGACAAAGAAACTGCAGGTCAGAGATGTAAATAAACATTATGATAAGTTGAGAGATATTTCTGAAAGCTTTCAGAATGCAATCGAACTGAATCAGGAAATTAAAAGCTATGGGTTGAAAGAAAAAGTAGAAGCTCAAATGGACCAGCAGTTGGATGAGTCAGAAAATCTTCAGTGGAAAGCCCAGATCACCCAGACGATTCCTGTTACAATCGGCCAGACTTTATCGATTCTTCCTATTGGAATCACGGCAACTGTTGGCCTTTCGATGCTTGCCTCCGGTCAGGTAAGTATCCTGATTCTTCTGGGCTATATTATTATGGCGGCGAAACTCAGCGGGGCCATGGGTGGTGTTTTGCTCTATCTGACGGAAATCTTTTATTTGGATGCAAGGATCGCCAGGATTGGTGAAATCAAGAATCATGAACTTCAGGGTGGAGAAAAGGCAGTCCTCTCAGATTTCAATGTAGAAATAAAGGACGTTTGTTTTTCCTACCAGAAAGACACCCAGGTGATTCGCCATGCATCCTTTACGGCGGAGCAAGGACAGGTAACCGCATTGGTCGGTCCCAGCGGCTGCGGAAAAACAACAATGCTTAAGCTCATCAGCAGACTATATGATGCAGATTCCGGCACCGTTCAAATCGGAGGAACCGACATACGAGAAATTCACACTGATAGCTTGTTCAAGTATGTCTCCATTGTTTTTCAGGAAGTCATTCTATTCAATACTTCTATTATGGAAAATATTCGCCTTGGGCGGCTGGATGCTTCTGACGAAGAAGTAATACGAGCTGCAAAACTGGCTGGTTGCAATGAGTTTGTCAGCCGTCTGCCAGACACCTACCAGACAATAATCGGGGAAAATGGTACCAAACTCTCCGGTGGAGAACGTCAGCGTCTGTCTATTGCCAGAGCAATCCTGAAGGATGCTCCAATTATCATTCTGGATGAGATTGCCGCATCGTTAGATGTGGAAACAGAAGTCCAAATACAGACTGGATTAAATCATTTGATTCAAGGCAAGACCGTGATTGTTATTTCACACAGACTAAAGTCTATTGAAAATGCAGATAAGATCGTCGTTATGAAAGCAGGTACCGTAGAAGCCTGTGGAAACATGCTCATCTGCTGAAACAGTCGTCCACATATAGAAAGATGATAGAAAAGTCCAATCTGGCAGAGAAATTTAACTACTAAGCAGGTCACCTTTCAGATGCAGGCCGCACTGAAGGGTAACTTAAAGGCATTTGGTTAACTATATCTAACTGATTTCTGATGTGAGGAGGTGCATTATTTGAAGAAATATATTGGAAAAAGGATCATTAGCTTCCTCATTGTGCTGATAGGAGTCAGCGTCCTGAGTTTTTTGTTGATTGCTTGGTCCGGAAAAGATCCTGCAGAAATTATTGCACACCGAGGCGTATCCAATCCTACGCCGGAACAGATTGAGATGATTCGGGTGGAAATGGGATTGGATCAACCTCTCCCTGTGCGATATATTCAGTGGCTTTCCGGAATGTTTACAGGAGAACTTGGGACTTCTTTGACCACTCATCAACCGATTGTAAAGGATCTGCACAAGTATCTGGCTACGACCACATCTCTTGTAGGGATGGCCATTCTATGGATTATCGTGCTCACCGTTCCGATTAGTTTGCTCTGTGCCAGAAAGCGGAACCGCCTTTTCGATCAGGTTACCAGAGGCATTACTATCTGCGGTATTTGTGTGCCAACTTTCTGGCTGGGATTCCTTCTTCTACTGTTCTTTGCGATTCATCTGAAATGGTTCAGTGTCTTACCAAGTCCAGGTTGGAGGGGCTTTTTACTTCCTTCATTTGCCCTAGCGGTTCCCAGTTCGTGTTCACTCATCCGAATTATGCGTTCCTCTCTTCTGGCTGAATTATCTTCTGATTATGTTCGGTTTGCAAAAGCCCGTGGACTATCTGCCAACAGAATTCTGGTATGTCACATTCTGCGAAATGCCTTACCGCCTGTTGTTACAATTTTCTTTCAGCAATTCGGCTTTCTAATTGCCGGAGGGGCTGTAATCGAAAGTGTTTTTTCAATCAAGGGAATCGGAACTTATCTGGTGGACAGTGTGGTTGCAGCAGATACGATTGCAGTTTCTACCTGTATAGTCGTCATTGCAGCAATTTTTGTCGTCGCAAATTTCATGGCAGACATAATCAACCGTCTGCTTTGTCCATGGATGGTGAGGGAAGAAAATGATACATAAGCTACTCAAAAGGCCGCAGGCAATCATCGGTCTGTGCCTGATTGCTATTGTGATTGTGATTGCGATTGCAGCACCTGCTTTTTCGCCTCACGACCCTGAATTGGTGAATTTATCGCAAAAGTATGCACAGCCTGACGCAGAATACCCTCTTGGAACAGATCAATTGGGCAGGTGTACCTTATCAAGGCTGCTGTATGGAGCCAGATATTCCATCGGAATCAGTTTACCTGTGCTGCTGATTTTGTCTGTGATTGGTCTGATTGTCGGCACTTTTAGCGCCTGTGCTGGAGAAAAAGCAGACCATTTCATTACTATACTCTGTGATGTGTTTATTGCTTTTCCTTCTCTTATCATTGCTATTGCTGTCATAGGCGTTCTGGGGAACGGACTCCAAAACATTGCCGTTTCTGTTGTGATAGCGACCTGGGCTTGGTTTGTTCGTGTTGTCAGATCTTATTCCGTTCAAGAAATGGGTAAAGATTATATCCTGGCAGCCCGGATTTCTGGGTGCAATACAGGAAAGCTGGTCTTCAGACATCTGATTCCTAACATTCTGCCACAGTTTCTTGTGTATGTTTCCACTGGTGTCGCTTCTTCCATCATTATGGTTTCCAGCTTTGCTTTCCTCGGACTTGGCCTTCCCTCCGGCACACCGGAATGGGGTGCCATGTTAAATGATGCCAGGACAGCGCTTTACTCTCATCCGGAATTGCTGATCTATCCAGGCTTGTGCATCTTCGTAACGGCAGCAGGCTTCAATTTGTTTGGAGAAGCACTCCGTGATATTCTGACGCCGGAGGAGGACAGCCTATGATGTCGTCACTTATAATCGATCGTTTAAGCATTAAACTGCGGTCAGGCTCGGATAACTTGGTTTCTGAAATATCCTTTGCAATCAAAGAAGGAGAGTCTTTAATCTTGTTAGGTCAATCAGGCAGCGGCAAAACAATGACCTGTAGTGCGGTGCTAAACTTATTGGACCCTAAAAAATTTAAGGTGTCGGGTTCCGTTTTCTTCGGCGAGACTGATCTTTTGAATTCGTCAGAAAAGCAGAGACGAGGAATATACGGAAACCAGATTGTCTACATCCCGCAAAATCCAATGACTGCATTGGACCCTTCTATGCGTATTGGCAGACAGATGGATGAAACGCTACGGCTTCATTCCGACAAATCCCGCCAGCAGCGTTACAACTATATTCTGCGGCTTCTGCATGATGTAGGGTTAGATGATCCTGACAGGGTATACAGAGCATACCCACATATGCTTTCCGGAGGAATGCTTCAGCGTGTCATTATCGCAATGGCTATGATGCTTGATGCAAAATTTGTGCTTGCCGATGAGCCGACAACTGCTTTGGATGTGATTCACAGAAATGGAATCATAGATTTATTTTCGCAGATGAAAGCAAATGGAGTTGGGGTTTTTATGGTAACTCATGATTTCGCAACAGCTCTTCAATTAGGCGGAAACGTGTTGGTGATGAAAGAAGGAAAAATTATAGAATCCGGTGAAGTTCAATTTGTCTTCGATCATACCACAGAACCTTATACAAAGTCACTGATTGAAGCTTACTCCCTTTCCTGTGTTTTCACGAAAGGGGCGGAATCATGATTAAAATCAACAACCTATCAAAAGAATTTCACGGACAAGGCACAAACAACGAGCTTCTGGCCGTTGATCATGTAGATTTTATTATTCAGGATGGTTCATTTTGCGCTTTGGTAGGAGAAAGCGGATCTGGTAAAAGCACTTTGGCTCAGCTCATGTGCGGTCTGTTGGTCCCATCTTCTGGTGAGGTACTGTTTGAAGGAAAAAATATTTCCCTCTGCCGGGGCAAGCAAAAGCAGGTACTGCGATCTAAAATACAGCTGATTCTTCAGGATGGCAAGGGAGCAATGGACCCTCGCTTTACGGTATATCAAATCATTGCAGAGCCAATTCGCAATTTCAGAAAACTCACCAAAAAGGAAGAAGAACGGGAAATCAATGATCTTCTTGCTATGATGGAGCTTCCCGAAGAAATCAAGCTGCGAAAAGCTCATGAGCTATCCGGTGGACAACAAAAACGTGTATGTATTGCAAGAGCGTTGGCTGCTCAACCGGATGTATTGATTTTTGATGAAGCAGTCAGTGGGCTGGATGTCCTGGTTCGTAAACATATTCTTGATTTGCTGAAGCGACTCCATCAGGAGCGAAAAATGACTTGCTTTTTCATTACCCATGACCTGGATGTTGCGCTATATCTTGCAGACCGTGTGATGGTGATGCGTTGCGGTAAGATTATCGAAGACCGTACATTTCACGGTTCAACAGACTGCTTTACACATCCGTATACAAAGCTTCTGCTGCATTCTATTGCTCCATATTTGGGTTAAACCATTCAATAAATATGTATACCCTGCTGAAAAGCATGTTATAAAAACAAATAAAGGAGATTTTGTACATGAAACTGAAAAAACTTTTAGCTTTCGGACTCGCACTTGTGATGTGCCTTGCTATGGCTGCTTGCGGCACAAACCCTGACGAGAATCCGGAGGAATCCACCTCTCAGACCGATGCAGAGCCGGTATCAATCACTGTCACCGAGAATTGGGACTTTTCTGTAGGCTTCTATCCTGTTATCACGCCTATGGTATCCAGCACTTATGGTGCCGGATTCTGGAGTCGTAATTTTTACAACACGCTGGTAAGCTATGATGATAACGGGAAGATCCAGGGCGAGTTGGCTGAAACCTGGGAAATCAGTGATGACGGCAAGACTTACACCTTCCATCTGCGTGATGGTGTCAAATTTTCTGACGGTACTCCTCTGACTTCCGAGGCAGTAAAGATGACCCTTGAAGCAGTAGTAACCCATCTGGGTCCCCAGAATGGTGCCTTCGGTAAGCTTACTACTTTGTTTGACAAGCTGGAAACCCCGGATGAAAAAACCTTTGTAATGACTTTGAAGACCCCTTATTACGCTGCTCTTGACAATCTGACCATGGCGCTGCCTCTTGGTATTGTGAATCCCGCAGCCTTTGAAGGCGGCGTAGAAAAGGCTTACGAGAATTGCGTGAGTGCAACTATGGGTACTGGTCCCTATATGTTTGACCGGGTCGAGGGAGATACCTATACCTTTATCCGCAATCCCTACTACTGGGGCGAAGCTCCTGAAGTGGATGAGTTCAAGGTCAAAGTGATTCCTGATAATGCTGCAAAAATTCTTGCTCTGCGCAACGGTGAAATCGATGCAATTCTCGGCTCCAGCAGACTTAGCGCAGAAGGCTACACGGAGATTTCCCAGGATACCGCTTTCGGTCATGCCATGGATGACAGCACCAACCAAACCCGTTATCTGGGTATGAACCTGAATAAGGCTCCCTTTAATGATCCTCTTGTAAGGGAAGCAGTATCCTACGCTGTTAATCAGCAGGAGTTGGAAACCTCTGTTTTCGATGGCCTGGAGACCGCTGCCGAAACCCTCTTTACGAATGAAAAGCCCAACTGCGGTGTGGAGGTTAAGACCTATCCTACTGACATGGAAAAGGCAAAGCAGCTCATGAAGGAAGCCGGCTATGAGGATACCAATGATGATGGTATCCTGGAGAAGGACGGAACTTCTCTCGCCATTCATTTCAACTATTCTCAGAGCCTTGCAAGTATTGACAATGCAGTTCTTTCTATTGCAGCTTCTCTTAAAGAACTCGGCTTCGATGTTACTATTGATGCAGTAGACATGAACACCTGGTATGGAGCCTTGATGGCTGGCGAATATGATCTGACCTTCTACAATACTGCTGGCGGTTCCTTTGACCCTGCAACGGATATGAGCAATATGGCTCCTGGCGCTATGGGTGATCCGATCCTCTGCCAGTTCTCTGCTTTCTTTGAGAATCCTGAAATTTTCGCAGAATTGGACTCCACTTCTGATTCTCAGCGTGTGCAGGAAATCTATGGAATGATTCTGAATGGTATTGCAGATCAGAATCTTCTGGTGCCTGTAACCGGCACTCACGATCTGGCTCTGTGGAATACTGATAAGATAACTGCCTATGACTTCTACACAGATGCCAGCTACGTAGACATTGCATCTGTTCATGTGAAATAATGTCCAGCAGTGTGGCTGAGGCGGCTGCAAAAGAAAGACTTCATTCTTCCGGAGAAGACTATCTAAAAGCCATATTTATTCTTGAAGCGCAACATAGTTCAGTTCGAGTGGTGTCCCAATCGGCCAGCCGAAGGATCTCTGCTGTGCTGGTTTCAAAATCCAACGAAATTTCACCCCACTCGCCGTCGCAGTCTGCCTGATATTCGTAGACTGCTGCGGCGATTTTCTTTTTCTCTTGGTTTTGGCTTTCTGCTTGATGCGAACCGCCCGGACAGCTCCCTCGGCAGCTGCAAGCAGGGTCAGCTTTTCCGTAGCTTTGCGGTAGGCTCGCTCTGCACCGCTGGCGGTGCTGCCCTCAAACAAGACCGCCAGCTCCTCAAAGGTGGGGCGGTTCTTCCATGAGCTGACCCGTCCACAGGTCATACAGAGGGCCAGCCGTTTTTCCAGCAGCGTCTGCTCCCGGAAATTCAGCTTTTCAAAGGCCCTCTGGATCTTCTCAGCCTGAGCGCCATTCCAGAGAATATCGGTATAATTCCAGCTGTCATCTACGGCCACTTCCTCGCCGGTTTCTTCGCTGTCCGCCTCCTGAATGGTCTGATAAAATGGAACACGGCTTCGGTTTTGCTTAGCCAATGTCAAAAACCTCGCTGCGGTCTCCTCGGTACAACCGTTTTTCTGGGCATATTTCTGGATTGCCGCCTGCTCAGACTGGCCGGATTGATTGTAGAGCCATGCAATCCCACGCACAGCTTTGTACTCATCCACATTTTCAAAGGAACCGGCCTCCTCCTGCATTCGACAGGTCAAAAGGGCATTCCCGATAAAATGATGGGCATAGGTCAGAAAATCTGCCCCTTGTGCGGGATCGTATCCCCGGAGACAGTCCAACATGGCAAGCACACATCCCATTTTGTAGTCCAAAAAGCGTTCTGGGTCATAGCGATCCAGCCCCTCCCGCAGCAGGAAACGGCGAACACGACCATTAAGCCGATTTTCATAGCAGTGCAGGAAAAAAAGGAGAACCAGCGCAATTCACGGCTCCGCACAGCCTCAATGATGTAGTCGTTCATATTTTCCAGAACAGGCGGTTCCGGGTCAAGCTGAAAGATGCGTTCCACTTCCCGCATGGTTAAGCCATTGGATTCCGTCAGAAAACTGTATTTGGCACAGTGGTCGGACAGCTCCCATGTCCACGCTGTATCCATTTTCCCTCACCACCTTTCGGATGTTTCGCTGCTTATTTCTTTGCTTATTTCTTTTTTACTGCTTCTAAAAGTGCATCCTGGGTCATTTCCTGCTCGTAGACAGTGCTGGCATAGCGCTGATCTGAAAGCGCACGGAACATCTTATCTTTTGCCAGCTTCTTCATAGCTGCTGCCGTTTCTTTATCCAGCTTTCCACGGCGGGTGCTTTGCAAAATGGTGTTCATACGGCGGGTATAAATAGCCTTTATCGGATGATCATCTGCAAGCTCCCGCTGCTCCCGGCCTCTCAGATTGCCGATTTGTCGGCACGTCCGTCCCTGCTGGTCGCCGGGGGTCAGACCGCCGCAGTATTTGGTATGCCGTGCGTCAATGGTGAGAAACCATCTGCCGCAGATGGGACATTTCTTGGGTGCATGGCCCACACAAAGCCCCTCAAACAAATCAGAACGGAACATCCCCACAAAGGAGACATAGTGCATCCGTTTGACCAGCTGCGGCTCCGTCTTTCCGGGCCGAAAAGCGGATACATACTGCACCGAAGCATTAGTCAGGGTCATCCAGGCCGGGTTATCCAGCGACAGAGTTGGCTCACCTTTGAAGAACTGCCCGAACATTGCTGCATAACCGTCCGGGGTACGGTCATAGCCTGGTTCATTCAACCGCTCTGCAAATTTTGTCAAGGCTTCCTTGTACTGCCCCAGAGAATAACTCAAATGCCCCAGCACCTGCACTATTCGGACGAGCATGGTTGCCTTGCTGTGCTGACCAGTCAAGGCACAGACCAACTGCTCCTGATGAGAGAGCTGCAAATAGGCTTTGGCGTCCTCCATATATTCTTCGGAAAATATGGCTGCAAGTTTTTGCTCAAAATAGCTTCGATTCAGACGGGAAAAGGGCGGTGTAACCTGCAAAAAGGAGATGATCTCGCCAGCGGCCTGCTGCACCTGCGGCAGCAGCTCCATATCCACGGAACCGGTGTTCATCCCCTGAAGCAGCTGGTTCAGCACATTGCAGGGAGCATCCAGCTTTTCAATGGTACTGTCCGGGATGTTCAGCACCTCGCAGCCAATGGTTCCTGTGGGCATCGTACACCCCTCATAGGTTACGGTGTCCTGCCAGAAATCCAGAGATAAAACGGCATGGTTGATAATCTGATCCATCTTCTCCCTCCTGTCATGTTTTTCTATTTTCATAATAGCACACAACAAAGGCCTTGTCATGTTTTTTGAAAACAGCTTGTCATGCCATTAGCCTGTTTTTTTTTCGGTTTTCCCCATAACCTATACAGAGGGGTGAGAAAACCACCCCATCAAAAAGGAAATGGAGGGAATCGGTATGAATCTGTTTGAAGTGGTGAAAGCCAATATCAACACACAAGAAGTAGCGCAGACGTATGGAATCGACGTCAACCACCATGGCATGGCACTGTGTCCGTTCCACAATGACCGTCATCCGAGCTTATATGTGTCGGATGACCACTACCACTGTTTCGCCTGTGGGGAACACGGAGATGTGATCGACCTGACCGCCAAGCTGTTTGACCTTCGGCTGTATGATGCGGCCCGAAAACTGGCGTCGGACTTTCACCTTGCGCCGGACAAGCCCTTGCCGGAAGCCATTCGCCGGAAAAGAAACACAAAACCCAAGCACAGCAGCTTCGTGAGAACGAGCAGCTGTGCTTTTCTGTTTTGAACCAGTATCGGCGGCTGCTCCTGGATTGGAAAAGGCAGTATGCACCGCAAGCGCCGGAAGATGTGTTGGACGAGCGGTTTGTGGAAGCCTGCCACCGTCTGCCATGGGCAGAGTATCAGCTGGACATCCTGCTGCAAGGCGATTCCTATGAACGAGGCGAAACCGTGAGTAATCTAACGGCAAACGGATACATCCGCAAATTACAGGCCCGTCTGAGAGAGGAGCGATACCATGAACAACCCTATTTGGATCGATGATAAGGGGAAAATCGTTGAGCCGGAATACTGCCGGGATTTCCTGTCCCGGCATCCGATGCGCTGCATCAATGACCACTTTTATACTGTGGATGGCCCGTTGCCGGATGAAAGCAAATTGAAGAGAACGATTTATGAGGAAATCTCGCCCTGGCTGCATGACAAGGTCGCACAGACGGTGGAGCAGGTGCTCAAGACGTTGAAGCTGGCGGCATACGCAGACCCTTTGCCCCTGCAATGTGACCGCATCCATGTGGCGAACGGCACTTGTTTTCTGGATGGCACGTTTACGGAGGAAAAAGAGTATTGCAGCAACCGTCTGTCGGTATCCTATCGGGCTGATGCTCCGGCACCGGAACACTGGCTGCGCTTCCTTTCGGAACTGCTGGAGCCGGAGGATATTCCCGCCTTGCAGGAGTATCTGGGCTACTGCCTGATTCCATCCACCAAGGACAGAAAATGCTCATGCTGATCGGCAAGGGCGGTGAGGGCAAAAAGCCGCATCGGTGTGGTGATGAACACCATTTTCGGGCTCAACATGAATACCACTTCCATCCAAAAGTAGAAACTAATCGGTTTGCCAGAGCCGACCTGGAGGGCAAGCTGCTGATGGTGGACGATGATCTGGACATGAACGCCTTGACCAAAACCAACTATGTAAAATCCATTGTAACAGCAGAATTGCGGATGGATTTGGAGCGGAAGAAAGAACAAAGCTATCAGGGACTGCTTTATGTACGCTTTCCTCTGTTTCGGTAATGGAGCATTGACTGCACTTCACGACCGCAGCGACGGTTTCTTTCGCCGTCAGATCATTCTGACCACCAAAGATAAGCCTGTGGATCGGTTTGATGACCCGTTTCTTGCTGAGAAATTGATTGCCGAAAAAGAGGGAATCTTCCTCTGGATGCTGGAGGGATTGCGGCGGCTGATCGCCAATCACTATCACTTTACCATCAGCCAGAGAGCCAAGGACAATATCACTTCCGCAGTTCGGGATGCCAACAACATTCTGGACTTTCTCGATTCTGAGGGTTATGTGGCATTCAAGGCCGATTATGAAGCCAGCACCAAAAATCTGTATGCAGCCTATAAGCGGTGGTGTGAGGACAACGCCGAAAACCCACTGTCACCAAAGAGCTTCGCAAACCAGCTCAGCCAGAATGCTGAACGCTACCATTTGGAGCCGGTCAACAATCTACACATCGGCGGTGGAAAACGGTGCCGGGGATATATGGGCATTTATGTTCTGCTCTCGCCTATGGAGTTGTAACGGAACATCAAAACCACTTTCTGTTCGTGCGTTCATGCGTTCCTGATCAGGTACAGCCTTTGGAACGAAGGAACGCACGAACGCAAAAAATCGAAGTTCATTTTTATATTTGATAGCTCGGCTGGGCATTAAAATTGGCTATGCCCAATCAATGGTTGTGCAAATGGTGAAAAACACTACCATAATTAGAACACAAATCATTATTCGGTGATTTACAGAACGATGATGGTGGTATGCGGGAAGGTGGCTATTTTCACGGTTTCGCTTGCAAGCCCACCTAATGGCAAAGTCGGTGGGGTACTGTTGCGGACAGTTCTTCATAGACACCATTCTGAGCGATTTTTTGAATGTTATCCATGTTTGCCGAGTCGTGCAGCGTGTATGCTCCACGACAAACAAACTTTACTAAAGAATGAGGTACTTTCTATGAAATCCAATTTGAGAAATGAAATCAAGTCGTACATCGTGCGTTCCGGCTACACGATGCAGGAAGTCGTTGACCGGCTTTCTGAGGATTACAGCTGGAGCGACAGCGTTTCAATCTGTCCAACAAGCTCCAGCGAGAGTCTCTGCGGTATGTGGAGGCAGTACAGCTTGCCGATGCCCTTGGCTATGATCTCGTATGGCAGAAACGGAGGGACACATGATGCCCGCCGTTCTTACCCGTCGTATCTCCGCCACCATCGAAAAATCCGCAGATTTGGAGATGGATGGCAGAGTGGATTTGCAAAATCTGCTCTGCCTGTGAGCGGCAGAAATGAAGCAATCGAGATTGCGGAGATGCTGTCGGTCACACCGCCTTTTGAGGATTTGGGTGCCACACACAAGTCTCTAAAGGCGTCAAGGCATCCGCAGATGCCGCATTCCCCCTCGGAGAGCCCACGGCACTTTGCAGCCCTCTGGGATGAAAGTGTCATAGTGGGTTATTACACTTCCCGCAGGAAGTGCATCCCCGTCCCTGAGCCGTCTACCGCACAACAGAAAGGAGCTAATTTTTATGGCAAGAAATGACGGAATCGACCGTACCTTTGCCCGTAACCAGGACTTGCCCACACTTGATGATGTGGCGAAAGTTCAGGAGCATAACGAACGAGAAAAGGACAGCTACTCCAACCAGGATATTGATACCACCCAGACCTACCGGAATATTCACTTCAAAGCACCCACCGACAGCTATGCCGCTATGTTCGATCAGTTGATTGCCGATGGCGTTATCTCTACCCGTGGTCTGAAAGCCGATGCGGTGAAATACGGGGAACTGATTTTTGATGTGAACTCCGCTTACTTCCACAACCACGGTGGCTACGAATATGCCAAGCAATTCTACACCGACGCATACAAAGCTGCCGTGGAGATTGTGGGCGGTGAGCAGTATATCCTCTCTGCCGTCATGCACGCCGATGAGCGCAACCGGGCTATGTCGGAAGCTCTGGGGCAGGATGTGTACCACTACCACCTTCATGTGGTGTATGTCCCGGTGGTGGAGAAACAGATTCTCTGGTCGAAGCGGTGCAAGGATAAGTCCCTTGTGGGTACAGTCAAGGAAACGATCATGCAGGTCAGCCGGAGCAAAAAGTGGGAATCCAAGGTAGTTCTGGATGAGCAGGGCAATCCGCTTCTGACCGCCAAGGGCAAGAAAGTCCTGCGAACATCGTACAGTGTCCTGCAAGACGATTTCTTCAACTATATGAAAGCTGCCGGATATACCGATGTGGAGCGTGGAGAGCGTGGCAGTACCGAGGAACATCTGACTGTGACCCAGTTCAAGATGGCACAGGAGCAGCAGCGTCTGGAGGCTATGACCGCTCAAATCGCTCAGACAGAACAGGCGCTGGGCACCGCACAGGCTGCCGTTGAGAAAAAGCAGAAGGAGCTGCAATCCCTGCAAAAGCAGACCAAAGAACAGCGTACTGCCGCCCTGACGGTACAGGAAATCCGCTCCATGGGGAAAAAGACGATCACCGGCAATATCACTCTGACCCCATCCGAGTGCAGCACACTCAAGGATTATGCGGTCAACGGGATTCTTGCCAAAGCGGAAAACAGCCGTTTGGAAGAAAAACTGCAAAGCGCACAAAAAAGTGCCGCTGTCTGGAAACAGCGATATGAAAAGATTTATGACAAGTACCAAGAACTGAAAAAGGAAGTCCAGCCATATCTGGACGCTGTCAAGCTCGCACCCGAAAAGGTGCGGGCTTTTCTTGATGCCATTTTGACCCGTACCCGGCAAACAAGGCAGCACGATCAACCTTCCCGCCGCAAGTCGCAAGATATAGAACTTTAACAGAAAGGAATTTTTGCTTATGACCAATCTGACAACAAAACTCAATAAGTTGGTGCTCGATGATTCTCCTTCGGAAAAGCTGATTAACGCTTGTGCCGAAATCGATATTGAATCCTGCTTTGACCCGATTTTTGAACCGCCGATTGATTTTCTGGAAGAATGCCGGAAACGCTGGGAAAACCGAATGAACCCTTTTACAGGTACGGTAGAACGAAAAATCGGAAATACCTGGTATCTGCTGGAGACTGTATGTGACGGGAATGAGCCGCTTACCCACAAGGTAAAACGGCTCATTTTCTCGGATAAGGAGGCGCTTTGTTCATGACACAGACTCAAATTCATGCTACAATATCACCATGCACACCGATTCTGTCAGCTGACCCAACCGTAAAGGAGGACGCTATGTTGGATCAGCAGAAAATCACCATCCTGTACTGCCGCCTCAGCAATGAGGATGCACTGGATGGAGAATCAAATTCGATACAGAATCAAAAAGAGTTTTTAACCCGGTACGCAGCCGAGCATGGCTACACCAACCTGAAAATTCTGGTGGATGACGGATATACGGGAACCAATTTTGACCGTCCCGGCGTGCAGGAAGGCTTTGCACTGGTTAAGCAGGGGCTTGTCGGTTGCTGGCTGGTCAAGGATCTTAGTAGGTTTGGCCGAGATTACCTGACCGTTGGACAGTACACGGACATCATTTTCCCCAGCTACGATGT
>VOFC01000458.1_pt1 | contig 18001 bp, 27 predicted proteins | sample 5384161 | NCBI WGS metagenome assembly VOFC01 (sample SAMN12384722, study PRJNA508395) | human gut metagenome | isolation source: healthy gut B | host: Homo sapiens
CAGCCCTTTCTCCCCGCGGAGAAAGTCCGCTAGTTTAACCCGCTCCAAGACGGCCCACATCTGTGTATCATCGGCCGCGGGGCATCCCATGCGCAGGTTATCCCGTACGGTCCCTTGGAACAGATAGCTTTGATGGCCCACATAGGTCACGTGTTCCAACAAATGGTCCTCTCGGATGTGGGAGAGTTCTTGGTCGCCCACCGTTACGGTACCACGGTACCCCCGGTTCCGCCCCATCAGGATTGAGGCCACGGTGGATTTTCCACAGCCAGATTCCCCACAATGGCCGTGAAGCTGCCCCCACAGGAATGTCAGGTTGATGCCATGGAGCACCTCCCGATCCGCCTGGTAGGAAAAGCGGAGGTCCCGACATCGGAAGGCAGCCTCTTGGGGGACATCCCCCCTCCGGCATGGGTGCCTCCGGCAGGTCCAACAGCCGGAAAATTTTTCTCACTGGCCGCCATGCCATTCATGGCGATGTGGAAGTAGGAACCCAGCGGCCGCATCGGCAGGAAGAAATCCGCCGCCAGTACAATGATCAGCAGGCACTCTGCCAAGGTCACCTGCCCGCTCCGATACTGGGTCACAGAGAGGATCATTCCCAGGCAGCCCCGCCGTAAGCGATGAGGTCCATGATGGTAATGGAGTTGAGCTGCATGGTCAGCACTTTCATGGTGATCTTTCGAAACTTCTCGGCCTGCCGGTTCATCTCTTCCTGCTGAAACCCGTCGGCCTGATAGATCTTCAACGTGGTCAGCCCCTGGAGGTTTTCCAGGAAGGAATCCCCCCAACGCCGTGTACTGCCCCCAGTAACGGGCCAGCAGCTTTTTGGCCCTCGCATGCACCGCCACAATGGCCACCGGAATCAGAGGGATGCAGACCAACAGCACCACCAGCTGCCGGGAGGCTGACTGGGGCCAGCACCACAAAGAGGGTCACCGGTGCTGTGCGTCAAAAGCCTCAAGGCATTCCTTCACACGGGCGTAGTATATACGCAGGAACTTGTTCTGGGCAGCGGTCATATAGACAAAATATGGCTTACCCTCGGCGCGTTTCTTCTCGAGAAACTGGTACACCAGCTCATTTGCTGGGGCTTTTCTCAGGTAGGTGCAGACGATTAGGTACAGCGTTTTCCGAAGATGCGGGGAGCCGCGTTTGGTCGTAGGGACGCTCTTGGCGCTGTGCTTGCCAGAATCGTCCACACCCGGATCGACACCCGCAAATCCAACGATGGAACTGCGGCGTGGGAAACGGCGTACATCGCCGATCTCAGCCATAAGCTGTGCGGCAGTGGTTTCGCCAACGCCGTACATGGCGCGCACGGTATCGTACTCTGGGAGTTGCTTTGCAAGGCGCGTCATCTCGGCGCGCAGTGCGGCCAGCGTCATCTTGCCCGATAGAAGCTGCTGCGCCGCTGTGGTAATAAGTAGTTTGGTGTTGTCGTTCTTCGGCAGCGTGGTGAAATGGCCACAGCTTCCGGTGTAGATGTCTAGAGCTTTCTCTTCACTGAAATGGTAACCCTTACGTTTGCACCATTTCTGGTAGCGCTCGGTGAATGCCTTCTCGCTGACGCGGCAGATGCAGTCACAGTGCCAGAAGGTCATGACAAAGTCCACCCATTTTTGGTGGCCGTCGGCGCGCTCCGGGCTGGAGAACAGTTCGTTCACACCGGGAAAGGTCTTGTCGGTCAATGAAATGAGATTGTTTTGCAGTGATACCACCGTTTTCATGTAGAGATTGTACTGGCGTGAGCACAGCTTCAGTTGTTGTCTTACAGTGTCCATGGGAGTATATTCCCGCAGATCCACCCAGTTGTCAAGGCCGTACTTAGCAATCTTCATGGCGTCCGCCTTGTCTGTCTTGACTTTGCGGATGGAACCGCCGCCGCTCTGCTTGATGTACAGCGGGTTCAGGACGCATACGTAGATACCGTATTTGTGTAGTGCCGCCGCAACCGGTTCATGGTAGCGACCGGTGGCTTCCATGATGACGCGGGTATCTTCCCCAGCGCAAGGATGGCGTAAGCCATCTGCTCCAGCCCCACCTCGGTATGGAGAAATTCCCGTGGCAGGAATGCCACTTCACCCATTGGCCGCAGGGCAGCCACCATGCTTTTCCCTTTGGAAACATCGATACCAACTGCGTTCATATTGCTCCTCCTTCTGATTGGATATGGCGTTCCGCCCTTTCCTCATTGCCTGTTCAATCTCCTGAGTGACGCGAACGCACACGGTGGCTCTACCTGCGCAAATCGAATGCTGCGAATGAGAGAGGCGGCTGACGGACTCCTTGGCGGGCGTGTTGGCCCAAGGAACACGCTGTCAGGCCATTACTCTCTCATTCTAACAGCTTCGGCTTTGAGATGGAAAAAGACGCGGCTGGCTGCCGCGCCTTAAACCGTAATTATTATTGTAGGAGGTATATATCCCATGCGAAAGAATTTTGGTGTGAAACCTTGGACCTATCCCCAGCCGGTATTCATTCTCGCCGCATACGATGAACACGGCGTTCCCAATGCGATGAATGCTGCTTGGGGCGGCATCAGCGAGGAGAATGAGATCTCCCTCTGCATCAGCGCAGAGCACAAGACCACAGAGAACATTCTGGCCCGCAAAGCCTTCACCATCAGCATGGCAGATGCCGCCCATGTCACGGCCTGCGACTATGTGGGCATTGTGTCGGGCAACGATGTGCCGGATAAAGTGGCCCGGGCCGGCTTCCACACCTCGAAAGCTGCCTTTGTGGACGCACCGCTGATTGACGAACTGCCCATGGCCGTGGAGTGCCGCCTGGTCAGCTATGACCCGGAAACGTGCCGCCTGGTGGGCCAGATCGTCAATGTGAACGCCGAGGAAAGCGTGCTGGATGCAAGCGGCAACATTGACCCTGACCGCTTCTCCCCATCATTTTTGACCCCATCCACCACACCTACCGGAAGTTGGGAGACATTGTCGGCAACGCGTTTGAAGACGGCGCCATGCTCAAGTAAGATTGTTACGGCCATCCAAACGGCATTGTCCTGTTTGGATGGCCGTATTCCTTTCCGGAACGATAGGAGGCAGTTCCCATGGGTTTTGATCTGTCGGAATTCTATGAAATCTATGGCCACGACCTGGAAGTGGAGGCCCGGCAAGAGCAGCGGTTTCAGCAGAGGCTGCTTGGCTGGGTGCAGACCTGGAGCAATACCCTTTGTTCCCTATATGACACCGCTGTAAACCGTGTCCGCACTCTGGCGCCAGAGGATTGGCCTCTGGCCGATCTGGTCTCCCAAGTCGTCCTCTACTGGAGCCTTGCTGGCGCCCAGGAGGGCAACCAATGGAACCGCACCCTGACCTGCGGGGATGGAGAAATGGTCTCCAGGCAATACAGCAAACCCTACCCGCCCCTGCTGTACACGCTGATGGCCCACCGGGCATTTCCCGCAACCTTTGACGCCGGCGCCCAGTCGATTGTCCAGGGGGGCGCCCCTTTTTCTACCGGGAAGGCGCCCTTCGCAACGGGGTCTGTGGAACCTTCTGGCAGAAGCTGGTCCCCCATCTCCCCCCCTTACCGCCCTTACCAAATGTGGCCCCAGCCCCTAGAGACCTTGCTCCGCACCCTAACACAGTGCTACGGCATCTTTTCCGGACAGGATACGACAGCCGTCTACGAGGATGCTCGGGAGACCTTCCAGGCCCTGTGGAGCACCCTCTCCCTCCGTCATCCAGACCGAGTGCGAGCGGAGGATGCCATTCGCCGCTGGGACTTTTCCCAGGTAGAAAACGCCCCCCGGGATCTTTTTGATCGCCGCGTATCCAGAGGTGTTTCAAACATGGGACAAGGAAACGCTGGAAAACACCTGGGAGGCCGAGATACTCCAGCGCATCTATCCCACAAACCCGGACCTGGCCATCGCTATGTGGCGGCTGCTCCTGGACACCGCCCAGGAACCGCTTCAGAAAAATCCGGAGGCAGCGGAATACCTGCTGTTCGATGCCATCGACGGTGTCCTTTGGCCCAGTTCTCCTTCCAGGAAGGATCACCTTCTCCCCTTGCTGAACCAACTGGAGCAGAGCGAACCCTTCGCCCGACAGGTCTTTCAAAGTGCCTATGCCGGGAAGCCCCAGGCGCGGCTGTTGGAAGCCTGTGACACCCTCCAAAAAGACGCACTGAAGGAACACTGCCTGGCCTTGCTTGCAGAAAATCCCGCCTGGGCCCAGTCCCAGAACCACTGACCAAGAGAGCCCCCCATCCCTCACACGTCCCGTGAGGGATGGGGGGCGTTCTCATGCCCTGGGCCGGTCAATGGTAACCGCACACACTTTACGCAAGGTCAGACGATAGACCAGGTAGAGGAGGACAGAGACCACCCCAACAACGGCCAGGCACGCCAGCATCCCCGCCCCCTCTAGGGCGTTGATCCCTGCGGGGTCTCCGTTGCCGTACATCATCAGGGTATAAAATGCGTAAACCAACACCGTCCCCACGAGGATGGGCGTTCGGAACACCCGGCTCACCTGTCCCTTCACGGAGCGGTACAGGTAGGTGCGGGGAGCGCCCAAGTGCCGCAAATCCTCATACACCTGGGCATTGGCTATGGCGATGGTCATGCAACGAGTAAAGGAGATCACCACAAAGGCCGCAAAACACACCAGTGCGATGAAAACAAAGAGCATGAGGAAAACCGCCATGGTTTTGACCATTTCCGTCTGGTCCAGAATGGCAAATTGCGGCATGTATTTCCAGTCCGTTCGGAACTGGGAGCTGTCTGGGTCGGAATAGTGGATGGTGTCATAGCCCCGTTCCTCCAACGTCTCTGGGTCATAGAAGTACGCCCCTTCTCTTGCGGCTGTAACATCCGTTCCACCGGGTCCCAGGCAGAGACCACCTCCACCTCTGGCCCGGAGTGGTCCACGATGGCATAGAACAGGTCGCTGGCAAAGGGATAGCTGGCCTCCAAGTCTGCCACCTGGAATGCCACAAATTCTTCCCTCCATTCTGGGGTTAACCCTGGGTGATGGCGGCATAGTCCCCCATCGTTCAGGAGGAAGCAACCGAGCAACTGGGTATACCGCACAGGCTCCACAGGCTGAATGTCCATCTCCTGACCGGTGACCATGTTGGTGATGTGGGTGACGTCCCCAGCGGGCGCCAAGGAGTGCTGGCCTGGTCATCCAAGATATTCGCGCCGGTGCCAGGGGCCAGGTCCACCTCGATTCCCGTCAGTTCCCGGAAAGCACTTTCCGATAGGAAGGAGGCCCGTGGAGCAACCCATGGTACTCCTCGGTGTAAGTGGTCCCGAAGGGGCCCTCCGTCTCCACCTCCTCGATGCCATCACAGCCTAGAGTGGCGGCGGAGACCTGAGACCAGGTGGTGAGCTCCACGCCGTGGTCTGCCGCCAACTGCTCCACTTCCTGGCGGGTGACCATCGTCTGGTCGCTCCGATAGTGGTAGAGGTAGTCAATGGGGCGGTCTCCCGTGCTCAGCTCCGAACTGGTCAGCGGCATGGGAGTAAAAAAGCTGGCAAAATAGGCCCCCACCAGCAGAACGGTCATCACCAGCATATTCCGCACCGTCTGCCGGCCTTGAAACTGCATCATGCTGGTGGCGATGAGATCCCGATACTTCCCTCTCTTTCCGCCCCAGCCGTTGACCACGGTGTGGAGCAGAACCATATAAAGGCCCACCAGAGCGGGCAGATAGAACAACGCCTCTAAAACCGCCGGCGCATACCAGTGCAGGCCCTGGATCAGCACACTGGGTATGCCATACCCTAGGACTCCGCCCAGGGCGATGAGCACAATCCCAGCCGGTCCGTACCATCGCGGCACCGCCCGGATGGGTTCCGATTTATGGGACTCCTGGACGATGTCGATGATGTTGGTGCGGCGAACCGAGCGGCGGCCATCCCCAAGAGCACCAAAAGCACAAACAGGGTGAATCCGCCGGGGAACCAGTAGGATTGCGGTGTAAACCGCAGCGCCATCTCCGCCGTATCCACCACAAACGTGCGGAAAACCTGCCAAATTCCCCAGGCCAGCGGTCCGCCCAGCAAGGCGCCTGCCCCGCAGGATAGCAAGGTCAGGAGGGTCAGTTCCCTCGTAAGCATCCGGCTCAGTTGCCGGCGCGTGGCGCCCAGGGCCAAAAACACGCCAAGCTGCCGGGACTTTTGCCGGAAGAAGAGGCCGGAGGCGTAGGTGGTAAACACCCCACAGCCCAACACCGCCAGAACGAACACCATCATCACCTGTTTTCTGGAATCCCCGCCCTCAGGCAGAACGGTGAGAATGGTGGGGGAGCGCATCATGCAGACATAGGCAGTGATCAGCAGCACGGAGAAAAAGGCGCAGCCCCCAACAGCGCGTACTGCCGCCAGTTTTTCCGGCGGAGGTGGCGGTAGACATGGGCAAAGGTCTGCATGGTCTCACCCCCTTCCCATGTCGCGGATGACATCCAGCAAACGGTCCTGAAAGGCATCCCTGGGCTGTGCCCCTTCTCCAGCACCCGCCAGATGACTCCGTCCTGGAGCATGATCACCCGGTCACAGAAGGAGGCTGCAAAGGAGTCGTGGGTCACCATGAAGATGGTGGCGGACAGAGACTGCTTGGCCCGTTCAAAGGCCGCAATCACCGCCCGGCTGGACCGGGAGTCCAGGTTTCCGTGGGCTCATCCGCCAAGATGAGCAGGGGGGTGTTGATCAGCGCCCGGGCCACCGCCGTGCGCTGCTTCTCCCCACCGGAGATCTCTGCCGGGTACTTTTCCCGGATGGGGGTGATGCCAAACACCTGGCAGAGTCGGTCTGCCCGGGTCTCTGCCGTGGGACCCGCACTCCCTCCAATAATGGCAGGCGGCAAGATATTCTGCCGCACCGTGAGCCCATCCAGCAGGAGGAAATCCTGAAAGACAAACCCCAGCTGCTTGTTCCGCACTGCCGCCAATGCGGTCTCATCCAGGGCCGCCAACGGGCGGTCCCCTAGGATGATCTCCCCGCAATCGGCCGGGATATAGCAGGAGATGCAGTTGAGCAGCGTGGTTTTCCCAGACCCCGAAGGGCCCATCACCGCCACAAATTCCCCCTTGTCCACCTCCAGAGATACCCCCTTGAGGACTTCATAGGTGGTTTTGCCCACCTGATAGGACTTATGTAGGTTTTCCACCGTAAGCATCATATGCCTTCTCCTTTCAGACGTAGTCACATCGGAGGACCTTCTCCTGCCTTTACCCTACGTTTTTCCGAGGCAGAACACCACGGCACTTGGCATCTCCGCCGGTTCTCCCGGCAAGTTTGGTATCCCAATGGAAACGCCTGTCAAGTTTGGCACGGTTTCCGTTAAGTTTGGCGAACTGGGGCAGCAAGTTCCATTTGGCGGCAAGAGGCCCTCTGTGGTACAATCACACCAGAACCCTTGTGGGAAAGGAGTTGCTGCCCATGCTGTGCATTGGAATCTGTGACGACAGCTACGACGCGCGGTTCGCCCTGCGAAGTGCGCTGGAGCGGCTTTTGGAACCCCGCCGGCAAACCGCCCGCATTCTGGAATTCTCCTCGGGGAAGAGCTGCTCCGCTGGCAGTCCCACCACCCCGGCGAGCTCCATCTGGTGTTCCTGGACCTGGAAATGAACCAATTGGACGGCATGGAAACTGCCCGACGCCTGCGCCAAATGGAGCCGGGGATGCAATTGGCCTTCGTCACAGGATATGACAGCCATGTCTACGAGGGCTACCAGGTGGGCGCACTGGGATACCTTTTAAAGCCCCCCAAAGCGGCTCAGCTGGCGGACATTCTGGACCGGGCCACCGCCACACTCACCCAGACAAACACCGCCTTTTTTTTCCTCTGCCGCGGCTGGGAGATCACCTACCGCATCCCCTATGCAGAGATTCTCTACTTCGTCTCGGATCGCCGGCAGGTCACCTGCGTTACCAAGGACAAGGAATATACCTTCTACCGCAAACTGGACCAGGTGGCCCAGGAGGTGGGCACTGCTTTCGTGCGCATCCACCAGCGTTACCTGGTCCGGGTCCATGCGGTGCGCCAATTTGCGGGCAACCAAGTCTTTGTGGGGGATCACGTCCTTCCCATCAGCCGCTCCTGTCAGCAGGCGACCATGCTGGCCCTGACCCGGGCCTCCTTGGAGGGGAACCGATGACCGCCCCAGTTTGGGTAGAGATCGCGGTTTCTCTGGCTTCCCTTCTGGGAAACGGGTTCTTTCTCTATCAGCTGCTCCGTCACTTTCTTGCGCGGCGCGTTCCGGTCCTCTGTGGAAGGTTCTGCTTCTGGTTACCCTGGGTCTGGCCTCCTCCATGATCATTTGGGTGGGGATCCCAATCTGCTCTATACGTTTCCCGTTTTCGTGGTTTTACTGCTTGTGTACAGCAAAGGGGACCGCGTGGGCCGGCTGGCGGTGGCCCTCATTTTCTTCTCTTTGATCATGTCTGTCTCCGCCCTGCTGGACACCTATCTCTTTGACGCAGACACTATGCTGACCAGAATGTCACGAACGGCGGTGTTTGGGTTGCTGTTCCTTCTGCTCCGCCGCCATCTCCCCGGGAAGTGGCTGCCCTTCCCCGGCGGCTGTGGAACCTGATTCTGGCCCTGGCCATGATGCCGCTGTGCGCTCTGACCGCGGTGGTGCTTTGCTGTCCTACCGGGAATGGATCTCTTTGGCCGCTCACTCTATGGCCTTGAACCAAGGGATGGTGATCCTCCCTTCACCCTAGCCACCTCTGTGGTGCTGCTTTTGCCATCCTGGCCCTGGCAGACCATGAAGCCTTGGAGGAGCAGGTCCGCCTGGCGGGGTTGCGGGAGATCTACTACCAGGGTGTGCGGCGGGAAAACCAACAGATTCGCACCCTCCGCCACGACCTGCGCAACCATGTCATGGCCGTGTCCGGGTTGTTGGAGCGAGGGGGGAAACGGAGCAGGCCCTGGGTTATCTGGAACAGCTCACCCAGTCCTCCGCTCTCAGCGGAGGAGGCCGACTTTGCGACAACGAGGTGGCCAACGTGGTGCTCACCGCCAAGGCCAAGGAAATGACCCAGCGAGGGCTGAAGGGCGTGTTCCAAGTTTCCCTCCCTGCCTGCCTTTTGATTTCTGAGGTGGACCTCTGCGCACTTCTGGGTAATGCCTTGGACAATGCCATGGAGGCAGCGGAAAAAAGCGGAAACCCTGTGATCCACGTCCGCGCCGGGTGGAGAAAGGCCTGTTTATGCTCCAGGTAGAAAATGCGCTGGCTGGGGACGAAACTCCGGACCTTGCCACCACCAAGGCAGACAAAACCGCCCACGGATTTGGCCTGCCGGGCATGCGAGAAATTGCCCAACGCTATGGCGGTTTCCTGGAAGCCTCCGCTGACCAGGGACGCTTTGAACTCCTCGTCTGCCTCCCCCAGTAAAGAATGTGGGGGAGTTTTGAAAAAAGCGTTGTCCTTTCCTCCTATTTCATGCTATAATGTCTCAACAAACCCAGAAACATCAGAAATGATCGATATGAATTCGAGGGAGGAATGGAATATGGCAGACAACAAGCGCCGGAATCCATGGAGCGGATCACCACCCCCCGCTTTGGCAGAAGCGTTCATCCAGGAACAGGTGGCGGCACTTCAGAAACAGATCGGGGACAAGAAGGTCCTGCTGGCCCCTGTCCGGCAGGAGTGGACTCCTCGGTGGTGGCCGCCCTGCTCATCAAGGCGGTGGGCAAGCAGCTCACCTGCGTCCATGTGAACCACGGCCTGTCTGCGGAAGGGAGAACCGGAACAGGTGGTCGAGGTGTTCCGCCACCAGATGGATGCCAACCTCATTTATGTGGACGCCGTTGACCGCTTCCTGGATAAGCTGGCCGGGGTGTCGCCGACCCGGAGACCAAACGGAAGATCATCGGCGCGGAGTTCATCCGCGTCTTTGAAGAGGAGGCCCGCAAGCTGTCTGGGATTGAATTCCTGGCCCAGGGTACTATTTACCCCGACATTCTGGAAAGCGACGGCGTTAAGGCGCATCACAATGTGGGCGGGCTGCCGGAGGACCTGAAGTTCGACCTGGTCGAACCGTTGAAGATGCTGTTTAAGGACGAAGTCCGTGTGGTCGGCAAGGCCCTGGGCCTGCCGGACGGCATGGTCTACCGTCAGCCCTTCCCCGGCCCCGGGCTGGGGTGCGCTGCCTGGGCGCCATCACCCGGGACCGCCTGGAGGCGGTGCGGGAGTCGGACGCCATCCTGCGGGAGGAGTTTGCCAAGAACGGCCTGGAGGGAAAGTCTGGCAGTACTTCACGGTGGTCCCCGACTTCAAGTCCACCGGCATCCGGGACAACGCCCGTACCTTTGACTGGCCGGTGATTATCCGGGCCGTCAACACAGTGGACGCCATGACCGCCACCGTGGAGGATGTACCCTTCGCCCTGCTCCAGCACCTCACCGCCCGAATCACCGCAGAGGTGAAGGGAGTCAACCGGGTCCTCTTTGACCTGACGCCCAAGCCCAGCGGAACCATTGAGTGGGAATAACTGCCTCTTACCCCCGAAACCCATCCGCTGGGTTTCGGGGGTTTTGTCACATGCCTAGAACAGCACAGTTTCCCTTGCGTTCATTCTCCTTTTCTATAGTGTAAAGTATTTTTACTTTTTCATGCGAAAATTCCCCTTTAAACACAGGAAACGGCCACGATACGATAAAATTTCTCACCCTCTCAACCTGGAAGCAAGTCATCGCAACATATATCCTTTCCCCTTAAAAATCCCTTTGCGTTTTCAAGTCTTCTTTCCCCAAAACAACCTGTACAGCAATTTATGTAAAATAAATTTACTTTACAGGAGTATCAAGCGATTTTTCTGTAAAATCCATGCCATAAAAATGGCCTACCATACTGCATGTTAGGAGAGCGTCCCTATATGTTGGAAAGTGATTTAACGCATGTTTGCCATGCGCCTTGCCTATGCGGCACACCACGGACAACTGGACAAAGCCGGTGTCCCTTATATTTTTCACCCCTATCACCTCGCAGAGCAAATGCCCGATGAGATCACCGCCTGCGTTGCACTTCTGCACGATGTCTTGGAGGATACCTCCGTAACCTTAGAGGAATTGGAAGCCATGTTTCCGCCAGCGATCACGGAAGCGGTGTCTCTCTTGACAAGGACGCCCGATATGGATTATTGGGATTATATTCGCGCATTGCGCTATCATCCCGTAGCGCGGACGGTAAAACTAGCCGACCTATCCCACAACGGGGATGCATCTAGATTGGCCTGCCTCCCGCCCGCGGAACAGGCCCGCCTGCAAGCAAAAATATGACCAGGCCAGAGCCATCTTAGAAGGAGTGCTTCCATAGATTCTGTAGGGTAGCCCTGTGCGCTTAGGATTCTCTAGTCACAATCGATTACACAATCTCCTTCTAAGACTTGCTAAATCCCCTCTGGACAGGCGCTTGTTTTTGTGATATAGTGATTCCAGAAGTTAGCCAAAAGCTAATACAAAACTTCCTAGGAGGCGCATAGAATGGGAACCGCTATTGTTGTCATCATCCTTCTCCTACTTTGTGTCTATGCAGGTTACAGCTATCGTAAAAAACTGCGCTATGGCGGTGGCTGCTTTGCGGAGAACATGATGCCATGGAAACAAAAGTAAAAGTAGCAGATCGTAACAAGAAACACTATTCGTACCAGGTAGTCTTGTCCATCGACGGGATGACTTGTTCCAACTGTTCTCGCCGAGTGGAAAATGCGTTAAACCAGCAGGAAGGCATGTGGGCTAAGGTAGATCTTGGATCCCAAAAAGCCACGGTCTTGCTGAAACAACCGCCAGATCCAAATACCCTGAGAGCCATTGTGCAAACCGCGGGATACACGGTGTTGTCGATACACCAGTCTCCATAAGGGTGGGTACACTCCCCTCGAATGGTTCTTTTTCGTACCTTCTCTTCTGTTAGAACAACAAACCCTTACGTCTGATTCATCCTGCGGATGAATTTTTTTTTCTGGCGAAAGTTAGCTTTTCGCTAATATTGGAGCGTATTTATGTCAGATTCCCAGATCCTACTCCCAGGAGATCACATCTCCTGGACCTATCTCTTGCCCAACCTACGCATATGGAAAGTACAGGAAGCGCCATCTTTTGTCTGCGTGGAGGGCAGCCCCCCTCGGTTCCTCTCTGCCTGCTTTTTTGCCTAGAAGGCGGGATCCAAATCGTCTTGGAACATGGGCAAACCATTGACGTGACCCCGCAGGATATCCTACTGCTTTCCCCTGCGGCCCCTGTCCAAGAGATCTCCCAAACAGATGCCTCACAGCACGGTTACATCGTCTTAGAGGGAAGGAATCCCTCCCCTCCTTTTTTGAACTACTGGTCCGTTCCATACTCCCAGCTCCAGGAAAAAAGACATCCTCTCTCGCCTGCAAGCGCATGGTGGATGGCTTCTGTTTCCAAAGTGCCTATGGAGCAATGCCTTTTTCGCGCAATTGGAAGATTTTGCCCAGAGAGGCACAGGAGAGTACTGTGCCCTGAAAAGCATAGAGCTCCTTTTCCTACTGTGTAACCACAGTCTGCACCCTTTGGAATTCCATGGCCGTCGATATTGGGACCAGGATCAAATGGAGGCCATTCGTCAAACCCACGATTATATCCTTACACACTTAAGCCAGCCCCTGACCATCGACAGCCTTGCACGTCGATTCCACATCTCTGGTACCTTTTTTGAAGGAGGGCTTCCGGCAAATGTATGGACAATCCACCCGGAAGTTTCTGCAAGCTAAGCGGATGGACTTAGCCTCAGACCTTTTGCGTCGCACAGACCAATCGGTACTTCAAATTGCAGCTGCAGTGGGTTATGAAAGCGCTAGCCAGTTCTCCCAGATCTTTAAACGTCACTACAAACTGCCCCCAGCCCAGTATCGGCGGCAATGGGCCAAACGAAATGTCTGAAACCAAAAAAAATGTGTCGGAATCCGCATGTTTTTTACCCTGTAAAACAGTACAATACCTGTATTCATCAAAAATGAAAGGGGAGGAGGTGTATCCCCTTGAAAAAACATCGGTTTTGGGCATGGAGTGCTGTATTCTGCATGCTCATGGTCATGATCACCGGCTACAAGCACAAGTGATCTGGCTTATGTTTTTACGATATCCAGGAGGTTTCGGACAAATGAACTACTATAAAAAGGTCTTGCTCTGTTTGCCGGTGGTGTGCTCTTTGGCTCTGCCGGTATTAAGCTGTTGTCCAGCAAAGATGCCAAAAGGTCTACATCCATGCCACAGCGGCTGGCTTGCGGATGAAAGACTGCGTCATGGAAACAGCAACCCATGTCCAGGAAAATGCCGCTGATATTCTCGCCAGTGCAAGGACATCAACCAAGCCAGAATGGCGCAGGAAGAAGAAATCATGGAGGACACTTCGGAAACCACCACCTCTTCAGAGGCATGATTCCGTTGGGGTTCACCGTCAAATCGGAACAGAACAGAGGGGGCCACGGCCTCTCTGTTTCCCTATTGATTTTTCATTTGGAGGTTCGCAGTATGAAATTCAAAATTGCTCACACCTCCCGTGGGCGGGGTCCGTATCCAGGTAATCCAAAAGTTTATGACCTTAGAGCAGGCCGATCTATTGGAAGCCTACTTACAAACGTACCCCCAAAGTATGCCAAGTCTCTGTCCATGAACGCACGCGCTGTGCGATCATCCCGATACCATGGGTCCCTAGATGAGCTACCCTTCCTCCGCCGTTTTTCTTACACCGCCCCAGAGGTGCTTACGTTAACGCCCTCCCACAGTAGTCGGGCATTGAACCGGATGTACGAGGAAAAAAAATTGGTGGGAAAAGTAGTTTCTAAAGTCTTTGCGTACCCTTTTCCTTCCCACCCCACTGGCCCGCATCTATACCTTACTGCGGTCCATTCCCTATTTGGTCCGAGGCGTTCGCTGTCTTCTCCGCGGAAAGCTTCAGGTAGAACTGTTGGATGGGATCTCTATCGGAATTTCCATGGCCCGAAACGACTTTTCCACCGCCGGTTCCGTCATGTTTCTACTGGGATTGGGGAACTTCTGGAGGAGTGGACCCACAAAAAGTCTGTGGATGACTTGGCACGCTGCATGTCGCTTCAGGTCGACCGCGTTTGGTTACATACCCAGGACAGTGAAATTCTGGTTCCCCTGGATCAAGTGCAGGTGGGAGATACCATTGCGGTGCGTCTTGGCGGTCTGATCCCTGTGGATGGGGTCATCCAGTCGGGGAAGTGATGGTCAATCAGGCTTCCTAACCGGTGAGTCTGTGCCTGTCCCCAAACGACCGGGTATGACGGTGTATGCCGGTACTGTTGTGGAGGAGGGCGAGTGCCTCCTCACCGTCTCTCAGCAAAACGGCAACAGCCGCTACGACACCATTGTCACTATGATTGAACAGTCGGAAAAGCTGAAATCCGCGGCGGAAAACAAAGCAGCCCACCTGGCAGATCAATTGGTGCCCTACACGCCGCTTGGCAGTGGTCTCGCCTATCTGTTCACGAGGAATGTCACCAGGGCACTTTCCGTGCTGATGGTCGACTTCTCTTGCGCTTTGAAACTGGCAATGCCACTGGCTGTCCCTCTGCAATGCGGGAGGCCAGTGGAAACCACGTCACGGTAAAAGGCGGAAAGTACTTAGAGGCAATGGCGAAGGCAGACACCATCGTCTTCGACAAAACGGGAACCTTAACCCGGGCCTGCCCTACCGTAGTCGCAGTCATTCCTTTTGGGGGCACAATGAGGCCGATATGCTCCGTCTGGCTGCTTGCCTGGAGGAGCACTTCCCCACTCCATGGCCAATGCCGTGGTCCAGGCCGCCCGAGACCGGGGCCTTTCCCATGAAGAAATGCACTCGAAGGTGGATTACTTGGTGGCCCATGGCATTGCCAGTACTGTGGGGAAGACCGAGTGATCATTGGCAGTGCCCACTTTGTGTTTGAAGACGAGGAATGCCTCATCCCGCCGGAAGAACAGTCTAAATTTGATCGCCTTCCCAACCAGTATACCCACCTGTACCTGGCCGTTGGGGGTACACTGGCCGCAGTACTCTGCATCTCTGACCCCTTACGTCCGGAGGCTAAGCAGGTCATTCAGGCCCTCCATAGGTTGGGGATCAAAAACGGTGATGCTCACAGGAGACAGTGAGCGCACTTTGCCGCCATTGCCGCAGAGGTGGGGGTGGACACCTATCGCTCCGAAGTGTTGCCAGAGGACAAAGCTCACTTTGTCGCAGAGGAACAGGCCCAAGGCCACACAGTCATCATGCTGGGGATGGAATTAACGACTCCCCTGCCCTTTCTGCCGCTGACGTGGGTATCGCCATCAGCGATGGTACCGCCATTGCCCGGGAAATCGCAGACATTACCATTTCTGCAGATGGCTTAATGGAATTGGTTACCCTGCGAACCATTGCCACCGCACTTATGAAGCGCATTCAGTCCAACTACCGCTTCGTCATCGGATTTAACGGCGGCCTCATCGCCTTGGGTACCGCTGGCGTACTGGCACCGGCCACCTCTGCCATGCTCCATAATCTTTCCACCCTTGGGGTCAGCCTGCGGAGTATGACCAACCTATTGGCTTATCCGCCGGAACAGGAGCAACCCGCGCTATCCCAGACTCCCCCATAATAAGATCTTGCTTTCTCTACAAAACGGAAACAGCCGCCGGAATACGACGCACCATCGTATTCCGGCGGCTGTTTTTCAGTCTACCCGGCCGATTACAGCTCCGAGCAGAACTCCACTTTCTTTCCTTCCAAGATAAGGTTCGTGGTACGCACGGCATAACATCTTGCCACACATGGAGCAGGTATGCCGGTCCGAAGGCGGTGTACTCTCAAAATAGGCCCGGGCCTTGTCCGGATCCACCGCAATTTGGAACATGGCCTCCCAGTCCACCTTGTGCCGGGCCTCTGCCATCTGATTGTCCAAATCCCGCGCATGGGGAACCCTTTGGCAATGTCTGCCGCATGGATAAGCAATCCGCGAGGCGATGATCCCCTCTTTCACATCGTTGGCATCGGGCAGGCGAAGGTGCTCTGCTGGGGTCACGTAACAGAGGAAGTCCGCACCATTGGCCGCCGCAATAGCGCCGCCGATGGCGGAGGTGATGTGGTCATACCCCGGGAAAATGTCGGTCACCAGGGGCCCAGCACATAGAACGGGGCCTCATGGCAAATTCGTTTCTCCAGGCGCATATTGGCGGCAATCTCATTCATGGCCATGTGGCCAGGCCCTTCGATCATAACCTGAACATCCTTATCCCAGGCCCGTTGTGCCAGAGCTCCCAGCTCGATGAGTTCCGCAATCTGTCCGGCATCGGTGCTGTCATCCAGACAGCCGGGGCGAAGGGCGTCTCCCAGGCTGATGGTCACGTCAAACTCCCGCAGGATGTCCAAAACATCATCAAAGTACTCATAGAACGGGTTTTCTTCGCCCGTCATCTCCATCCAGGCAAAGAGAAGGGAGCCCCCTGAGAGACAATGTTCATCTTCCGCTTGTCTCGCTTAAAGGCTTCCACGGCCCGACGGTTCAGACCGGCGTGGATGGTCATAAAGTCCACCCCTTCCTCGGCGTGGGCCCGCACCACCTGCAGGAAATCCTGAGGGTGATGTCCAACAGGTCCTTCTCCAAATATCCGATGGCATCGTACATCGGAACGGTACCAATCATCGCCGGAGACAGCTCGATGAGCTGCCGCCGGAAGGTGTTGGTTTTCCCGTAGTTGGACAGATCCATAATGGCCTCCGCCCCAAAGCGCGGACGCCATACGGACTTTGTCCATCTCCACTTCATAGTTGTTGGCGTCCCCTGAAATACCCAGGTTCACATTGATTTTGGTGCGCAGGCCCTTGCCAATGCCCTCTGCGCAGAGAGACGTATGGCGCACATTGGCGGGAATGGCAATCTGCCCCAGGGCAACCCGCTCCCGAATGGTTTCCGCTTCGAGAAACTCTTTCTCCGCCACCGTTTTCATCTCTGGGGTGATGATCCCTTTTTTGGCTGCTTCCATTTGGGTGAAGTATTCTCTCATCGTAGCATCCTTTCACATCGAAAAACAAGCGGCTGTCTGTTCGCACGACGAACAGACAGCCGCTACTAGCTGCATCAATCCAATTCCCTCCGTCGGCATTGTCCGAATCAGGTGCGTGGCATCTGCCACAGGGTCGAAACCACTGTTTCCTCTCAGCCGCCACTGCAGCTCCCCTATTGGGTTCACTGTATCACAACCTGTTTTGTTTGTCAAGGTTTCCCCTCGCGCCCACAGCCCAGCGGGTTTTCCCATTTGGTCAGAAACCCTCGGAGAAAGACTTTGCATCAAGCCGGATTTCACGGTACAATGAGTGTCGTCTAAAGGGCTGACGGTATGGAACAAGAACACAAGCGACGTATACGCTATGCAGGAACCCACCCACGGACGTTCCAAGAAAAGTACAAAGAACTCAACCCAGAAAAATACCAGCAAGAGGTGGAGAAGCTCTTGCGCAAAGGAAAAACCCCTGCCGGGATGCACATCCCGATCTGTGTCGAGGAAATCCTCTCCTTTTTGGAGATTCAACCGGGCCAAATCGGGCTGGACGCCACCTTGGGGTACGGCGGACACAGCCGCCGAATGTTGGAGGCGTTGCGGGGGAAGGGGCATCTCTACGCCACAGATGTGGACCCCATCGAGTTGGAAAAGACCCGTCAGCGCCTGGAACAGGCGGGGTATGGCCCGGAGATTCTCACCATCCGACAGATGAATTTTTCTCAGCTGGATCAAGTGGCGCCTGGCGTTCTGTTCGATTTTGTCCTGGCAGATCTGGGTGTTTCCTCCATGCAAATTGACAACCCGGCGCGGGGATTCACCTTTAAACAAGACGGACCGCTGGATCTCCGCCTAAACCCCACGGAAGGTGTCACTGCCGCCCAACGTCTGCGGGAACTGGACCGGGAGGAACTGGCCGCCATGCTGGTAGAAAACGCCGATGAACCCTACGCCGACGCCATTCTTTGCGGCAATCTGGAAACGGAGAAAGTCTGGTTACTCCATAGACA
>VOFC01000510.1_pt1 | contig 18001 bp, 26 predicted proteins | sample 5384161 | NCBI WGS metagenome assembly VOFC01 (sample SAMN12384722, study PRJNA508395) | human gut metagenome | isolation source: healthy gut B | host: Homo sapiens
GACCGACAACAAATATTTATACGAGGACGCCGCTATACAGCCCCGCCACTCACCTCCACGTGTTCTGTAGTGTGTGAGTCTTATAAGTTAAATACATCAGAAGGAAGATAGAATTAAAAGTGAAGGGCAGCCAACTTGTTTCATGACACATTGGTGCCTTTCGCAGAAAGGTCAACAGCCAGTTTCTTAATCATTCTCCATACATTAGATCTTTCAAGAGTGGTGCCTTTTCTAGTACAGAAAATCAACCCTGTTATTTATTACTTCATGGTCTATATATTCATATAAGCCATCCAATAAATCATCTGGAATTCTGATGTTATATTCCTCACTGTTACGTATAACAGTAATTTTTCCCGTTTCTAAAGAGTGTATAGTAAGGTATTGTAATTCGTTTAATCTTATATCTGTATTTCCAAGGACTTGAATTAACATAGCTATTCTATAATCGTTATTGTTTATAGCGGTTTTAAGGAGTTGGTTATATTCATCAACTGTAAGCAAGTCAGAAGCTGTTGATTCAGTCTTAGATTTCTTAAGATTAACGCAGTGAATATCATTTCTTCCTATAAAATTACAAAATGTGTTTATACATGATATAATTATATTTATGCTGCTTATACTGTAATCAGCATTTTTAAGAATCTCAATATATTTATCTGCAGTATCCTGAGATATTGGGTAACAGTTATCAGAAAGAAAGATTTGAAATCTTCGTATATCCCGCATATATTTATCAAGAGTTGTTCTGCTCTTATTCTCATTTATAAGAAATTCTTCAAACTTATTAATATCAGTATCAGTGATTTTATTCATTATGGTAAATCTCCAGTTATTGTAATTTGATAAGAAAATTCAACCCATTCACTATATGAATCCAGCTTCTCCACTTGTTGCGGATTTTAAAGAAGCTTTCAACGCTAATTACAATGTAGGTAAGAAAGCACATAAAGAAGATGAGGTTTTATTGAATTATCTGCTTAGCACGTTGTTATACATGAAACCTATATCGGGTCTGGTTGAAAAAGATGGAGAATATAAAATGTATATTTTTCAGGATGAGTGCGAGTGGAGGTATATTCCAAATTGCAAATCAATTTTAAGTATTCCATTGATAATAAATGATAATAAGATTACAGAAAAGAGAAAGAATACATATTCAGACGTTTTGGAAAAACATCCTGAAACATGGGTGAAGTTTGACTGGAATGATTTGATATATATTGTTGTTCCGGATGAAGTGGCATTGCAGACAATAATAGATGCAATTATGGAGTTGCCGCTTGATAATGTCAAGAAGCATTTATTAATATCTAAAATACAGATAAGTAATCGGTTTACGGAGGATTTGGTATGATTGCAGATTTTTATGATACATTTAATAAAGAACTTGATGATGATATTCCACAGGAAGTATTAGAAGTGCTTTCGGAAAAATTACCATCTAATTTCACATATTATAAGAGGGATGATGGTACATATTTTGTAGGACCAAGACAGGAGTGTTTACATGAGAAAATGTCTCTTAGTACTATTATTGATAAAGAGTTTATAGATAGCCAGTTGAAAGATATACCAAGAGATAAATGGTTGGAATATATATATAGAATGCAGTTGAAGATTCCGGTAAAGAGTGTGTCAATAGGTAACAAAGAAAAGAAAATTCCATTGGAAAATACTGTCGGGAATCCATTAGAAGACCCACCTAAGATATGCGAGACATATATGTATCCGGAACCCTTTCCACCAGCTAAAGATATTATTTTCGAAACTATAGAGGGAGATATAGTTGCATTAAGTGTTGGAAGAAAGCCATACCCAAGTTTTGAAGAATCTTTCTTTACTAACATCAATTTCCCAGCATTACAGATTAAATTCTATGTTTCAGAAAAAAGATAATAATTCAAGGGTGGATTATACGATTTTGCCCACTAAAGCAGATAGCGTATCCGATGCCATAGCAGCAATACATGTATTTTATGGATTATGTAACGGAACCGTTAAAATTAATGGACAAATGATATCTGCGCCAGCTTTAGATGTTAAGAATGTTAATATAGAACAATGGAATGATAGTATAAAATTCTGGGAAACTGCACGAAAGTTGGAACAAAAATTGGGTGTTGAATTTAATCTGGTGCAGAATTTACTGAAGAAGATGCAAGGTTTTTTGCTTATCTGACTCAAAGTATTGTCAATGATAAAGAAGTAGTCTGGGAACATCCATTTGATCATTTTCATGTTGCGGGATTTAAAGATAAAAAAGTTGAACTTGAAAAAGTAATAGGCAAGGAAAAAATAAGTACTGAGTTTAAAGAAGGTCCAATTCATGCAGAATTATTGGGAGTGAAATTTGATATATATAGTCATACTAAGATGTCAGATTTTATCATAACTAATATCCAATGGGATGATCATAAAAAGAAGCAGCTGAAATATATATATCCGATCCAGTTGATGGGAAATGGAAATTATCTAGAAAATACTATAAAGAAAAATAATTTAGGAATAATATTAGTTAAGGTTCATTTGAAAGAGAAAAGAAAAATGCGTAAGATTGGGAGACTGATATGAAATGCATAATACTAGCCGGTGGCATAGGCAACACTCTATGGCCACTTTCAAAGAAAAAATTATCCTAAGCAGTTCCTTAACATATGTGAAGGGCGTTCTTTATTGCAGGATACTATAGTTCGTAATCTGCCGTTTGCGGATGAATTTATAATAGTAACGAATGAGAGCTACAAGGAGATTATGGAGTCTCAGCTTAAGGCTTTTCAGGGATTGCGATACAGAATTATATATGAAAGCAGGAATTGCGGTACATTTGCAGCAGTTTCGCTGGCTTCAGCATTTTAAATGCATCAGATATTATGATGGTTACAGTGTCGGATCTTATAATAGAAGATGGAAGCTACAAGGATTCTGTTATTAAAGCTAAAGAAATAGCTAAGAATGGTGCAATAGCTAATATTGTCCGTGATTTAAGTGTTGATGACCATGCAGGAATATATATATGTATGGTTGGTACATTTAACCACTCATTACAGAAGATATTTCCTGATGTATGTCAGCTTAAGAAAAAGGCAAGACGCAGACTTAAAACAGTCAGACGTAATATAGTTGTTCCAGAGAATATTATGGAACAGTTTCCGCATTTTCGCATGCAGGCAGAGCTTTTCGCAAGGATGGATAACGTTGTGCCTGTAGAAGCACATTTTAATTATAAAGATGTAGATGATGTGTATGATGTTTCCGAACTTGGGACAGCTGTCTATGAAAAGAATATAATAAGTAACAATTGCGAAGATGTTTTATTGATTAATACTGCATCCAAACACTGGTTGTAGCAAATAGCATAAATGATATTGCAGTAGTTAATACGGATGATGCAACTTATATATCTGACAGGGAACATATTGATGATATCAAGGCGATTGCCAAAGAACATATAGAAGAATATAAGCCATATTTTGAAAGCTCTAAGGTGATGTTTAGACAATGGGGAATGCATGAAATCCTTTCATCAACGGAGCATTATAAGGTAAAAAAGGTTACCATATATCCTAAGATGAGTATGAAGCTTCATAAACATGAACATAGATTGGAGAGCTGGACTATAGTAGAGGGTACTGCAACTATCCAGATTGGAAATGAAGTTAAAGAATATACTAAGAATGATACTGTAAGTGTACCTATAGGAGTTCCACACAGAGTAAGCAATCTTACAGATTCTAATGTCATCATTATTGAAACTGGTATTGGTGAAATCATGAGTGAAGTAGAGTTTGAAAAAAAAGAAGGATACAGACTTTGTAAATATTGATGAAGATAGCTCTTTAGTGAGTATTCCGGATATTATGAGACTTGAGCCTGCATTTAAGGATAATCTGTGGGGAGGTACTAAGCTTCGTACAGTATTTGGTAAGAAATGTGATTATGATGTTATAGGTGAAAGCTGGGAATTATCAGCACATCCAGATGGACAGTCTGTTATAGCTTCAGGCATATTTACAGGAATGTATTTTGGAGAATTTATTGAAAAATACGGACATGATGTTGTTGGCTGGAAGAGTAGTTCACTTGACAGATTTCCTGTACTTATTAAGTTTATTGATGCTAAGAAGGATTTATCGATTCAGATTCACCCGGATGATGATTATGCTCTTGAGATTGAGAATGAATTCGGTAAAAATGAGATGTGGTATGTAGTTGACTGTGAGCCAGGGGCTTTCCTTTACTGTGGACTCAAAAAAGGATTCAAGCAAGGAAGAAATCAGAGAACGCATAGAAAATAATACGATAACGGACATTCTTAATAAGATTGAAGTTCATAAGGGTGACTGTGTTATGGTCAAAGCAGGAACTATTCACGCTATTGGAGCTGGTATTCTTATATGTGAGATTCAGCAGAATTCTAATTGCACCTATAGAATGTATGATTATGACCGGAAAGATAAGTTTGGTAATAAGAGAGAACTTCATATAGATAAAGCTATTGATGTAGTTGATGTAAAGAAGTACAAGCCGTTTATAAGCGATAATAAAGATGTTCCAGAAGGAGCAGAAGTTCTTGTCAGCTGTAAGTATTTCGAATTTTATAAGTATGTTCTTGGCAGCGATGCAGCCGAAGCTGATCATGCCTCTGATATAGAAGATAACTGTTATAATACAGAAAATGTTCGAAATATTGGCAAAGTTAATATAAGTGTGGATGCTATGTCATTCAGGAGTGTTATTGTGATTGATGGTAGTGGTAAGATTGCTGTTGGAAATAACACTATGGATTACAAGGCAGGAGACAGCTTCTTTGTCACAGCCGGGGAGAAAGTTATAAATCTTGAGGGAACAGGGACTGTTATTGTTACCAAGGTATAATTTTAATAATTCATCTTTTGACAATATTTACAATTGTCAGGAGATGAATTTTTGATTTGGAGATAAATTTAGAAGTGTAAAAAACACATAATCTGTAATAAATCTTATTTTATATATTTTCTTGATATAATTGTTGTAAAACGTTATAGATGTCATAGGCAGTGTTTAGTGATTTGTTTATTGTTTTTGGTGGTATTTAAACAATACTACAAACAAATCTTACAATCCACTGCTTTTTATTTATTTTAATCAATTATAACGATAAACTAAATCAGGTCATCGCGTAGCGATTTAGTTCAACTATAAGAGAATTGAAAGCTGTGGATTATAACAGTACTAATGGTCGTATAGTAATCAATGGATATTCTGTTCATTTGCCGGACACCTTAAAGACGAATATGGATACATATATGGACTATAGAACAAGAGCGATTAATGAGTTATGTAATGGTTCAGATGTTAACCAATATATGTTTATAGAATTAAGTAACCCGCGTAAGAATATATCTTGTACAGTACGAAGTTTTTTTAAATTCAGACTATGAGTAGATTGATTAAGATTGTGTTATTAGGATAGGAGTTTGGTTATATGAAAATGTTTAAAAAATATGGAAATGATATAAGCTATAGAGATATTTTACAAGTTGATGGGGCAGATGCAACGTGTCATGTACTTTATGGTAAATCTCAATTTTTAATGGAATAAGTGCAAAAAATATAGAAGATGAATTAAAAAAGATAAAATATGTAGATGGAAAGAGTATTGGGTTGAATATATTAATGCATTTGATAAGTTAATAAATATATTGCCAGATTCTGTTGTTACGATAAATGTTGGTAGACAGGCAGTAGAGATTGGTTTTAAATATCTTATAGTAAAGAAGAATGGAGAAATTAGAAAATCAGATAGAACACATAATTTAAGTGAGTTAGCTGATACAGTATTTAAAGAATATAGCATAAATGATGATTAAAATGGGTAGATGTTTTTTGCCACGTATATAATGAACATATTGAAAATGGATATGTAGAGTATTTTAGATTTCAGAATATAAAAATAGTGAGTATTTTGATGGTATTTTTTTAGATATAGATTGGTTATCTTACAATTTTTCATTGATTTTATTAAAATTAATGCATTTTGCGGGGATTGATGATGAAATAGAATAGGTAGCATAAATACTGCGTTATGGATTGGGAAAGATTGTTTAATTTAGTGTCGTTTAATCTAAGTACTTTGTAGAAAGCGAGGCGAAGAATGATGAAGACGCTGAATGATTATATGGCAATGTCCTATCGTATGGAAATTGTGGAAGACAAAGATGAAGGCGGATTTGTAGTTTCTTATCCGGATTTGCCTAGATGCATTACTTGTGGTGAGACAGTGGAGGGTGCGGTAGCAAATGCACTGGATGCAAAAAAGCATGGATTGAAGCAGCATTAGAAGAAGGTGTAGAGATTCATGAACCAGACAGTTTGGAAGACTATTCTGGACAGTTTAAATTATGAATTCCACGAAGCCTGTACAGAACACTGGCAGAGCATTCGCAGAGAGAAGGAATCAGCATGAATCAGTATTGTGTGTACCTTCTTTCCAGAAATGATGCAGTGTTATCAAAATAAATGTTGTCAAACTTATTTACACCATTTACAATAAGCTAGCAACAAATTGGCAACAGAAAATCAGCTGGAAGCCAGTGTTTATGCAGCTTCCCGTTTTCTGTGCTTGCAGTTTTTTAAAAGAAATAGGTGTATTTGTGCGGTTAAAAGAGTTTACCTAAATATAGATTATATTTCATAGATATATAAAGTTGTAATAGAAATTCTTAATACAATAAGATATAATATGCATAAGACCGACAATCCAATAAAGTAAAGACGAGGGGTGAGGGCAATTATGAAGAACTTAAACATTCCTAGATAAATCGGGATTGATAAAGGACATTCTAAAAACAGCTTCTACTAAGGTTACTTTGATTACAAGACCACGGAGATTTGGTAAAACATTAGCTATGAGTATGCTTGATTCATACTTTGATATTCGCAAAGACAGTAAACAATTATTTGATGGATTAGAAATATCACAGAATCAGGTTTTATGTAGTGAATGGATGAATAAATATCCAACAATCTTTGTGTCGTTCAGACAAGTTGAAGGCCTTGATTTTAAAGGTGCTTACGATATGCTTACAGTAGTTATTTCTAATCTTTTTAATGAACATATTTATCTCCTTGACAGTAAGAAAGCAACTGAATTTCAGAAGACTTCATTTAAGAATTTACTTAGTGGTAATGCATCTGTAAAAGAAGTTAAGAGTAGTATATATCTTCTTATGAATATGATGAATGATTATTATAATGAACAGGTCATTCTGCTTATAGATGAATATGATGTTCCAGTAGCAAAGGCCAATAATAATGGTTACTATAATGAAATGTTAGATGTTATGAAGAGTCTTATGCAGACAGTAAAGGATAATAAAACACTTAAGTTTGCTATTATTACGGGATGTCTTAGAATTGCGAAGGAAAGCATATTTACAGGTATGAACAATTTTGTTTCAGATACGATTGTGTCTTTGCGTTTGAATGAATATTTCGGTTTTACGCAGAAAGAGGTTAATAAAATTCTAAGTGATGCGGATGCAATAACGTATGCTGATATTATAAAAGAATGGTATGATGGATATCATTTTGGTAATTATGATATATATTGTCCGTGGGATGTTATGAATTATATTTTGGATTTACAATATAATCCTAAAGCAGAACCACAAAGTTATTGGAAAAATACAAGTGATAATGCAATTATTCGTTCATTTATAGATTGTTCAGGAAGTAATATAACCAGAAAATTGGAAGCGCTTATGTCAGGGGGACATATTTTTCAGCATATAGATGAATATTTGACGTATGATTATTTACATTCGGATGAGGATAATATATGGAGTATTTTATATTTGACAGGATATCTTACACAAGTGAAAGAAGATGTTGGACGCAAGTTAAATGATAGTAAAATGACAGCATTGACAATTCCCAACAAGGAGATAAGGGATATATTTGAAACCACAGTTATTAAATGGTTTGATGATAGTGCACGAATGTGGAATAGAAAGGCTTTATTTGATGCAGTATGGAGTGGTAATAGTGAGAGCATTACTTATGAAATGAATAAGCTTTTAAGGAAAACTATAAGTTATCACGATTACAGGGAAGATTTTTATCACGCATTTTTAGCAGGAATATTTGCAGGTGCAGGCTATATGGTTGATTCCAACAAGGAACACGTTGAGGGAAGAAGTGATGTTGTTGTGTATGACATTATTAATGCACGTGTGGCTGTTTTTGAAGCTAAGTATACAAGAGCTTTAGATAAGTTGGAAAGCGAATGTGATATTGCATTGGAACAGATAGAATAACAGACAAGGGCAGAGCCATGTGCGTTCATGCAGGCAAGGCAATGCTTGAGAAAGAGAAATGGTTTTTGTCAGCACTTTCCGCTGATGAAAAAGAAGAATTACACCGTCTGTTACAAAAAGTGTACGATGATGTGAATAACTGTGAAAGGAAGTGTAAGAAATGTTAAAAACTTTATCAGCTTATATTGGTGAATATAAGAAAGACTCAATAAAAACACCAATATATATAATTGTTGAAGTGCTTATGGAAATACTTATTCCGTTTGTTACGGCAAGTATTATCGATAAGGGTATTCAGGCCGGGGACATGAGCAAGGTGTTCATGTACGGTGGACTTATGCTTGTGCTTGCATTTATAAGTCTTTTTTCCGGAATTCAGGCAGGAAAATATGCGGCTTCTGCGTCGACCGGATTCGCATGTAACTTAAGAGAGGGAATCTATTCGAATATCCAGAATTTCGCATTCTCTAATATAGACAAATACAGCACAGCAGGTCTTATTACCCGTATGACTACTGATGTTACAAATGTGCAGAATGCATATCAGATGATTCTTAGAATTGCGGTAAGAGCACCACTTATGATGATATGCAGTATGGTTATGTGTTTTATTATCAATCCTACATTAAGTCTTATATTCTTAGGTGCGCTTATTCTTCTTGGATTTGTACTCTTCTTTATTATATATAAGGTAACTCCAATATTCACAGAAGGTTTTGCTAAATATGATGATTTAAATGCGAGTGTTCAGGAGAATGTCACAGGAATCAGGGTTGTCAAAGCATTTGTAAGAGAAGACCATGAGAATAAGAAATTCAGTAAGGCTGCCGAGAATCTTTACAAAACATTTGTTAAGGCGGAATCATGGCTTGCATTCAACAATCCTATTATGATGTTTGTTATATACGGAAGTATTATTGCACTTTCATGGTTTGCAGCACATTTTATTACTGATGGAACTATGACAACGGGTAACCTGACATCAATGTTCAGCTATGTAATGAGCATGATGATGTCACTAATGATGCTTTCTATGATATTTGTTATGGTTTCAATGAGTGCAGCGAGTGCAAGACGAATTGCTGAGGTTCTTAATGAGAAGGCTGATATTACTAATCCGGAGAATCCGGTTATGGAAGTACCTGACGGAAGAATTGATTTCAACCATGTGAACTTCACATACAAGAAAGACAGCGACAAGGATGCTCTTGAAGACATAGATATCCATATAAATGCGGGCGAAACAATCGGTATTATAGGCGGAACGGGTTGCGGAAAGTCAAGCTTCGTTAATCTGATAAGTCGTCTGTATGATGTTAAGGATGGTTCTGTATGCGTAGGCGGAATTGATGTAAGAGACTACGATCTTGAAACTCTTCGTAATGAGGTTTCAGTTGTTCTTCAGAAAAATGTGCTTTTCTCAGGAACTATTCTTGATAATTTGAGATGGGGTGATGAAAATGCGTCTGAGGAGGATTGCATAGAAGCCTGCCGTCAGGCCTGTGCAGATGAATTCATTGAGAGAATGCCTGATAAATACAATACATGGATTGAGCAGGGGGGAAGCAATGTTTCCGGTGGTCAGAGACAGAGACTTTGTATCGCAAGAGCACTGCTTAAGCACCCGAAGGTTCTTATTCTTGATGATTCAACAAGTGCGGTGGATACAGCAACAGATGCCAAGATAAAGCAGGCATTTGCAACAAAGATACCAGGAACTACCAAGATTATCGTATCACAGAGAATTTCAAGTATTCAGGACGCAGACAGAATATTGGTGCTTGAGAATGGCTGTGTGAGTGGTTTTGATACTCATGAAAATCTTGTTGAGAACAATAAGGTTTACCGCGAAATCTACGAGGTACAGACACAGGGCGGCGGTGATTTTGACGAGGCAGGAGAATAGGAGGCAGCATATGGATAAGAATATTGATATGAAGAATAAGAAGAATAAAGAAAATCCACTTCCTCTTATGACGAGGCTGCTTGGATATATTTTAAAGAATTACAAGTTTTCGTGTATAGCAGTGCTTGTGTGCATTCTTGTTTCAGCGCTTACAACACTGATAGCAACGCTGTTTATCCAGAAGCTTATTGACAGTTATATTATTCCGCTGACACAGTCAGCAGTACATGATTATGCACCACTTGCAGGCGCACTTATCAAGCTCGCTACAGTTCTTATGGTCGGTGTATTATGTTCATATTGCTACAACAGAATTATGGTAAATGTTGGTCAGGGAACTTTAAAGAAGTTGAGATTAGAGCTGTTTACTAATATGGAGTCACTTCCTGTTAAGTATTTTGATACTCATGCACACGGCGATATCATGTCAGTATATACTAACGATATCGACACATTAAGACAGCTTATAAGTCAGAGTATACCTCAGGTTATCAACTCATGCATAACGCTTGTTTCTACATTTGTAAGTATGATTGTGCTTGATATTCCGCTTACAATCGTATCGGTTGTGATGGTTGTTATTATGCTTTATGTAACTTCTAAGCTGAGTGCACTTTCCGGAAAATATTTCGTTGAGCAGCAGAAGGATATCGGTAAGGTTAACGCTTATATCGAGGAAATGATGGAAGGACAGAAGGTTGTCAAGGTGTTCTGCCACGAGGATAAAAGTATTGAGCAGTTTAAGGAGATTAACAACAGGCTTCGTGAGAGTGCCAATAACGCTAACAAGGTTGCTAATATCACAATGCCTGTTAATGGTAATATAGGTAATATCAGCTATGTATTATGTGCAATAGTTGGTGGTATTCTTGCTCTGAGTGATTTTTCAGGACTTACTATTGGTACACTTGTTGCTTTTTTAAGTCTTAACAAGAGCTTTACACAGCCTGTAACACAGATAAGCCAGCAGGTAAGCAGTATAGTTATGGCTATGGCTGGTGCCGGACGTGTGTTTGAGTTATATGATGAGAAGCCGGAGGTTGACGAAGGTTTCGTTGAGCTTGTAAATGTAAGATACAACAAGAATAATGAGCTTATTGAGACTAAAGAAAATACTGAGATGTGGGCATGGAAGAAGCCGGCAAAGGACGGCAGTAGTGCAGAGTACACAAGACTTGCTGGTGATGTAACATTTGACGGAGTTGACTTTGGCTATAATCCGGACAAAATGGTACTTCACGATATTAAAATGTATGCTACACCGGGACAGAAGATTGCATTTGTTGGAAGCACAGGTGCCGGAAAGACTACAATTACTAATCTTATCAACAGGTTCTATGATATTCAGGATGGTAAGATCAGATATGATGGAATTAACATCAACAATATTAAGAAGAATGATTTAAGACGAAGCCTTGGTATCGTTCTTCAGGATACTAACCTCTTTACGGGTACAATCATGGATAATATCAGATACGGAAGGCTTGAGGCGAGTGATGAGGAATGCATCGCAGCAGCAAGACTTGCCAATGCTGATGGATTCATCAAGAGACTTCCGGATGGCTATAACACTGTGCTTCATGGCGGAGGTGCTAATTTAAGCCAGGGACAGAGACAGCTTCTTGCAATTGCAAGAGCAGCGGTAGCAGACCCACCTGTACTTATTCTTGATGAAGCTACTTCGTCTATTGATACAAGAACAGAGTATCTTTTATGGAAGAACGAATGAGAGTCTTCCAGAAGAAAAAAAAGTATATGAGCATGCATTCAAAGATCAGCTATGATGTATTGAAAAAGTATGATTATTCAGATAATATTATGGAGGTTGTACTTTCACACCATGAGTGCTACGATGGAAGCGGATATCCTAATGGACTTGTGGGTGAGGATATACCGATAGGAGCAAGGATTCTTAAGGTTACAGATGAATTCGCAGCTCTTATATCAGACAGACCTTATAGAAAAGCATTTGATATAGATACGGCTGTTTCTATTATGATTGATGAGGTGAAGAATCTTGATATGAAGGCCTTTTATATTATTTCAGAGACTTATTCATGAGGAATCAACGCTTGAACTTATAAAAAACAGCAGAGTTGATATTGATGACCGGATATAAGTGATATACTTGATATTTAGAATGATCTGATTATATGGCATCCATATGGTTTATTTATCAGAGTTTGTTTTAATCAAATATTTACAGGAATGAGGTAATTAACAATGGCAGAGTCAATGGTTGGCTTAAAAAGAACACACAGATGCACAGAGGTGTCGGTGCTGACATAGGAAGCACAGTTACAGTTATGGGTTGGGTGGCTAAGAGACGTAATCTTGGTTCGCTTATATTCGTTGATTTAAGAGATAGAAGCGGCATCCTACAGATACTTTTTGATGAGAATATAGTTGGTAAGGAAGGCTTTGATAAAGCTTATACATTAAGAAATGAATTCGTTATAGCAGTAGTTGGTAAGGTCGTTAAAAGAAGCGGTGCAGTTAATGAGAATCTTAAGACTGGTGATATTGAGATAGCAGCAGAATCTTTAAGAATCCTTTCAGAGTCAGAAACACCTCCATTTCCTATCGAGGATGGACTCCGGAGGGAGCAAGAGATTACCTTGTACCAAGCCGTATTCATCAGGTAAGTTCTATGCTCTGCCACAGTCACCACAGCTTTTTAAGCAGATGCTTATGTGTTCTGGCTATGACAGATATATGCAGATAGCAAGATGCTTCAGGGATGAGGACTTAAGAGCTGACAGACAGCCAGAGTTTACACAGATTGATATGGAGCTGTCATTTGTTGATGTTGATGATGTGATCGATGTTAATGAAAGACTTTTAGCTTATCTTTTCAAGGAAGTGTTAGATGTTGATGTTAAGCTTCCTATCCAGCGTATGACATGGCAGGAGGCTATGGATAGATTCGGTTCTGATAAGCCAGACTTAAGATTTGGTATGGAGCTTAAGAATGTTACAGATATAGTTAAGAACTGTGGCTTCAGCGTGTTTACAAATGCCATTGAGAATGGGGTTCAGTCCGCGGTATCAACGCCAAGGGACAGGGCTATGCCTTCCAAGAAAGAAGATTGATGCTCTGGTTGAGTATGCAAAGACATACGGAGCTATCCAAAGGGTCTTGCATATATTGCTATAGGAGAAGACGGAAGTCTTAAGTCATCATTTGCCAAGTTTATGACAGAGGATGAGATGAGCAAACATAGTTGAAGCTATGGAAGTTAAGCCGGGAGACCTGCTTCTCTTCGTGTCTGACAAGAATAAGGTTGTATGGGATACTCCATTTGGAGCACTGAGATGTCACCTTGTTCAGAACAGATGGGACTTCTTGTACAGGTTAAGGATGCTACATGTCTTCTTACTAATGCACCGGATGTTGTTGATGCAAAACAGCTTGAAGATTTATCTATCAGAATTACAGAGTCAGAACAGGAATAATATTTTAAGAGCATTTGAAAGTATTTAATGGATATTTTCAAATGCTTTTTTTAACTATATTTTTAGACAATACTTTGTTAAATCTGGATAAAAATAATGACTTTATCAGCTTTTTTTTAGCAAAAACATTGCATTTGAATAATCATGGGTATATACTTATTTTTATAAATCTTGGCAAAACTATAACAAAAGACGGGAGAGAAATTATGACAGAGAATCAGTATATAAGGGCAAACAGGACTGTTTTATTTACAGTTATCATAGTATTTGGTTATATTGCGCTGACCCCTGATGGCAGCATTAGGAGTGGGTGACGGACATAACAAAGGAAAGATTTTAATACAGTTTGTTGTGGCACTTGCGGTAATTATTGTATCAGTAGCTGCTTATATTTTAAGGAAGAAGACCAAAGTGTGTGAATTAACGATTGCGGTATCAATGGCATTTGGATATGTTGTTCTTATACTGCTTAATTCAACTGATGGTGTATGGACATATGTACTTCCTTTGATTATGGCTTCGATGGTATATCTTAATGAAAAACTAATATTGTGGGCTGATGGCGTTGCGATAGCTGGTAATGTCATAAGACTTATTATGGATTATAATATGTATAATGGAGTGGCTATGGCAAGCAGGGTTCTTGCTATATTAGTATTGGTTATTGTTACATGTATATCTCTTAGTGTAACAAAGCTGCTTAAGCAGTTTTTTTTGCAGAGAATATGAATAAGATAGAGGCAGCAGCAGTTATACAGAAAGAGAATAACGAGAAGATGGTTGCTGTAGCTGATAATATAACCAGACATTTCGGACAGGCTATGGATATGCTTGATGAGTTAGAAAAAAGAGCATAGATATAAACCACAATTCAATGAAAGATATAGCAGAAAGCACAGAAAGCACAGCAGAAGCCATACAAAGACAGGCCACTATGTGTGCAGAGATTTAAGAAAACACTGATATTGCTGAAAAAAGAGATAAGCGAGATGGTTGAGGCTTCACACAGAACAGATGAGACTGTTAATGATAGTAAGGCTATAGTAGTTGAACTTAAGGAACAGGCACAGAATGTACATGATGCAAGCAATATAATCGTAGATGTGATTAACAGTCTTACAGAAAAGGTTGATGATGTACAGGGATTTATTGGTTCTATCGTAGAGATTTCAAGCCAGACTAACCTTCTTGCATTAAATGCTTCAATAGAAGCAGCAAGAGCAGGAGAAGCCGGAAAGGGCTTCGCAGTAGTAGCCGAAGAGATAAGACAGCTCTCAGAACAGACTAAGAATGCATCTTCAAGCATAACAGATATAATCAATAATCTTTATGAAGATACGAAGAAAGCTAATGAGAGCATAAAAGCGTCAGTTGAGTCAGTTAATAAGCAGAATGAATTATTGATAATACAAGAGTGACTTTTTGAGGACGTAGGAAAAACAGTTGACAATCTTATGAACAATATAGATTCTGCAGAGCAGAGCATTAACAAGATACTGGATTCAACTTCTGTTATTTCTGATAATATTTCACATTTATCAGCAACAGGAGAAGAGGTAGCAGCTGCTTCAACTGAAGGCCTAAAAGTATCTGACACAACAGTTGAAAGTATGAAGAACTGTAAGAATATATTACATAACATATATCTTCTTGCAGAGGACTTAAAGAGTTCAGTAGATAACTAAATGGATTGTAAGAGATTAAGCAGATTACAATGTATTGCAAGACTAGCAGTTGATTATTATAAGTTGTAATTAATAATATAATCAGGATGGTTTTGCAGGGTTATTAATATTTATAAGACAACAGTATGTTTATTATAAGGAGTGCAAATGACATTTTATGTCTGCATTATTTATAAAAGACAGCTGTTGTTTTTTTATGTAATAGGGAATTTCGATAGAATTTCCTATACATAAAAGGTGCTATGTGCCGATGATGCACACTTGCACGAAGATGTAGGTTGTCGCAAGCGACAGTGCTTAGTGTGAGAAGGTGCTTCATATATTTTATTTATATAGGAATATTTTATGCTTGACTTGAAGTTAACTCTAAATGCTATTATCAAAATGTAGAGTTAATAATCAGGTTTAATTAATAATTATATGAGGTGATTAATTATGAGAAGAAATAATATTAGAAAAACAGAGGCACTTATAATGGCATTTGCATTATCAGCAAGCCTGTTGTTAACAAGTTGTGGCAACCAAAATACTAATGGTGACAGTGTTAATGAAAATAATAGTACAACAGACGAAGCTGGAATTAATCACGATTATCCGGTAATGTTGTTCTCTTATGATAAGAATGATACTAATTATGAAGAACCAGAAGCGTTTAATTCAGAATATCTTGGCGGCAATTATGGTGAGATTGAGAAGATAGAATATTATTCTTGAAGTATTAAACTATGATCCAGACCTTGCTAAGGCTATGGATGATGAACTTGGAAGACAGAGAAGCCACATCGAGCTTATCGCTTCTGAGAACCTTGTAAGTAAGGCAGTTATGGCTGCTATGGGAAGCCCTCTTACTAATAAGTATGCAGAAGGATATCCTGGAAAGAGATATTACGGCGGCTGTGAGTATGTCGATGTCGTTGAGACACTTGCAATTGAAAGAGCCAAGAAGCTTTTTGGCTGTGAATATGCAAATGTACAGCCACATTCAGGAGCACAGGCTAACTTAGCTGTATTCTTCGCACTTGTTAACCCTGGAGATACAGTTATGGGTATGAGCCTTGACTGTGGTGGTCATTTATCACACGGTTCACCAGTTAATATTTCTGGAAAATACTTTAACATCGTTCCTTATGGTGTTACAGCAGACGGATTTATTGATTATGATGAAGTATTAAGAATTGCCAAGGAATGCAAGCCTAAGATGATTATTGCAGGAGCTTCTGCTTATGCAAGAACAATCGACTTCAAGAAGTTCAGAGAAATCTGTGATGAAGTTGGCGCATTACTTATGGTAGATATGGCACATATTGCAGGTCTTGTAGCCGGTGGTGCACACCCAAGCCCAATTCCTTATGCAGATGTGACAACAACAACAACACATAAGACACTCCGTGGACCAAGAGGTGGTATGATTCTTGCTTCAGCAGAGGCAGCAGAGAAGTTCAAGTTTAACAAGGCTGTATTCCCTGGAATCCAGGGCGGTCCGCTTATGCATGTTATTGCTGGTAAGGCAGTGTGCTTAAAGGAAGCGCTTGACCCAAGCTTTAAGGTATATGCTGAAAATGTTGTTAAGAATGCATCAGCACTTGCTAACGGACTTATGAACAGAGGCTTTGATATCGTATCTGGCGGTACAGATAACCACCTTATGCTTGTTAACCTCTTAAGCAAGGGAAAGAAAGCTGTCATATCAGAAGGCTGTACGCAAGATATGTGAATCGCTCACGCCGGATAAAGAAGTTAAACTAAAAGTTAAAAAGGATCTGAAGCAGATGTAATAATCTGTTTCGTCTTTTTTTATTGCTTTAGTATATTTTAATAATTTGAATATCAAAATAACCTTGACAAACACATAAGTTTTGTAGTATAAAAATAATGTTTGAAAATCAAAGTAAGATAATCAAATGGTTAGTAAGTCAAATAAATAAGGACAAAAAAGTATGATAAGAACAAGAATCATAGGAACAGGAAGCTATGTTCCACCAGATATATTGACTAACGATAATCTGTCAGAAATGGTAGATACGAGTGATGAGTGGATAAGGACAAGAACTGGTATATGTAACAGACATATAGCAAAAGATATGGATAATGCTGATATGGCATATAACGCTGCAAGAAATGCAGTAGAGGATGCACGTATTGAAGCTTCTAAGATTGGTCTGATTATAGTTGCAACGTCAACTCCTGATTATGCTTTTCCTAATCAGGCATCACTTGTACAGGCAAAGCTTAAAGCAGTAAATGCTATGTGTTTTGATGTAAGTGCAGCATGTTCAGGTTTTATTACAGCCCTGGATATTGCAGCTTCAATGTTAAAGGCAGGTTCGTATAAATATGCACTTGTTATTGGTTCAGAAAAAAAATGTCAGAAATAGTTAACTGGAAAGACAGAAGTGTGTGTGTGCTTTTTGGAGATGGTGCTGGCGCAGTGGTTCTTAAAGCAGTTGATAACAACACAGAAGATGTTACAGGTGACTTAGTTTGTCAGGAAAGAGGAATTATTGACAGCAATATCTACAATGATGGAACAGGTGCATCTGTTTTAACAGGTGGCAGAAGATTTTCTGATTCATGCAGCACAGATATATTTATACATATGGATGGACAGGAAGTGTTTAAATTCGCCGTAAAGAGTGTTCCTACAGCTATAGAAA
>VOFC01000711.1_pt1 | contig 18001 bp, 37 predicted proteins | sample 5384161 | NCBI WGS metagenome assembly VOFC01 (sample SAMN12384722, study PRJNA508395) | human gut metagenome | isolation source: healthy gut B | host: Homo sapiens
TACCGATAGTGCATTCTCATCCACATACTCTGCGCCATCGCTCCAGACACGATCCAGTAAAAGTTCTCTGCGCATATTCATGCCCGCATTTTCCACAAGAATCCGCAACAACTTCTGCTCGGTCTTACTGAGTTCGATCTCCTTACCGTCCACCATGAATTTCATCCGGTCAAAATCAAACACATACGGTTCTTTGCGGTAAACGTGTTCGTTATCCTTTTCTTTTTCACCCATTGCCGCCGCTTTTTCGAAGCTGTGTATTCACTCTTGCGCGCAGTACCGACAAGGAAAATGGTTTTGTGATATAATCGTCTGCTCCAAGCTCCAGTCCATTTACAATATCGCCGTCGGTATCATTTGCTGTCAGTAAAATGACCGGGCACTCCGGGCATTCCCTCTTTACAGTCCGCTTGCTCTGTAAAAAAATCCAGCATCCGCTTCCATCCGGCAGATTGATGTCTAATTTTGATTTCCTTTTCTGGAACTTCATCATAAACAGTTACATTTTCTTACCGTCTACTACTTCTTTTACTCTCTTGCCATCATCGCTTTGTCTTTTGCGGGCAACTTTAGCTTTTACAGTAACTTCTTCGAAGTTATCTTTTTCTCTTACTGCTATTGCAATAAGACCTTCAGCGATTTTACGTACTTCTTTTGCTTTTGCTTCAGTAGTAACGATTTTACCGTTGTTTAATAATGCTGTTACCTGACCTCTTAATAATGCTTTTCTCTGGCTTGATGTTCTGCTTAATTTACGATATTTTGCCATTTTTAAATTCCTCCATTTGTGGTGTACATCCGGCCACGCTCTTTGGACTTACTTACCGAATGCCTTTTATATAGTTGCCACTCATGAAAATGTGGGGTGTTGTCACCTCACACGGACATACTGCATGCTCATTGGACTTACTATTTCTGCCCGTTTTTTCATAAGGTACACCTTTGAACATTAGCAGTTCAGTTCAGAAGTGCACAATTGTCTTCGTTGTGAATCTGCTTTATCGGAGTAAAACCGCAGGTTTTACTCTTCACCCTGGTTTAACTGAAGTCCTAACTCTTTTAACTTCGCTAAAACTTCTTCTAAAGATTTACGTCCAAGATTACGAACCTTCATCATATCTTCCGGAGTTCTGTTTGTCAATTCCTCAACAGTGTTGATACCTGCTCTCTTTAACAGTTGAAAGAACGAACAGATAATTCCAGTTCATCGATGTTCATTTCAAGAACTTTTTCTTTTGCATCGTCAGCTTTCTCGATCATAACGTCAGCCTGCTGAGCATGCTTCTGACAGGTCGATGAAGAGATTTAAATGCTCACTTAAAACTTTTGCAGCCAAGGCTTACAGCTTCGTCCTGGTTCAAGAGTTCCGTTTGTATAAACATCTAATGTAAGTTTGTCGTAGTCAGTGATCTGACCGACACGGGTATTTTCAATAGAAAGATTTACTCTCTCTACTGGTGTATAGATAGAATCAATTGCGATTACGCCAATTGGAGTATCTTCTGTCTTATTTTTGTCTGAGCTGACGTAACCTCTGCCTTTTGTGATGGTAAGCTCCATGTATAATTTACAATCAGCACCACCATTTAAGTTAGCGATTACTAAATCTGGATTTAAAATCTGAATATCAGAGTCAACCTGGATATCAGCTGCAGTTACAACGCCTTCACCTTCGAATTCAATATAAGCAACTTTTGGTTCATCGGATGAACTATTATTGCGGATTGCAAGTTCTTTGATGTTCATGATAATTTCAGTTACGTCTTCCTTTACGCCAGGAATCGAACTGAATTCATGCAGCACACCATCAATCTTAACCTGGCTGACAGCCGCACCCGGTAATGAAGAAAGCATAATTCTTCTTAAAGAATTACCAAGAGTTGTACCATAGCCTCTTTCCAATGGTTCTACAACGAACCTGCCGTACTTCTTGTCTTCTGAAATTTCAGCGATTTCAATCTTAGGTTTTTGAAAATCGAACACTACAAAGTCCCTCCTTTCGGGTTTTTTGCTTACATTAAAAAGTAAACGCCATATGATCTGGCAAAACTGCCAGACAATGGCTTTACTCAAATTGTTAACTCCGTTGCCCGGTTTATTTAGAATATAACTCGACGATTAGCATTTCGTCAACTGGTACGTCGATCTGCTCTCTGGATGGTAATTCTTTTACAGTTCCCGGTAATTTATCAGCATCTGCTTCTAACCAGTCTGGAACTAATCTTCCACCAGTTACTTCAACGATGTCTTTTCATTCTCTGAATGTTTTTGTTCTTTCTTTGATTTCGATAACATCGCCAGCTTTTACAAGGTAAGAAGGAATGTTAACCTGTTTTCCGTTAACTGTAACGAATTTGTGGTCAACGATCTGTCTAGCTTCTTTTTTCTTGTTCTGGCAAATCCTAAACGGAATACTACGTTGTCTAATCTTGACTCTAAAATAGTCATTAAGTTTGACCAGTCATACCTTTCATCTGATCAGCTCTCTCATAATAGTTGTGGAAAGGTTTTTCCAAAACACCATAGATGAATTTAGCTTTCTGTTTTTCTCTTAACTGAAGACCGTACTCAGACATCTTCTTGTTTGCTCTTTTTAATTCTCTGTTGGATTTTTTATCTATTCCTAAGTAGATTGGCTCTAAACCAAGGGATCTACATCTTTTAAGAACAGGAACTTTATTTACTGCCATCTTAGTATCTCCCTCCTAATTAAACTCTTCTGCGTTTTGGTGGACGACATCCATTGTGAGGTACTGGAGTTACATCTTTGATACTTGTAACCTCAAGACCACAAGCGGAAAGTGCACGAATCGCTGCTTCTCTTCCTGATCCCGGTCCTTTTACCATAACATCAACTGTCTTTAAGCCATGTACTAATGCTGCCTTTGTTGCAGTTTCAGCTGCCATCTGTGCAGCATATGGAGTAGATTTCTTTGAACCTCTAAATCCCAGACCACCAGCACTTGCCCAGATAAGAGCACTACCTTCATTATCTGTGAGAGTTACGATTGTATTGTTAAAAGAGGACTGAATGTGTGCCTGTCCGCGTTCAACGTTTTTCTTTACACGCTTTTTTGTCACTTTTTTTGTAACTTTAGCCATTCTAAACTAACCTACTTTCTCTAATAATAAATGATTAATTGCATCTTTAAAAGCAGTCACAAAGAAGCTTATTTCTTCTTATTAGCAACTGTACGCTTTGGACCCTTGCGGGTTCTTGCATTGGTTTTGGTCTTCTGACCACGAACCGGGAGACCTTTTCTGTGACGGATTCCGCGATAGCAGCCAATCTCCTGCAGTCTCTTGATGTTCATGGCGATTTCTCTACTTAAATCACCTTCTACAGTCTGTGTATTATCAATAACTTCACTGATTCTCTTAACTTCGTCGTCTGTTAAGTCTCTGCAACGAGTATTAGGATCAACATTTGCTTCTGCAAGAATACGATCAGCACTTACTCTACCAATTCCGTAGATATAAGTTAAACCGATCTCAACACGTTTTTCTCTTGGTAAATCTACACCTGCGATACGAGCCATGTGTTTTTAACCTCCATTAATTCTCCGATGCTTTGTGCATCTAAGTTTTTATTATCAACGTAAAGTCACTTTGACCTCCTGACTTCCTACAAAGCTCTTCTTCCCTATGCCTTTTGGAAGAATCTTCCAACCCATAACGGCATAATATCTTTGCTGTCGATTGCAAGCTAAGCAGCTCCGTTGTCGTCCGGCCTGAAATGTGTGCCATCGCCTGTCAACCATTTTTCGATGTTCTCTCTGTTATGTCTCGGTATTAACATAACAAAGCAGCTATCCATTGCTGTTATTATGATAACAGTGCTGAACAACCGAACCAGGTGTTCCACTGCAGCCGCACGTAATGAATTTGTAATCAAGTTATGGTACTATTACGATCAGAATAAGGACTAATTAACCCTGTCTCTGTTTGTGTTTTGGATTTTCACAGATAATTCTGATGCTTCCTTTTCTTTTAATGACTTTGCATTTTTCGCAAATAGGTTTAACTGATGATCTTACCTTCACAGCAAATCCTCCTTTCTTCTCAAAAGCCCCTTTTTGCACACACAAAAAGGCACTATTCAAAAGTGTCCGAATAGCATTATAGCATGTGCTTATTAAAGAAGTCAATGATTTTTTCAAATAATTTTTATTTATCTCTCCAGATGATTCTTCCTTTTGAAAGATCGTATGGGGACATTTCAATAGTAACTTTATCTCCCGGTAAAATACGGATGAAATTCATACGTAATTTTCCACTAATAATGGTTGCAAGGATCTGATGACCATTCTCAAGTTCTACCTTAAAGAATGCGTTTGGTAACTTCTCAACAACTACTCCTTCAACTTCAATAACATCTGCTTTTGACATATAATCCTCCTTGTTTAGCCGTTTAGCTGTTCAGCTGCTTTTCTATTATTTTTATTGCTTTTTCTGATTGTGATATCTGTTGGATCACCGTCAAACAATGTTATTTCATCGGATATATGTTTGATTATCTGAATATGTTTTCGATTTTTTTCTTCGGTTTTGTAAGTGGTTTTCGTTGTTCCATTTACCAGATACACAAATTCATCATCTTTTTTTATGATCAGATAATACTGATTTCCTTATCGTGTCCTGACATGGACTTTGCAAATTCAATGTTCATAGTCTTCCCTTTTTCCGGTGGTTATTCCCATATATGAGCTGCAATCTCTGAGTCTGTCAGCGTCAGGATCTCCGGTTCTTCCCTCTGTGATAATGATCGTATTTTCATAGTGTGCAGATAATGACATATCTGCTGTGATCACTGTCCATTCATCATCTAACCACAATACATCCGGTGTTCCGATATTGATCATAGGTTCCACCGCAAGCGTCATATCCGGATTTTAATTTGATTCCTCTTCGTAATTTCTTATAGTTCGGAATATCCGGGTCTTCATGGAGATGCGTTCCGATTCCATGACCACACAAGATCCCGCACGACCCCATATCCAAAACTTTCTGCATAACTGCCGATTGCTCCGGATATCTCATAGAGATGTCTTCCTGCGGCTGCATATTTCATACCTTCAAAAAAGCTCTGTCTTGTGCGCTCAATCAAAAGCGCTGCTTCTTTTGAAATTTCTCCCACCGCATGCGTTCTTGCAGCATCTGAATGGTATCCTTTGTGGATGACACCGATGTCCAGGCTCACAATGTCGCCTTCCTGGATAAATTTTTCTTTTTGGATGGTATTCCGTGCACGACTTCATCATCGATTGACACACAGATGGATGCCGGATATCCACAATAGTTTTTAAAAGATGGTTCACAGCCAAAGCTTCGGATCATTTCTTCCCCGATTCTGTCTATCTCATGGGTAGACATCCCTGTGTCTTAACTCGTTTCCAAGCTGTTCGTGTACTTTTGCAAGTATCTTCCCGGCTTCCCTCATTAATTCCAGCTCTTCAGTTTTTATCGTGACAGACATCTTTATTCTCCTAAAATGGCTACGATATCAGCAAATACTTTTTCCATTGGCTTGGTACCGTCAACTGTCTTTAAAATATTCTGTGCTTTATAGTAATCGATCAGCGGCTGTGTCTGTTCATGATATACGCTTAAACGTTTCTGAACTGTTTCCGGCTTGTCATCATCTCTTAATACAACCGGACTTCCGCATCTGTCGCAGATACCTTCCACTTTTGTTGGAATGGAAACAATATGATAAGTTGCTCCACAATTTAAGCAGGCACGTCTTCCGCTCATTCTGTTTACAATGTTCTCGTCCGGAACATCTACATCAATGGCATAATCCATTTTCTGTCCGATTTTCTCAAGTGCTGCAGTGAGCGCCTCTGCCTGAGGAATGGTTCTTGGAAATCCATCTAAGATAAATCCATTTTTGCAGTCATCCTGCTGGATTCTGTCCATAACGAGATCACAGGTAAGTTCGTCTGGAACTAATAAGCCCTGATCCATGTATTCTTTGGCTTTTTTGCCAAGTTCTGTTCCGTTTTTAATGTTGGCACGGAAAATATCTCCTGTAGAGATATGTGGTACGCCATATTTATCTGCGATCTGTTTTGCCTGTGTTCCTTTTCCAGCTCCTGGAGCCCCTAACATTATAATTTTCATATAAAAACCCCCTGACCTTTCCATATATTCAATGTTTCTGCGCCTATTATACGAATTTTGACGCTGCTTCGCAAGTTTATTTTAGTTCTTTCCTTTATAAAACTTCAAAAAACGCCGGGCCACAAGACCCAGCGTTTCTGTTTTAGTCATTTAAGAATCCTTTATAGTAGCGAACACGCATCTGAGATTCAATCTGTTTTAATGTTTCGATAATAACACCAACAATGATGATGATGGATGTTCCACCAAAGGATACATCAGCATTAAATACTCCATTAAAGAAGATTGGAATAAATGCTACAAATGCTAATCCAACTGCGCCTATAAAGACAATGTAATTTAAAATCTTATTCAGATAGTCACTGGTAGGTTTACCAGGTCTGATACCCGGAATAAATCCACCTGCTTTTTTTCATGTTATTTGCAATTTCTAACGGATTGAATGTAATCGATGTATAGAAATAAGCAAATGCAATGATCAAAATGATATATACCACAAGACCAATGTTATAAATTGGTTCATTTGGATTACACCAATTTGACTGTGACATACCTCTTAAGATCTTGCTCCCAATACCTGTTCCATTTCCTTTGCCAAGAAGACTGGCAATGATTACCGGCGTCTGTAATAGCGACTGTGCAAAGATAACCGGGATAACACCACCGGTGTTTACCTTGAGAGGAATGTATGTTGACTGACCGCCAACCTGTTTTCTTCCCTGGATCTTCTTGGAATACTGTACCGGAATTTTTCTTACTCCATCCTGAAGTAATACTACAAATACTACCATTCCAACAATGATTGCAAGAATGATAACTGCCGCAAGAATTCCCTTTGGAACTGTCTTTCCAGAAATAAACTGCTGATCATAATGTTCCGATATCATTTGGCATACGGGAAATGATGTTGATAGTAAACACGATGGAAATACCGTTTCCAACACCTTTCTCCGTGATTCTCTCACCAATCCACATAAGGACGCAGTACCTGCTGTAAGAGTAAAGATAACCATAATGATATTCATAACATAAACAGCGGTCGAATCACTCTGTTCTAAGATATCCACCTCTAGAGAAACCAATTGCCATAGCGATTGCTTCAATCAAAGCTAAAGCAACTGTGAGGTATCTTGTGATCTCGGCGATCTTTTTACGACCATCTTCTCCGTCACGCTGCATTTCTTCCAACTTAGGAATAGCAATAGTAAGAAGCTGCATAATGATGGATGATGTAATGTATGGTGTGATATTCAATGCGAATATAGATAAATTCAAGAAATGATCCGCCAGTAACGGCATCAAAAAAGCCCATTCCATCAGCGGTCTGACTAGCAAACCAGTTCGCAAATACATCACTGTCAACACCAGGAATAGGAAGACAGCTTCCTATTCTGATGACGATTAACATAAAAATGTAAAAATAATCTTTTGCGAATATCTTTAATCTTGAATGCATTACGGAGTGTCTCCAGCATTAGATCACCTCTGCTTTTCCACCAAGAGCTTCAATTTTCTCTTTTGCAGAAGCGCTGAATGCGTTTGCCTGAACTGTAAGCTTCTTAGTAAGTTCTCCATTTCCAAGGATTTTTACTCCATCACGTGGGTTCTTAACGATACCAGCTTCAATCAATGTCTCTACAGATACTACTGCGTCATTTTCGAAAGCTTCAAGAGCGGAAAGATTAATTCCAACGATTGTCTTAGAGTTTCTGCATTTGAAACCTCTCTTTGGCAATCTTCTGTATAATGGCATCTGACCACCTTCGAAACCTGGTCTAGGAGCTCCGGAACGAGCCTTCTGTCCCTTATGACCCTTACCTGCGGTCTTGCCATTTCCTGATCCGTGTCCACGACCTCTTCTAAAATTATCGCTGTGTTTGAACCTTCTGCAGGCTGTAAATTTGATAATTCCATTACTGACACCTCCTTATCTCTTGTTTTAAACTTCTTCAACTTTTACTAAATGTCTTAACATTGCTGAATCATACCTCTTGTTGCTGCATTGTCTGGTAACTCAACTGTTTTGTGTTTTGTTAAACCAAGAGCCTCGATTGTTTTTTTGTTCTTTGGAACAGCACCAATTGTAGATTTGATTAATGTTATCTTTAAGTTTTTATCTGCCATTTTCAAATCTCCTCCTTAACCCAGAATCTCTTCAACGGATTTTCCGCGGAGTTTTAGCTACTTCTTCAGGAGATTTTAACTGACCCAGAGCGGAGATCGTTGCGAATACAACGTTCTGCTTTTATTGTTGGAGCCTAATGACTTGGTACGGATATTTTTAATACCTGCAAGCTCACAAACAATACGGGCTGGACCACCAGCGATGATACCTGTACCTTCGGGAGACTTCTTTAATAAACGGAAGCACTTCCGAATTTACCGATAACATCATGTGTAATACTGTTGTTCTCATCTAATTTTACAGTGATGATGTTTTTTCATTGCATCTTCTTTTTCCCTTACGGATAGCCTCAGGGATCTCGGTTGCTTTACCCAAACCTGCACCAACATGGCCATTGCCGTCGCCGACAACAACCAAAGCTGTAAAACGGAAGTTACGTCCGCCCTTAACAACCTTTGTTACACGTTTGATTGACACTACTTTATCGATTCTAACTCTAACTGACTAGCATCAATAATTTCACGTTTCATGTTTTGCGTTTCCTCCTAATTAAAATCTAATCCAGCTTCTCTTGCTGCATCGGCTAAAGCTTTAACTTTTCCCTGGTATATAAAGCCGCCTCTATCAAAGACTACTGTGTTAATACCCTTATCTAATGCTCTTTTCGCAATTACAGTTCCTAAAGTTATGCTGCTGCTTCAACGTTATTCGTTTTCTCAAGCTCTGCCTTGATGTCTCTTCTCAAGAGTAGATGCAGATACAAGTGTATTTCCGACTGTATCATCGATAATCTGAGCGTACATATGATTATTGCTTCTGAACACAGCAAGGCGAGGTCTCTCTGCAGTACCAGATGAAACGGTTACGCATTCTTCTATGCTTATTTTCGCGAACTGCTGTTCTTGATTTCTTACTAACCATTTTTCGACACTCCTTATCTATTTCTTACCAGTCTTACCAACTTTACGTCTGATAACTTCATCAGCATACTTGATACCTTTTGCCCTTGTAAGGTTCAGGTCTTCTCTTATCTCTGATTTCAGCCGCGAATTGACCAACTTTTTCTTTGTCAATACCTTTTACGATAATGATGTTCTGTCCATCAACTTTGGACTCAAACCTTCTGGATCTTCCATCATCTCTACCGGATGAGAGTAACCTAAGTTTAATACTAACTTTTTACCCTGATTTTGCTGCTCTGTAACCTACACCGTTTACTTCCAGCTTCTTCTCGTAACCATCAGTAACACCGATTACCATGTTGTTCAGCAGGGATCTTGTCAGACCATGTAAAGATTTCATTTTCTTTAAATCATTAGGTCTTGTTACAACGATTTCATGTCCCTTCTAATTTGATTTCCATCTCTGCAGGAAGCACTCTTTCCAGTGTTCCCTTAGGACCTTTCACGGTCACTTTATTATTTTCTGCAATTTCTACAGTAACACCTGCAGGTATCGCGATTGGCATTCTTCCTATACGTGACATGCCCGTACCTCCTAAAATTTTGTTTGAATTGTCGGAATGGACAGGTTATTCTTTTTCAGTTCCAGTTTTTGTAACACGCATATCTATCTACCGGTTCGGAAGGGCTTTTCACTTGTTTCCTTTTAAGTGTTCAATGCCTACCAAACAAATGCTAAGTACTTCTCCACCGACCTGGAGTTTTCTGGCTTCTTTGTCTGTTACAATTCCTTTATTTGTAGAGAGGATTGCGATACCTAATCCTCCAAGTACTCTAGGCAGCTCATCTTTACCGGCGTAAACACGAAGTCCCGGTTTGGAGATTCTCTTAAGACCTGTGATGATCTTTTCATTCTTATCAGCACCGTACTTCAGTGCGATGCGGATTGTCTTGAAATTACCATCATCGACCAGATCGTATTTCGGGATATAACCTTCATCTACAAGGATGCCTGCGATAGCAAGTTTCATCTTTGATGCAGGAACATCAACTGTATCATGTTTTGCAGTATTTGCATTACGGATTCTTGTAAGCATATCTGCAATAGGATCGCTCATTGTCATGCTTTTTTTCCTTCTTCTAAAAAATTCGCTCTTACCAGCTGGCTTTCTTTACGCCAGGAATTTGACCCTTATATGCCAGTTCACGGAAACATACTCTGCAGATTCCGTATTTTCTCAAAACAGCATGTGGACGGCCACAAATTTTGCAACGTGTGTATTCTCTGGTAGAGAACTTTGCAGGACGCTGCTGTTTTACTTTCATCCTAGTCTTAGCCATGAATTTACCTCCTATTATTTGGCAAATGGCATATTGAATAATCTCAATAACTCACGTGCTTCTTCGTCAGTCTTAGCAGTTGTTACGATAATAACATCCATACCTCTTACTTTGTCAACCTTGTCATACTCGATCTCTGGGAAGATGATCTGTTCCTTAATACCAAGTGCATAGTTTCCTCTGCCGTCAAATGCGTTAGGGTTAACTCCTCTAAAGTCACGTACTCGTGGTAAAGCTAAGGTTCACAAGACGGTCTGAGAACTCATACATTTTGTCGCCTCGTAAGGTTACCTTACATCCGATAGGCATTTTCTCTCTTAACTTGAAGTTTGCAATTGCGTTCTTAGCCTTTGTAGTTACGACTTTCTGTCCTGTGATTGTCTCCATGTCTTTAATTGCAGCCTCTAATACTTTTTGCGTTCTCTTTGGCTTCGCCAACGCCCATGTTTACTACATTTTGTCGAGCTTCGGCACTTCCATAATATTTTTATATCCAAACTTCTTGATCATTGCATCAACGATCTCATTCTGGTACTGTTCTTTCAGTCTGCTCACTTCTGACTAGACCTCCTTCTCTCTAATTAGTCAATAACTTCGCCTGTAGCTTTTGCGACACGACCTTCTTATCTCCATCCATCTTTGATACCAACACGGGTAGGCGTTCCGTTGTGAAGATACATTACATTAGAGATATCGATCGGGTCCTCCCTCCTGGCGAACGATGCCGCCCTGCTGATTTGCTGCATACTTGGCTTTGTATGCTTTGTCACCATGTTGATTCCTTCAACAAGAACTTTGTTATCTTTTTTGTTTACGGAAATTACTTTACCTTCTTTGTCTTTATCTTTTCCAGCGATCACTTTAACCATATCGCCTTTTTTAATTTTCATGGTTGCCATATTCGTAGCGATCCTCCTACAATACTTCTGGAGCCAAGGAAACAATTTTCATAAACTGTTTCTCACGAAGCTCTCTTGCTACTGGCCCAAAGATACGAGTTCCTTTTGGAGTCTTGTCATCTTTAATGATAACAGCAGCGTTCTCGTCAAATTTAATATAAGAACCGTCTTTACGACGAGCACCCTTCACAGAACGTACAACTACAGCTTTAACGACATCGCCTTTTTTTACAACACCGCCTGGTGTTGCATCTTTAACGGTCGCAACAATTACGTCGCCAATATTTGCATATCTTCTAGTAGAGCCACCCATAACACGGATACAGAGAATCTCTTTTGCACCGGTATTATCAGCGACCTTCAGTCTGCTTTCCTGTTGAATCTTGTATTCTCCTTTTCCTTCTAATTATTTCGCTCTTTCCATGATTTCAACAAGTCTCCATCTCTTGTCCTTGGATAATGGTCTTGTTTCCATAACCTTTACTTTATCACCGATTTTACATTCGTTGTTCTCATCATGTGCTTTCAGCTTGTATGTCTTCTTTACGATCTTGTTGTAAAGTGGATGCTTCTTACGTTGTCCTTAATAGCCACAACGATTGTCTTGTCCATCTTATTACTTATAACAATACCAGTACGAGTTTTTCTTAAATTTCTCTCTTCCACGATCTATTCTCCTTTCCTGTCGAGAATTATTCTTTTCAGTTTTTGCTTTTTCTGTAATCAGTCTGAATGTCTGAATTCTAGCAATGTTCTTGCGAACTTCTTTGATTCTGCTGGTATTGTCCTAAGCTGATTTGTTGCGTTCTGGAATCTCAAATTGAAAAGTTCCTTCTTAGCGGAAACTAATTCTTCTGCTAACTCTGCAGCTGATTTAGCTTTTAAATCTTCTACATATTTATTAGTTTTCATTTGTACATCACCGCCTTCCAAATCTGCTTTAGAAACAATTTTACATCTACATGGAAGCTTATGTGATGCAAGACGTAATGCTTCTTTTGCTGTTTCTTCAGGTACACCTGAAATCTCGAACATTACACGACCAGGCTTAACTACTGCTACCCAGTACTCTCAAGTGTTCCTTTACCGGAACCCATACGTGTTTCTGCAGGTTAGCTGAGTAACAGGCTTATCAGGGAAAATCTTAATCCAAACCTTACCACCACGCTTAATATAACGAGTCATAGCAACACGGGCTGCTTCGATCTGGTTAGAATTTGATCCAAGCATGGCTCTAAAGCCACGATACCATATTCGCCGTAATTGATCTTATTGCCTCTTGTTGCTTTACCTTTCATGGAACCACGGAATTGTTTACGACGCTTTACTCTCTTTGGCATTAACATTATTTATCGCTCCCCTTCCTTATTGTTTTTGTTCGGAAGAACCTCGCCTTTGTAGATCCAAACTTTAACACCTACTTTACCGTAAGTTGTGTTTGCTTCAGCGAATCCGTAGTCAATATCTGCTCTCAATGTCTGAAGTGGAATAGTGCCCTCAGAGTAGAACTCTGTACGAGCCATATCTGCACCGCCCAGACGTCCGGAACACAGAAGTCTTAATTCCTCAGTGCACCAGCCTTCATTGTTCTCTCATGCAGGATTTCATTGCTCTACGGAAGGAAACACGATTCTCTAACTGTAAAGCGATATTCTCTGCTACTAACTGAGCGTCTTTGACGGTCTGGTCTTTAACTTCTTTGATATCAACAACTAATTTTTTATCTGTTAATTTTCTGAAATTCACTTTTTCAGTTCTTTTCGATTTCAGCGCCACCCTTACCGATTACTACACCCGGTTTTGCTGTGTATATAATGACTTTAACGCGATCAGAAGCTCTTTCGATCTCAATCTTAGAAACGCCTGCTGCATATAATTTCTTTTTAAGATATGTTCTGATGTTGTAGTCTTCCACTAAAAGATCTGCAAAATCTGCTTCCGCATACCATTTAGAGTCCCAATCTTTGATAACACCGACTCTTAAGCCATGAGGATTAACTTTCTGTCCCATGTTTGCCCTCCTTATCTTTCATCCAGCACGATTGTAATGTGGCTCATTCTCTTCTCGATTCTGTAAGCTCTACCCTGTGCTCTCGGTCTTACTCTCTTCATTGTCGGTCCCTGATTTGCATAACATTCTGCAATGTAAAGGTTATCATTGTTCATGCCGTTGTTGTTCTCAGCGTTTGCGATTGCTGACTTTAATAACTTCTCGACCAAACTTGAAGCATATCTGGGATTATATGCCACGATTGCAAGTGCGTCCTGAACGTTCTTACCACGTATAGCATCTAATACGAAGCATGCCTTCTGAACAGATATTCTAGCGTAAGATAACTTTGCGCTAGGTCTGGTATCCTTGTTCGCATTTCTTTCACGTTTAATTTGGGATCTATGTCCTTTAGCCATGGATTTAAACCTCCTTTCAAATTATCTACTCTTCTTTTCGTCTTTGCCGTGTCCTCTGTAAGTTCTGGTTGCAACGAACTCACCAAGCTTATGTCCAACCATATCTTCTGTTACGAATACAGGCACATGCTTTCTTCCGTCATGTACAGCAATTGTATGACCTACGAATGAGGGAAAATTGTAGAGCGACGTGACCAAGTCTTAATAAGACTTTGTCACCAGTATGCGTTCATAGCGTCAATTACTTTTTTCAGTAAGCTTTCATCTGCAAATGGTCCTTTTTTTAATGAACGAGCCATAATTGAAACCTCCTATAGTCTCCTTTTCCTCCAACTTTTATTTGTTATTTTGCAAACTATTTAATTCTTTCCGTCTCTTCTTCTTACGATCATCTTATTAGAAGATTTATTCTTCTTTCTGGTCTTAAGTCCAAGAGCAGGCTTACCCCAAGGTGTCATTGGGCTCGGACGACCAACTGGTGCTCTACCTTCACCACCACCGTGTGGATGGTCATTCGGGTTCATAACAGAACCACGGACTGTAGGGCGGATACCCATGTGACGCTTACGTCCTGCTTTACCGATCTTAATAAGGTTATGATCACCGTTACCTATAACACCAACTGTTGCGCGGCAGTTTAATGGAACCATACGCATCTCTCCGGATGGAAGTACGAATGTAGCGTATTTTCCTTCTTTTGCCATTAACTGAGCAGCCATTCCTGCGGAACGAACTAACTGTCCACCCTTTCCTGGGATATAACTCAATGTTGTGTACCTGTGTACCTACTGGAATATCTCTAAGTGGTAAGCAGTTACCAACACGAACCTCAGCTTCTGCACCACTCATAACTGTCATGCCATCTGTTAATCCCTGAGGAGCAAGGATATATGCCTTCTCGCCATCTGCGTAGCAGATTAAAGCGATGTTAGCTGTTCTGTTTGGATCGTACTCAATTCCGATAACTTTTGCTGGAATACCATCTTTTTTGTTTCTCTTGAAATCGATTACTCTGTATTTTCTTCTGTTTCCACCACCCGGTGTGTCTTACAGTGATTTTACCCTGATTGTTACGACCAGCGTTCTTCTTTAAAGAAGTTACTAAAGATTTTTCAGGAGTTGTTTTTGTAATCTCAGAAAAATCAGAACCAGTCATATTTCTTCTGGAAGGTGTATATGGGTTATATGTCTTAATTCCCATGATCGTTTCTCCTTTCAAATGTTTATTATCGCACTTTGTCTGTGCCTAGTTTCTGAAGCTTTCTTTATCTTATAAACCAGCGAAGATCTCGATGTCTTTACTGTCTGCTGTTAACTGTTACGATAGCTTTTTTGTTTTAGCAGTTTTCCAACAATACCATACCACGTCTCTTATTCTTTCCATCTAAGTTCATGGTGTTTACGCTGGCAACTTTTGTTCCCTCGAACATTCTCTCTACTGCTTCTTTGATCATGGAGACTTGTTAGCTTCCGGATGAACTAAAGAAAGTATATTTCTTCTCCGCCATAACCTTTCATGCTCTTCTCTGTAACTACCGGTTTGAGGATTACGTCATAATATTTAATATTTGCCATTATGCATACACCTCCTCGATTGTTTAACAGCGTCTTTTGTTACAACTACTGTATCATATTTTAAGATATCATATACGTTGATCTCGTTTGTCTGAGCAGTCTTTAACTGTTGCAAGGTTGCTTGCAGATTTGATCACGTTTACATCGTTGTTGTTTAAACAACTAATGCTTTCTCAACTTTTAAGTTATTCATAACTTCAACAAATTTCTTTGTTTTGATCTCATCAAGTTTTAACTCGTCAACAACAACAAATTTGCTCTCGTTTACTCTTGATGTTAATGCAGATTTAAGAGCTGCTCTCTTCTCTTTCTTGTTAAGTTTGAAGGAGTAATCTCTTGGTACTGGAGCGAATACTACGCCACCATGTGTCCACTGTGGAGCTCTTGTTGAACCCTGTCTTGCATGACCTGTTCCTTTCTGTCTCCAAGGTTTTCTACCGCCACCGGTTACTTCGGAACGAGTCTTTGCTTTCTGTGTACCCTGACGATTATTTGCAAGCTGCTGAAGAACTGCCATGTGTACTAAGTGCTCGTTAACTTCTACTCCGAAGATAGCGTCGTTCAATTCAAGGCTTCCTACTTCCTTGCCTTCCATATTATAAACAGCTACGTTTGCCATCGTTTAGTTCCTCCTTTCCTATTCGAGCACTATTTACCAGCTTTAACAGTTTCTTTAACTGTTACTAAACCCTTCTTAGCTCCCGGTACAGCACCCTTAACTAAGAGTAAATTCTTTTCAGCATCAACCTCTAACAACTTCAAGATTCTGAACTGTTACCTTTACGCAACCCATATGTCCAGGCATTCCTTTTCCTTTAAATACTTTTGAAGGAGAAGAACATGCACCATTGGAACCCTGATGACGATGGAATTTAGAGCCATGTGCCATAGGACCTCTGTGCTGACCAAGTCTCTTAATTGCGCCCTGGAAACCTTTACCTTTGGAAATTGCAGTAGCGTCGATCTTGTCGCCTTCTGCAAAGATATCAGCTTTGATCACATCACCCAAGTTGTACTCAGCTGCGTTCTCAAATTTGAACTCTTTTACAAATCTCTTTCCGGATACACCAGCCTTTGCAAAATGTCCCATCTGAGCTTTGTTTACACCATGTCTGTTTCTGATTTCTTTCTTTCCGTTGGCATCTTTTGTTGGCAATCCTTTCTTTCTTGTCAGCAAATGCAACCTGTACTGCACTGTATCCATCGTTCTCAACAGTTTTGATCTGTGTCACTGAACATGGACCTGCTTCCAATACAGTAACCGGTACTAAAACACCGTCTGCATTGAAGATCTGAGTCATTCCGACTTTTGTTGCTAAAATCGCTTTCTTCATTCTTTTTACCTCCTGTTTTCTCTACAGCGGAACGCTTCATGCCCATCGATGTGGGGTAGCGGAACCGTTCATCCTAGAAAGTCCATATAAGTGGAAGGGGAAGTTTTTTTGTATTACTTCTATATAAAACCCTTCAGGATATTAACTAAATCATTGATTTGTCTGGGATGAAGAAATTATTTGTTCTTCATTTTGATATCAATGTAAACACCAGCTGGCATCTCTAGACGAGATAAAGCATCTACTGTTTTCTGGGTTGGTGTCATGATATCAATGAGTCTCTTATGAGTTCTCTGCTCGAACTGCTCACGGGAATCTTTGTACTTGTGTAACAGCTTAAGATTGTAACTACTTCCTTCTTTGTAGGAAGTGGTACCGGTCCGCTCACCTGTGATCCGTTCTTCTTTACAGTTTCGATGATTTTAAATATTCTTTTATCCCTCGTATGCGAATGGAATCTCTTCCGCAAAGACAGTGACAAAGGTAAACCGCATTAACTTTACCTCCGTCATCAATAAGCTGGATCTCGGAAGCATTATTTACCCGAGAGTGATCACCGCAGAGTACATTATCAAATATGTGCGTTCCATGAATAATTCTTTAAACAGCAATGTGGAGGCGCTATACAAACTGGAAGATGGAAAAGCAGAAGTTCTGGAGTTCCTGCTCAAAGAGAATTCTGCCGTCTGCAATATTCCTCTTCAGGATTTAAAGATCCGCAAAAACACTTTGATCTGCTGTATTTACCGTAATCACCAGGTCATCGTGCCAAGTGGACAGGATTGCATGATGCCCGGCGACTCTGTTATGATCGCCACCTCCGGTTACAATATATCCGATATCAAAGAGATTCTGGAGGATTAAGCTGCTATGAAGTATTCAACAATAGGCTATATTCTTGGACAGGTTTTGAAATTCGAAGGTATTTTTATGCTGCTTCCGTTTCTGACCGGAATGATCTATCACGAAAACGAAGCGTATTCTTACCTTATTATAGGGATCATCTGTTTTGTCCTCGGATGCCTGATCACATTAAAAAAAGTAAAGCATCCGCAGATATTTAACCGTGAGGGGTTTGTTGCCGTTGCATTAAGCTGGATCGTTTTAAGTATTTTCGGTGCCATTCCGTTTGTGATCACTGGTGAGATTCCATATTATGTAGACGCCCTGTTTGAAACGGTCTCCGGTTTTACCACGACCGGTTCAAGTATTCTCTCGAACGTGGAGGCACTCACACACACAAGTCTGATGTGGCGAAGCTTTACCCACTGGGTTGGCGGCATGGGGTTTTAG
>VOFC01000751.1_pt1 | contig 18001 bp, 20 predicted proteins | sample 5384161 | NCBI WGS metagenome assembly VOFC01 (sample SAMN12384722, study PRJNA508395) | human gut metagenome | isolation source: healthy gut B | host: Homo sapiens
TACAAGGTCCCCGCAAGAAGGTAAAATTCATCTGGATTTCTAAAGCACCTTCTATTGACGGCAATTGTTCTAAGGCAACCAGTTACAAATTTGATACCCGCCGTATCAGGCGGCGCGTACCAAGTCGCCCGTGAGGTGACTATCGTGTGGAACGCCAGACTGAAACATTGGGCCTTACCTAAATTCAGAGGCAGATTGTACCCCGCATCTCCACGCACTCTTTTCTCCCCTATCTTTTCTCTTGCGAGAGAAAAGATAGGGCCGCCGGAGGCAACGGCAGCTGCAAATCTGCAGCAACCTCTCAGTCAGCCTTCGGCTGACAGCTCCCCTGCAAGGGGAGCCTTTGGGTTTTCCGCATTGATATTGGGGGTGAAATCTGGTACAGTATAGAAAAAAAAGCAAGGAGCTTGGGTATGAATGTTTTGATCTGCAATGTGGGCAGTACGTCTTTGAAGTATCAGCTGTTCCGGATGCCGGAGGAGCTGGTCGCGGCGTCCGGCGGGGCGGAGCGCGTCGGGACGGACGCGGGGCGGTTTTACGCGAAAAAACGCAGGAAAACGGCGCGCTCGTCGACGAGGCGGCCGTCTTCCCCACGCACCGCGAGGCCATCGAACGGATGCTGCTGCAGCTGCAGCAGACCGTGCTGCCCGACCTGCGGGCGCTGGACTGCGTCGGGTTCAAGGTCGTGCTGGCCCGGGGCGTGAGCGGCGTGCAGCTGCTGACGGACGACGTGCTCGCGCGGATGGAGGACTTCAGCTCCATGGGAGATGTGGATCAGGCCGTCGACGCCCGGGATGATCTCGGCGAATGCGCCAAAGGTCATCAGCTTGACGATCTTGACCTTGGCCACATCGCCAACCTGGAACTGGTTGTTGAACAGCGTCCAAGGGTTGGTCGCTTCGGTCTTGTAGCCGAGGGAGATCTTGCGCTTTTCGGGATCGAGCGCAATAACGTAAACGTCGATCTCGTCGCCAACCTTAACAACCTCTGCCGGGTTCTTGATGCGGTTCCAACTCAGTTCGGACACATGAACCATGCCGTCCACGCCGCCGATATCGACGAACGCGCCGTAGCTGGTCAGGGACTTAACAGTGCCATGGTACTGCTTGCCGACCTCGATCTCGCTCCAAATCTTCTCCTGGGCAGCCTTGCGCTGCTCGGCGGCGACGGAACGGATGGAGCCGACGACGCGGCGGCGGGCACGGTTGACCTCGGTCATGCGCAGCTGGACAGTCTTGCCGACCATCTCGCTCAGATCGCCGCCCTTGGGCACACCGGACTGGGAAGCGGGAACGAACACGCGGACACCCTTGACATTGACGACGATACCACCCTTGTTCTCTTCGGTGACGACACCTTCGAGGACGGTCTTGTCCTCCACGGCCGCTTCGATCTCTTCCCAAGCCTTACCGGCCTCCAGACGCTTGCGGGACAGGCGGACAACGCCTTCGCCGTCGTTGACATGGACAACGATCGCTTCGATCTGGTCGCCGACATGCACAACATCTTCGACCTTGACGGACGGATCGCCGGAGAAGTCGTCCAGCGGGATGTACGCCGTGTGCTTCGTGCCAAGATCGACCTGGATCTCGGTCGAGCCGATAGCCATAACGGTACCCGTGACCTTATCTCCATTATTCAAAGTCTTGAGGGACTGCTCGAGAAGCTCGGCAAAATTCTCCTCCTGTGCAGTTTCAACTTTCAGTTCTTCGCTCATTTTGTTGTTTACCTCCTTAATTATCCACGGCGGTGTCGATGCGCCGGCCGTTATACCCACAGTAGCTGCGTCATGAAAAAGAGACATGTCCAATTCATCGGCATGATCGACGAGTACCACCTTCGGGCAATTCTCATTGCAGATCATGGCAAGACGCCCCGTATTGGAGCTCCTGCATCCCCGACAACGACCATCGCATCACAACTCTTTGAAAGAAACGCTGCTTCTTCCTGCCGCATTTCCGTAGCTTTGCATATTGTATCAAATATTTCGCAGTTTGTACACACCTTTTTTGCAATTTCCCGGCATGATTCCCACAATTTTTGCGTTCCCGTTGTCTGCGAAACCAGACAAAACGGCAAATCGCGCCGCCCGGGCGCCTCTGTCAGCCAGCTTTCGAGCGCTTCAGCCGTCTGAAACACGTGCGCGTCAAAGGAATAGCTCGCGATGGCAGTGACCTCCGGGTGCGTGGGCGTCCCGATGATGAGCAGATGCCGCCCGCTTCCTCGGCCTGCCGGGCGATAACGTGGATCTTCTTGACGAAGGGGCATGTCGCGTCAGCACCGGAGCTTTGCCCCGCGCGCGGCAGCGTCCTGCTGCTCGCTGACGGGGATGCCGTGCGCGCGGATCACAACGGTCTGACCAGGCTGCGCATCCTCGGGCGGGCGATCTCACGCAGGCCCATGGCCTCGAAGCGCTCAACGACGTGGCGGTTGTGGATGATCGGCCCGAGCGTAACGGCACTTTATTTCCTTGCGCGCGGTCTGCTCCGCCAGGCTCACGGCCCGCTCCACGCCGAAGCAAAAGCCCGCCGTCTCAGCTGATCTGATCTGCATAGCTGTCACCGCCCAGTTCATAGATCGTTTTCAGGAGACAATCGGACGCCTGCTGGCAGGCCGCGTGATCCTCCGGGTCGACATGCACCGGATAGGGCTCGCCGAAGATCACGCGGATGGGACAAAAGGGCGTCTTGTTGCGCGTGACGAACACCGGTACAATCGGCACGCCCGAGAACCCGCGGCCATACGCACAGCGCCTGTTTTCGCGCGCACGTGCTTTTCCCGGTTGCAGCGGGTTCCTTCCACAAAGACGAGCAGTTTCTCTCCTTTCACGCGTCCAGCGCGTCGATACACTGGCTGATAGCCGCCGATGTCGTGCGCGCCGCGATTGACGAAAATGACGCGGAATTGCTCCATAACCCAGCCAATAAACGGCACGCGGCGCAGTTCCTGCTTGGCCATGATGCGGATCATCCGCTTTTCAGGCAGGGCGAGCAGAATCCAGATGGGGTCGGCCATCCCGGAGTGATTGGCGCAGAAAATGCAGCTGCCCGCAGGGATATGCGCCCGCCCCTCCACATGAAAGACGGGATGCCAGAAAAATAGGCCGATCCGCGCGAGCCACCAGCAGACATGATACCAGAATCTCACCCGAGCTTCCTCCTGACGAGCGATAAGATCGCCTCGACCGATTGCTCCACCGTATCGCCGGAGGTATCGAGGAGAACGGCGTCGGCCGCCTGCCTGAGCGGCGCGGCGGTGCGCTCGGAATCCTGCTTGTCGCGCTGCTTCGTCTCGGCGAGGATCTGCGCATAGGGCGTCTTATCGCCCTTCTGCTGCAATTCGTCGTACCGGCGCTTTGCGCGCACCTCTGCGCTCGCCGTCAGAAAAGATCTTACATCCGCGTTCGGCAGCACGACGGTCCGATATCGCGGCCGTCCATGATGACGTTATGCGTCCGAGCAAGCTGTCGCTGCATATCGAGCAGAAATGCACGCACGCACGGCTGCGCGGACACGCCGGAAGCGTACATGGATATTTCGGGCGTGCGGATCTCCCCTGTCACGTCCGCGCCGTTGAGAATCATGTGCTGCACACCGTCTTCATAGCGAATATCGATATTGACCTCGTCGATCAGACGGCGGATCCCGTCCTCATCCTTCGGGCCAATGCCCATCAGCCACATGTGATAGCCAACCGTGCGGTAGATCGCGCCCGTATCGACATATAAATAGCCCAGTTCCTTCGCGCAGGCTTTGGCCATAGTGCTTTTGCCCGCTCCTGCGGGCCCATCGATGGCGATGGAAACAAATTTGCTCATGTTGCGTCCTCCGGTGATCGAAATTCTTTCGCCGCAGCAGACAGGCCCGCCAGCCTGCCCGTCGCCCAGGCGATCTGGAGATTGAAGCCGCCCGTATAGGCGTCGACGTCCAGAAGCTCGCCTGCGAAATACAGGCCCTGTATCAACTTTGACTCCATCGTCTTTGCGTTCACTTCAGAGACTTTCACGCCGCCGGAGGTGACGATTGCGTCCTCGACGGGTGCCTTGCAGGCAATGGGCACGGAAAAGCACTTGATCGTCTCAAGCAGTGCTCTTCGCTGCTGCTTGGTGATGGAGTTGACCTTCTGCGTGGGGTCGATGCCGCTGCGGGCAATGACGACCGGGATCATAGATTTCGGCAGCAGTGCCGAGAGGCTGTTTTCAAAATCGCGGTTCTGCGCAGCGGAAAAGTCACGCAGAATACGCGCGTCGAGTGTTTTTTCATCCAGCGCGGGCTTGAGATCGATCCGGACGGTGTAGCCGTCTTCCCCCGCGGGCCATGTGCGCGCTCGCAGAGAGAATGACGGGGCCAGAGAGGCCGAAGTGGGTAAACAGCAGTTCGCCGAAATCCTCATAGACGGTCTTGCCTTTGGCGTTGACCAGCCGGACCGCGATATTCTTCAGGGCCAGACCCTGCATCCTTGCGCAGTCGTGCCCCTTCTCGACGAGCGGCACGAGGGAGCCGACCGGCTCTACGATCGTGTGGCCCAAAGCCGCCGCAAGCCGGTATCCGTCGCCGGTCGAGCCGGTCGCGGGATAGGACAGGCCGCCGGTTGCGAGAATGACGCAGTCGGCAGGCACAGGTCCGGCCTCCGTCTTCACGCCGGTCACGCGGCCGTCGGAGCCAGCAATCTGCTCTGCGCCGCGGCAGCAGCACACATGGTGTTCATGCAGGAAGCGCACGAGCGCGTCCAATACGGACTGCGACCGGTCGGAGACTGGGAACACACGGTTTCCGCGCTCGGTCTTGAGCGCGCAGCCGTAAGCTTCAAAGAAATTTTTCGCGTCTGCGGGGTGAAAAGCCCGCGAGGGCGCTGTAGAGAAAACGCGGGTTCGTGGGCACGTTCTGCAGCACGTCCTGCCACGCGCAGTCGTTCGTGACGTTGCAGCGGCCCTTGCCGGTAATCAGCAGTTTTTTGCCGAGACGGCCATTTTGCTCGAGAAGCGTCACATGCGCGCCTGCCTGCGCGGCCATACCGGCGGCCATCATGCCCGCCGCACCGCCGCCCACAACGACAATTTTATTCGACCCGCTCAAAGGCGTCATATTCATCCCAAAGCCGCTCCAGATCCTCATAGGTTTTTGCCACGCTGTCTTCCTCCTGCAGCCGACGGACACAATCAGCGCATTGATGACGCTCATCGGCGCGACGAGCGAGTCAACAAACGATACCATATTGCTCTTGGCGCAGAGCACCAGGTCGGCGACCTTGCCGCCCGGCGCCTCGGGCTTGTCCGTGATGGTGACGACGGTTGCGCCGGAATCATGCGCGTATTGCAGCAGCTTCACCGTGCGGCTGGAATAGCGCGGCAGGCTGATGCCGATCACAACGTCTTCCCTTCCCACGCGCAGCAGCTGCTCAAACATCTCGCTGGTCGCTGTGGAGGAAACAAGGCGGACGTCATTAAAAATATTGCGGAAATAGAAATTCAGATAGTTTGCCAGCGCAGCGGACGAGCGGACGCCGACGATATAGATGTGCCGCGCGGCCAGGATCGCCTCGACGGCCCTTGCCATCTGGCCGCGGTCGAGCGCGTCGCTCGTCATGCGGATGGCGTTGGCGTCGCGCTGCAGGACGCTCGAGACCACGTCCTGATTGCCGAACTGGTCGCTTGCGACCTCGATGCGCTGGACGCTGGTGAGCTTGTTCCGGACAAGCTCCTGCAGCGTCTTCTGCATCTCCGGATAGCCCTCGTAGCCCAGCTCCACCGCGAAGCGCACAACCGTCGACTCCGAGACCTCGACGGTCTTGCCGAGGCGGCTGGCCGTCATGAACGCCGCCTTGTCGTAGTTGGACAGGATGTAGGCCGCGATCTTTTTTCTGGCCCTTGGAAAAGGCGTGGATATCATTCTGAATATTGGTCAAAATGTCTGCCGACATAACAAATTCCCTCCCCTGCGCCCCTGCAGCACAAAAATAATCAAATCCTTATTATTTTACCGGCTCCGCCCGCATTTTGCAAGCAGGAATCACGATCTTGGGAAAATTTTATAAAAAACGCCCACTGCAGGCGCGTGGACAACGCCGTCACGGCTTCCGCCGTGCCACCTTCCCTCATAGGGGGAAGGCGTTGGGTGCCCAAATACAGCAAAAGGTGCAGCCTGACGAAATCAGACTGCACCTTCTATTGACTGGCAAATATTTAAAGGTAACTGCTCACAAATCTGGTCCCAATGTATCAGGCGGCGCGTACCAAGATGCCCGTAAGGTGACTGTCGAGTGGAACGCCAGACCTAAAAACATTGGTCCTTGCCTGAATTCAGAGGCAGAACATACCCAACCGTAACCAAGCGCCCTTTTCTCCCCTATCTTTTCCGGCAAGACGGAAAAGATAGGGCCGCCGGAGGCGCGTCAGAAATGCCCACGACGGAACGAATCCTTGCAGGCAAGGCTTCTTATCCTTTGTGCTCGTTTCTTCCTTTCCAAACCGCAAACTGAATTTGCGGTTTGGGTTTCATGGCAAATTTGCTACGACCTCTCAGTCTCGGCTTCGCCGAGCCAGCATCCCTACCCCTTTTGTCCCTTCGGGACATTTCCCCCTGATAGGGGGAATCGGCCCCTGGGAGGGGAGCCTTTTTATTTCACGCCTTTCATGGTCAGGCTAATGCGGCCGCGTTTTTGGTCGACGTCGAGGACGGCGACTTTGACGACGTCGCCGACGGAGACGACTTCGGAGGGGTGCTTGATATACTTGCTGCTGACCTGCGAGATGTGGACCAGACCGTCCTGGTGGACGCCGATATCCACGAACACGCCGAAGTCGATGACGTTGCGGACCGTGCCGGTCAGCACCATGCCGGGCTTCAAGTCCTTTATTTCCAAAACATCGGTGCGCAGAATCGGCGCGGGCAGCTCGCTGCGCGGGTCGCGTCCGGGCTTGACCAGCTCCTTGACGATATCCTGCAGCGTCGGCACGCCGACCCCGCATTCGGCCGCGGCCTTCTCTGCGCCGTAGGCGCGGAGCTTGTCGGGAAGGGCGGCCATCTCGGGCTTGCCCGCGTTTTTCAGGTCGATCCCCAGCAGCTCCGCGAGCTTTTTCGCCGCGTCGTAGCTTTCCGGGTGCACGCCGGTGCGGTCAAGCACCTGCTTGCTTTCCGGTACACGCAAAAAGCCTGCCGACTGCTCAAATGCCTTGGGGCCGAGCTTCGGCACCTTTTTGATCTGCGCGCGCGAGGTGAACGCGCCGTTTTCCTCACGGTAGGCGACGATGTTTTTGGCTGTCGTCGCGTTCAGGCCCGCGACCTGCCGCAGCAGCGGAGCGGAAGCCGTATTGAGGTCCACGCCGACTGCGTTGACGCACGCCTCGACCACGCCGCCGAGCGCCGCATCGAGCTCCTTCTCCGGCATGTCGTGCTGATATTGGCCGACGCCGATGGCCTTCGGGTCGATCTTCACGAGCTCGGCCAGCGGGTCCTGCAGCCGCCGCGCGATCGACACCGCCGAGCGCAGGTTCACATCATACTGCGGGAATTCCTCCGCCGCCAGCTTCGACGCGGAATAGACGGACGCGCCCGCCTCGTTGACGATCATATAGGAAACGCCGCCGCCAAGCTTATGGATCATCTCGACTGCCATGGCCTCCGTCTCACGCGAGGCCGTGCCGTTGCCGATGGCAAGATGGCGCACATTGTCCTTTTTGATGAGCTGTGAGAAAGCTTTGCAATCGCGTCCTGCTTCTGCTTTTCGCCGAACGTCGGGTAAACGACTGTGGTGTCAAGCACCTTGCCTGTCGCATCCATAACGGCAACCTTGCAGCCATGGCTGTAGCCGGGGTCGAGCCCCATCGTGACAATACCTTTTACAGGCGGCTGCATGAGAAGCGGGCGCAGATTGAGAGCAAAATTATGGATGGCCTGTTCGTTGGCCATGTCGGTCAGCGCCGTGCGCAGTTCACGCTCCATGCTGGGCTCTAAAAGCCGGTCATAGCTGTCATCGCAGACGGATTTCATGAATTCCATCGCGGGGCTCCCGGGCTTTACCACACCGCGCCGTATGCACTGCAGCGCCTCGTTGCGGTCAACGGCCAGGCTGACCTTCAACGCGCCCTCACGTTCGCCGCGGTTGAGTGCCAGAACCTGATGGCTCTGCAGGCGGGAAATCGGCTGAGAAAACTCAAAATACTGCCGGTAGACGGCGGTTTTCTCGTCCTCCTCGTCCTTTGCCGCAGCTGACTGCGCTGTACCGCGGCGGTTCATGAGTGCGCGCAGGCTCTTGCGCACCTCCGCGTCATCCGAGATGCGCTCGGCGAGAATGTCCGACGCGCCAGTCAGCGCGTCTTCCAGCGTCCCGACGCCCTTATCCGGGTCGATATACGCCGCGGCCAGCGCCTCGGGCGGGTCCATGCGCAGCGTCTGGGCAAAGATAGCGTCCGCCAGCGGCTCGAGGCCTTTTTCCTTGGCGATGGTCGCGCGCGTGCGGCGCTTGGGCTTGTAGGGCCGGTAGAGGTCTTCCACCTCGGCCAGCGTTTTTGCCTCGTCGATGGCCTTTGCCAGTTCGTCCGTTAGCTTTTCCTGCGCTTCGATGGAGGCCTTGACCTCCTCGCGCCGCTGGGCGAGGTTGCGCAGATATTGAAGCCGTGTTTCGAGCGTCCGGAGTGCCGTGTCATCCATCGCGCCGTGCTGTTCCTTGCGGTAGCGGGCGATAAACGGAATGGTGTTGCCCTCGTCCAGCAGGGCGATGACGTTTTCGATATATTCCTGCTTGCAGTTTAATTCCTGCGCCAGAAGTTCGGTAATGGTCTGCATGAAGGGGCTCCTTTTCAAAAACTCTTTGTATTATAGCATAAACCATGCTACAATACAAAAAAACTTTCCCGGAGGATCCTCTTATGCCAGTGCGCATTCTGCTGATGGATATCGACGATACGCTGTTTGACTTTCAGACAGGCTACAAGCGGGCGCTGCGCGCCGCGCTCGCGCAGTTCGGCGTGGAATGCACGCCGCAGCTGCTGGAGCTCTACGGGTCGATCAACGACCGCCTGTGGGGAGCGATTTGAGCGCGGCGAGATCGCGAAGGATGCACTGTACGACGAGCGCTTCCGGCAGCTGTTTGCGCGCTGCGGCATCGACGCCTCACCCGCGGCGTGCAACGAGGCGTATCACAACGCGCTCCGCCTGCAGCACGATCTCATGCCGCACTGCGAGCAGGTCCTGCGGCAGCTGCACGAGCGGTATCAGATCTGCATCGTGACGAACGGCAGTACCGACATCCAGACCCGCCGCATCGCCGACAGCGGCATGGCGAAATATTTTGACCGGGTGTTCATCTCCGAGCAGATGGGCTGCAAGAAGCCGGACCGGGAATTTTTCGACAAGGTCTTCGCCGAGCTCGGCGAGGAAGAACCGCGCCTGCGCCGTCATGATCGGCGACAGCCTCTCGAGCGATATGCAGGGGGCGGCCGCAACGCGGGCCTGCCCACCATCTTCTGCGGCCCCCGCGCCCGCGCCGACGCCCGCTGCGACCAGGTCGCCGAAACCCTCCTGGACCTCCCACCCCTGCTCGCCGCAATGTGAGCACCCCAAAGGCTCCCCCTCCCAGGGGGCCGATTCCCCCTATCAGGGGGAAATGTCCCGCAGGGACAAAAGGGAGGGATGCTGGCTCGGCGCAGCTGACTGAGAGGTTGTGAAAACCTCCGGCGGTGCTGGAGGGGAGCTGGCTCGGCGAAGCCGAGACTGAGAGGTTGCCGCAAATTTGCCATGAAACCCAAACCGCAAATTCAGTTTGCGGTTTGGAAAGGAAAAAACGAGCACAGAGGATAAGAAGCCTTGCCTGCAAGGTTTCGTTCCGTCGTGGTCGTTTCTGACGCGCCTCCGGCGGCCCTATCTTTTCCCTTGCGCGGGAAAAGATATGGAAGAAAAGGGCGCTTGGGGGGGACGGGGTGCATGCTGCCTCTGATTTCAGGTAAGCCCCAATATTTTAGTCGTCGTTCCACACGATACTCACCTTACGGGCGGCATACTACGCGCCGCCTGATACGGGGGGCCAAATTTGTAACTAGTTGCCTTAGAATATCTGCCATCAATAGAAGGTGCAGTCTGAGTTCGTCAGGCTGCACCTTTTTGCGGGGAAGTTTTGTGTTACGCGCTGTAGGGGCGGGGCTCTGCTCCGCCCCTACAGAGGTTTTAAGATGTGCAAAAGGACGAACAACCCCCGTCATTCCGGATGGAATGACGGGGGTTGCGTAAACGCGGAAAGCTTGTCAATGGAAGAAGAGGAAGTAGGAGCCGAAGGCGATGGCGAGGAGGACGAGGGCGGCGACGGGGAGGATCACAAGGCCTGCGGACAGGATCATGGCAAGCAGATCTTTTTTGCTCAGCTTGTCCTTATCCTCTTCCGTCGGTTTTTTTGATATCCGCCTGTTCGTTGCGCTCCTTCTGATAGCGCATGGCGCGGTCTACTTTCCTCTGAAAGATCATTTGCGTTACTCCTTGACTTCGAGCTTATGGTGGCAGGCGACGAAATGGTTCGGCCGGACCTCTTCCCACGCCGGGACGACCTGCGTGCAGATCTCTGTGCAGTACTTGCAGCGCGTGTGGAATTTGCAGCCCTTCGGCGGGTTGACCGGGCTGGGGATATCGCCTTCGAGGATGGAGAGCTCTTTCGCGCCGACGGTATCCGTCGTCGGGATGGCGTTGAGCAGGGCCTCGGTGTACGGATGGATCGGGTGGTGGAAGATCTCGTCGGCCTCCGCCAGCTCGACCATGTTGCCGAGGTACATGACGCCGACGCGGTCGGAGATGTACTTGACGACGGACAGGTCGTGCGTGATGAACATGTAGGTCAGGTTCTGGTGCTCCTTGAGGTCGAGCAGCAGGTTGATGATCTGGGCCTGAATAGACACGTCCAGCGCGGAAACAGCCTCGTCGCAGACGACGAACTTCGGGTTCGTGGCGAGCGCGCGGGCGATGCCGATGCGCTGCCGCTGGCCGCCGGAGAACTGGTGCGGGAAGCGGTGCAGGAAGTACGGCGCGAGGCCGCATTCGTCCATGATGTTCAGGACGAGCTGCTGCATACGGGCGTCCTTTTTCTTGATCATGTTGTGCGCCTGCATGCCCTCGCTGATGATCTGGCCGACGCTCATGCGCGGGTTCAGCGAGGAATACGGATCCTGGAAAATGAGCTGCATATCGCTGCGCAGGCGGCGCATCTCGTTGTACTCCAGTCGGGCAAGGTCGATACCGTCGTCGCGGTAGGCCTCATACTTCTGGAATTCGGGATCGCTGGCATACGGCTGGCGCAGCGCCTCGATCTCCTGGCGGCCGGCGTCCAGCTGCTGCCGCAGCGCGGCGATCTGATCGTCACACTGCTTGAGCTTTTCCTGTGCCTTTTCGAGCTGGCCGGACTTTTCGGACTTGCCCGCCTCTTCGGCGGTCTTCTTCGCGTACTGCGCGTCGTCGACGTCGACCTGCAGCGCCTGCCGCTTTTCCTCGAGCGCGGAGATCTTGCGCGCGATGCCGTAGTCCTTGGAATAGGCCGCGATCACGGGATCGAGATCATCGACCACGAGGAAGCCGCCGACGATCTTTGTGATGTCGAGCAGCGCGTCCTCGGCCAGCTTGCGCGCGGTGTCGAGCTCGGTGTGCTTGGCATACTGCTCCGTTTCGGAGAGCTTGGCGTACTCGGCCTCGAGCTTATCGCGCTTCTGCTCCAGCTCGTGGAGCTTGGCCCGGCGTGATTTGAGGTTTTTGACGGTGTCGATGACGTACTTCGGCGCCAGATCGTCCAGCGATCTTCCATAGTACATCGTGCGGCCGTAGGTCTGATGGTAGAGCTGGAGGATGGTGCGGCCGAGGGTCGACTTGCCGCAGCCGGACTCGCCGACGAGACCAAAGGTCTCGCCCTCGTAGATATCCAGCGAAATGCCGTCATTGGCCTTGACGAAGCGGCCGCCCTTCAGCGGGAAATACTGCTTCAGGTTGCTGATGCGAAGCAGAACCTTCTTGTCGTTATTTTGCATGTCTGTCCTCCTTCTTCGCGTAGAAGCAGCGAACCTGCTGGGTGTCGGAGACGTGGATCAGCTCCGGCTCTTCCTGGCGGCAGCGCTCCGTGGCGTACTTACAGCGCGGGGCGAATTTGCAGCCCTTGGGCAGATCCAGCGGGTGCGGGACCGCGCCGGGGATCGCTTCGAGCCGTTCGTCGCTGGGGGTGTCCAGACGCGGGATGGAGAGCATCAGGCCCTCGGTATAGGGATGGGAATACACGCTCTTGTGGAAGATGGTCTCCGCGGGCGCGTATTCGACGACCTGGCCGCAGTACATGACGGCGACATTGTCGGCCATCTGGTTGATGACGCCAAGATCGTGCGTGATGAACAGCACGGCGGTGCCGTTTTTCTCCCGCAGCTCGTTCATAAGCTTGAGGATCTGGGCCTGAATGGTCACGTCGAGCGCCGTGGTCGGCTCGTCGGCAATCAGGAGCTTCGGGCGGCAGGCCAGCGCCATGGCGATCATGACGCGCTGCCGCATACCGCCGGACAGCTGGTGCGGATACTGCTTGGCGACGACCTCGGGGTTCGGGATCTTGACGTCGGAGAGCAGCTCGATCGCTTTCACGGCGGCCTGCTTCTTGGTCATGCCCTGGTGGATCATCAGCGGCTCGGAGATCTGACGGCTGACGGTAAAGACCGGGTTCAGGCTCGTCATCGGTTCCTGGAAGATCACAGAGATCTCGTTGCCGCGGATCTTGTACATCTCGTTCATGGACAGCTTCGTCAGGTCCACGCCGCCAAAGAGGATCTCGCCGGAGTCGATATAGCCGTTGCCGTCCAGCAGCTGGAGCATGCTCATCGCGGAAACGCTCTTGCCGGAGCCGGACTCGCCGACCACGCCGAGGACCTTACCGGCGTCGAGCGAATAGCTCACGCCGTTGACGGCCTTGACGGTGCCGCGCTTGGTCGCGAAGAAAGTCTTCAGGTTTTTCAGTTCAAGTAATGCCACAACGACCCCTCCTTATCGCTCAGCGGACTTGGGATCGACCGCATCACGCAGCGCGTCGCCCACAAGGTTGATGCAGATCGTGCAGATGCCGAAGATCGCTGCCGGGAAGACCCAGCGCCACCAGTACTGCTGGATGACGATGGAGTTGTTCGCGCCGGTGAGCATGTTGCCCCAGGTCGGCGTGGGAGGCGCGATGCCGAAGCCCATGTAGGACAGCGAGGACTCGGTGAGCATGCAGGTCGCAAAGCTCAGCGTCGCGTTGACCAGGATGAGGCTCATGACATTCGGGATGATGTGATGGAAGATGATGTTCTTTTCGCGCACGCCGAGCGCCTGTGCGGCGGTCACGTATTCCTGCTCGCGCTGCGAGAGGATCTGCGCGCGGATCAGATGGCAGATGCCCGGCCAGGACAGGACGCCCAGCACGACCATGATGAGGTACATACGCTGCTCGACCGTAATGCGCGTGCCGATGACGGCGGAGAGGATCATCGCGAACGGGATGAACGGCAGACCGCCGACGACCTCGGAGATGCGCATGATGATATTGTCGACCCAGCCGCCGAAATAACCGGCCAGACCGCCGAGGATGATGCCGATGATGAGCTGGATGATGACCGAGATCGCGCCGACCGTCATGGTGACCTTGCCGCCGTTGATGAGGCGGTTGAAGACGTCGCGGCCGAGATCGTCGGTGCCGCAGACATAGCCCTTCAGGCCCCAGGTCTCGACGTCGCCGTCGACCGTGACAGCGTAGTTCTGGTAGAAGCCCGCGTAGACGGTGACGATCTCCTTCTCATTGAAGGAGGCCGGAACGGAGGCCTGTCCGTGGGTGTTGTCGCCCCAGGAGATGACCTCGCCGTCGTCCATCAGGGCCGTGAAGTGGTAGCGGCCGCCGTAGAGCTCGACAGGCTTGCTCTCAAACGCGGGAACGTTGTTTTCGCCGTTGGTGCAGGTGCCCCAGACGACGACGGTGCCGTCTTCCTTGACCGCCGCGACCGCGTTGCTGGACGCTGCGATGTCAACAACGCCGGAATCGAGCCCCTCCGGGATGCGGACAAGGGCGTTGTCCTTCTGGAAGCCGGAATAGACGACCGCGCCGTCCTTGGTCAGCGCGACATACGCGCGGGCCGTCAGGGCGACCTTCTCGATGTTGCCCTGATATTCCTTCTTGATCTTGATGTCGGCCTGGTTGCCGTTGCCCCAGAGGAACAGCTCGCCGTCTTCGGTGACTGCCGCGGAGAACTGGTTGCTGGCCTCGATCTGCTTGATGCCGAGGTTCTTGCCGTAGGCCGCAGCCATCTGGAGCTTGTCCGGAATGCTGTCCTGACCGAGACGCTTGTTGCCCCAGACGTAGACCGCGCCGTTTTCGTCGAGCGCGACGATATGGTCATAGCCTGCCGCGACGTTGACGATCTTTGCGTTCTGAACTTCCTCGGGGATGTTCTTCAGATCGATCGTTTCTGTAATGCTGGGTATAGCCCCAGGTGTAGACCTTGCCGTCGGTGTCAACACCGACGCCGTAGGTCGTGCCGGGAGAGATATCTGCGACCTTATGCTTCATACCGTCGGGAATGGACATCATGTTCATGCCGGGCGGAACATTCAGCTGGGTGTTGTCCTGATAGGACAGATCAAGCGTATAGAACTTCGGGCCGATCATGACCAGCAGGAAAATCAGAAGGAACACGATCAGACCGATCATGCCGAGCCGGTTATGCAGGAAATTCTTGAGGATCAGACGCCCGGGGCTTTGCAGCTGTTCCTCCGTCATGAAGTCGGTGACCTTATTGCGGTTGCCGAACAGACGGGTAAAGAGGGTCGATTTTTTCTTTTTTTCCATATTCTTCTCCCCCTTTACTTATTGACGCGCACGCGCGGGTCAACGATGCCGTAGCTGAGGTCGGTGATCAGCTGGCCGACGAGCGCGATGAGCACATAGAACATCTGAATCGCCAGTGCAAGTTCAAAGTCGTTGTTCATCAGGCCCTGATAGTACAGCTGGCCCATACCGTTGAGCGCGAACATCTGCTCAATGATCAGAGAACCGGAGAAGATGCTGATGAACCAGCCGATGAGAACGGTAATGACCGGCAGCAGCGCGTTGCGCCACGCGTGGGAATAGACGACAACCTTTTCGCGCAAGCCTTGGCACGGGCGGTGCGGATATAGTCCATGCTGAGCGCTTCAATCATGGCGGCGCGGACATAGCGAGTCATGCCGCCGAGAGAGCCGACCGTCATAACAAGCACCGGCAGCGTCATGTAGTAGACCTTGTCAAGGAAGGCGCGGAAGCCGGTGAAGTTATTGCCCGGCGTCTGCATGCCGAAGACCGGCAGCCAGCGGAGCGTGACCGCGAACAGCCAGATAAAGATCAGCGCGATGATGTAGACCGGGATCGAGTAGCCCACGATGGACAGGACCTGCACGGCATTATCTGATCTTGCTGCGCTTATGCACGGCGCAGTAGATGCCAAGCGGGATCGTGATCGCCAGCGCAACAAGCGTTGAGAAAATGTTGATGTAGATCGTGTTGAGCATGCGCGAAGGCAGAACGTTGGCCACGTCGGTCTTATAGATCTGGGAGTAGCCGAAGTTGCCCTGGAGCATGCCGTCAAGCTTGCCGTTTACGTCCGGCCAGAAGCCGATCCAGCGCAGATATCGAACGATCAGCGGATCGTTCAGACCCATCTGCTGCCGCAGCATCTGATAGCGCTGCTCATACTCGGCCGGCTTGAGCGTCGTTTTCATCGGCTCGAGCTGGGCGCGGGCCGGGTCGGTCGGGATCAGGTTGTAGATGGAATACATCAGAAGCGAGACGAGCAGGAATACGATTACCATGTATACAAGTCGCTTGAGTACATATTTCGTCATCCGCATACCCTCCTTTTCTCTCGTATTTGCTCCAAAATGGAGCGCAAAGATCTCTATATGAAACCAAAATGGTTTCATAGGAAAAATAGATGAAATATGCTACACTAAAGGAAAAAGATGCCGCTAAAGATGCCGCAAGCGACGGGGCGGTTTGTGCCGCCCCGTCGCTGGGAAGCAAGGGGAAGGGATCGCTATTATTCGGCGCCCTCGATAGAAGCGTAGACGATCGCCTTCTGGAAATCCCACAGGCTGGACTCGTTGTAGTTCTGCAGCCAGGACGGGAAGAAGGTGTGGTAATCGTTGCAGTACAGGGGAATCTCAGGCAGCAGCTCGTTCCAGCGGACGATGAACTTCTGGAAGTAATCCAGGTAGGTCGCGTCGTCGCCAGGAGCGGACTTGTAGACCATGTCCATGGACAGGTCGTCGAGTTCCTTGTCGTAGATGTAGTTCTGGTTGTAGCCCATCTTGACATACTCGGACTCGGGATCGGAAGCGAAGTTGTAGGCATAGTCATAGACATCGGCGAAGCCGGTGGCCAGGTTGAACATGCCATAGGTGAACACGCCGTACTGATCGCCGACGGAAGTGTCGCGGTAGATCCAGTTCAGCAGCTCGGAGAAGGTCATGGTGACCTGCTCGATCTGCATGCCGGCGTCAGCAGTCTGCTTGCCGTTGGAGAGCATGGTAGCCAGCAGAGCGGAAACGGGGTTGTTCTCGGAGGAAGCCCACATGATGTGCAGAGGCATCAGGATGCGGCCGTCAGCCAGAGTAACGTTCAGAGCGTAGTCGCCAGCTTCTTCAGCGGTGACTTCCTTGTAGCGCAGGCCGGTGCCGGAATACTCGTTGCCTTCTGCGTCCAGCGTCCAGCCGTCAGCCTCGAGGACTTCGACAGCCTTAGCCGGGTCATAGGAGTAGTTGTTCAGGTTGTCGTTGAAGAATTCTTCGGAATCCTGATACATCCACTGTGCGGTGGAGTACGGGCCATGAACGACAGAGCCGTAGCCGCCGGTGAAGGTGGTAGCGAACTCTTCGCGGTCAAGCAGGTATGCAACAGCCTGACGAACAGCTGGAACTGGGTGGGGCCGCCGTCGCACTGGAACATGACCTTGCCGTAGCCGTTACGGGTGTAGTGGCAGTAGTCGAAATCGCCGGTCTCAGCCAGGTCGAGGGCAGCGTTGATCTGGTCGCCGTCGGACAGCTGGGACAGGAAGTTAATTTCGCCCGTCTTAAAAGCGTCCATCATGGTGTCGTCTTCCGCCTTGACGATAACAATCGTCTGGATGGAAGGCTTCTGGCCCTCAAAGTTGCCGTTGTAGTTGGGGTTGATCTCAAGGGTAGCGGTCAGAGCGCCGGTGTCGAGGCTCTTGATCATGTACGGGCCGGCGGAGACGCGGTCAGCGTACACATAGCGGGAAGCGTTGATCTCGTCGGCAACGAGCTCACCGCCGTCGAGGTAAGCGCCGTTGCCGTCGTCCTTGACGGTCAGGTCAGCGGAAGCGTACATCGGCAGGTACAGCGGAGAGAGGGAAGCGTAGCTGAACGCATAGTAATAGTTGGCGTAGTCAGCTGCGATCTGGATGGAGTAGGTATAGGGATCCAGCAGGCGGACACCAGCCAATTCCTTAACTTCGCCGTTCTGGTACTCAGGGCCACCAACAACGGAGTTAGCGGTGACGGTCGCACCGGCTTCCTTGGTGGCCGGGGACAGCTGGACCAGAGCGTAAGCGACGTAGTCAGCAGCGGTGATGGGCTCGCCGTTGTTGTAGGTCAGGCCTTCGTTGATCTTGACGGTGAAGGTGACGGTGCCGTCGTCGTCTTGGCCTCGTCGATGGAAGCAGCAGTGGTCTCGTTCATGACCATCTGACCGAACTGATCGAAAATGACGGTGTCATAGTCGTTGATCAGGTCGCGGATGGCCTTGTCGCTGGCGTTGTTGGTCCACCAGGCGTTGCCGAGGTCACCGGAAATCTCGGTGGAGCTGCCGTAGATGACCTTGTTCTCACGGGTCTCGATAGGAGCCACATCCTCAGTCGGGGTGGTTTCTTCGGTGGTGGTTGGGTCTTTTCGGTTGGTGTCGCTGGGAGTGGTCTCAGCGGGCTTTTCGGCGTTGTTTGCGCAGCCGGCGAACATGGCAGCGACCATGACGACTGTAC
>VOFC01000955.1_pt1 | contig 18001 bp, 14 predicted proteins | sample 5384161 | NCBI WGS metagenome assembly VOFC01 (sample SAMN12384722, study PRJNA508395) | human gut metagenome | isolation source: healthy gut B | host: Homo sapiens
ACAGAAGCAATGTCAGTATGCATAGGAATATGCATGACAGGAGACCGTCAAACGAGCGAAAGAAGTTTCTGACTCTGCTTTTTCATGGTGATCTCCAGGAGTTCTCCACGGACATGCGTCCGTGGAGAAAGGCGGGACTACGTCCCCTGATGCTTTCTGATGGCCATGAGCACCTTTTCCGGCGTCATGGGAAGATGGGTCATCCATACGCCAACGGCATCATGCACGGCGTTGACGATGGCCGGCGGCGTACAGCCGGCCGCGGGTTCCCCCACCCCCTTTGCCCCGTATGGCGCAAAGGGATGTTCGGACTCCACGAGGATGGGCTCGATATGGCGCGGCATGTCCTTGCTGGTGGCTATCTTGTAGTCCAGCAGGGTATCGGTCAGCACGCGCCCGTCCTCCGCATAGCGGTACTCCTCGCCCAGCGCCATGGAGGAGCCCATGATGACGGAGCCTTCGATCTGCTGCACGCAATGCAGGGGATTGAGCGCCTTGCCCACATCATGGGCCGCCGCCAGGCGCAGGACCGTGATCTGGCCCGTCTCCAGGTCCACTTCCACTTCGGCCGCATGGGTGGAGAACATCCAGAAGGCCGAGCTCCACTTCTCGACACCGGGCCAGGCCTTGAGCATGTCCATCCCCGCCGGGGTGTACATGCTCTCGCCGATGATGTCCCCCGCCGCGGGGCAGCACGGCATGCAGGGCCGCGGCAAGGGGCATGTCGACACTGCCGTCGGCGCTGCGCACACGGTCGTCAGCCACGGAAAAGGCGTCCGCGGGCAGGCCGAAGTGCGCCGAGAGCCTGGCATACAGGTCGGCAAGCAGCTTCTGGCAGGCCAGGATGACGGCATTCCCCATATATCATGGTCTGACCATTTATCGATCGAGCGATGCCCGGCCGATGGCCTTGTGACGGCATGGCGATGGCCGGCGCAGGGTCTCTGGCAGGCCGACGCTGATCATGGTCTGACCATTTATGTACGAGCAGCCCTCCTTGTAGGCATGGCGCCGGCGCAGCCCAGTGATTTCAGCGCCGCCGTCCATGTGCACTTCGCAGGCAAAGGCGGACTGGGTGGTCCCGAAGCCGCGGAACGACGTGCTGGGATAGTTGTTGGTGTAGACCAGCCGGGCCCGGATGGAGAGGTTGGGTATGGAATAGGGCCCCACCGAGGTCGTGGTGCCGCGGAAGGCCACTTCCGGGGACTTGGAGGAATAGGCCCCGTTGTCCCAGACCACGTCGGCGGAACGGGCGATGATGGTACCGTCGTTCATGACGCCGCTCTTGAGCCGGAGCCAGGCCCCCATGCGGGTGCCGCTCATGCTCAGGACCTCTTCACGGCTGAAGACATAGCGCACGGGGCGGCCCTTGGCGAACAGCGCGCCGGCCAGCGCCAGCACCTCGGAATACAGGCAGCCCTTGCCGCCGAAACCTCCGCCCTGGGCCGTGGTGATGATGCGGATGTTTTCCTGCCCCGTGTTGAAGATGGTCGCCAGTTCCCCCAGCCGCCGGTGCGGGGCGTCCGTGGTCGTCCAGAGGGTGAAACGGCCCGTGACGGCATCATAGCGCGCCACGCTGCCGAAGGGCTCCATGGCGCAGTGCGAGGTCGGATGGGAGAAGAAACAATGCTCGAACACATGGTCCGCCCTGGCAAAGGCCTTTTCCACGTCCCCGAGTTCATAGCTCGTCTCGTTGCAGATATTGGTATGCTCCAGGGCGGGATAGCGGCCTGCGTCACGGCGGTAGGCGTGCTGGTCCTCATGCAGCAGGGGCGCGCCTTCCTTCATGGCCTCGAACACGTCGAAAACGGCCGGGAGATCCTCATACGAAGCTTCTACGGCATCCGCCGCCATCTGTGCTTCAAGCTCGCTTTCCGCGATGACGAGGGCGATGGGTTCCCCATTATAGCGGACCCTGCCCCGGGCCAGGAACGGCTGGTCGGCGATCATGTTGCCGAACATATAGGGCAGCATGTCCCCCGTGATGACGGCACGCACGCCGGGAAAACGGCGCGCCTTTTCCGTGCGGACCTCCTTGAGCAGGGCATGCGCATGGCTGGAACGCGCCACGGCGCCATACAGCATGTCGGAAAACTGGATGTCAGGAGCGTAGACCGCCTTGCCCGTGACCCGCTCGGGGCCGTCGATGCGGACGACACTTTGGCCAACGTACTTACCCATATCTAGCCTCCATTGCGCATGGTCTGCGCGGCATCCATGACGGCGGCGATGGTGCGCGGATAGGTGCCGCAACGGCAGATGACGCCCGACAGCCCTTCCCGGACGGATTCCTCCGTAAGCGGGACACCGCTGTCGATGAGCGCCTTCGCGCTCAGGATCATGCCGGAAGAGCAGTAACCGCACTGCACGGCCCCTTCTTTCAGGAAGGCCTTCTGCAGGGGGTGCAGCTCGCCGTTCTCTCCGGCCAGGCCCTCGACCGTGGTGACGGTGACGCCGTCAAGATCGCCGGCGAGCACCAGGCAGGAATTGACGAGCTTGCCGTCCATGATGACGAGGCAGGCCCCGCAATCCCCATGCCCGCAGCCTTCCTTGACGCCGGTCAGGAACAGCCGGTCACGCAGGATCTCCAGCAGGCTTTCCCGGGCGGGGACCGTCAGGCTGTGGGTTTCACCGTTCACTGTCATTGTCACATGTACGTCTTGCATCAGCAGCTCCTTCTCTCCTGCGCGGCGAGGGAACGCAGGGTCTTTGTCAACAAGCCCCGGACAAGTTCTTTCCTGTAGGCGGCACTGGCCCGCAGGTCCGTGATGGGGCGGGCATCCCGCGCCGCGGCCTCAGCTGCGGCACGGATGGTCTCTTCGTCAAGGCGCGCGCCCCGCAGCACATTTTCGGCCCCGGCGGAACGCAGACAGGTGGGCCCCACGGAGGTCATGGCCACCCTGGGCTCCGTGACGGCGTCCCCGTCCCAGCAGAAGGAGACGCCGACCCCGGCCAGGGCGCAGTCCGCGCCCCGGATGCGCCCGGCCTTCCAGTAGGCGCCCACCCTGCCTGCATGCGGCGGTAGCTCGACGGCGGTGATGAACTCGCCGGGGCGGCTGTCCAGCCGGCCCGGGCCCTGGAGCAGTTGTCCCAGGGGGACGCGCCGGCTTTCCCGGGCGCTTTCAAGGATGACGACGGCATCGAGGCTCAGCAGGGCCGGGATGACGTCGGAAGCGGGCGAGGCCCGGCCCACATTGCCGCCCAGTGTGGCCAGATTGCGGACGGCGGGCGTGCCCAGACTGTTGCAGGCGATGCGCAGGACCGCATGCTCGGGGGCGGTGAGGACGCGCCCCATATGCCCCACGGTCACGAGCGCCCCCAGGCGGAGGCCGCCGTCCTCCAGCTTCTGGATACTGTCCAGGCCGGGGATCTTTTTGAGGTTGACCAGCATGACGTCGTCCATGGGCTTGCGCCGCAACATGACCGTGATGTCCGTACCACCGGCAAGCGCCAGGGCTCCCGGGGCGGAAAGCATCGCCGAAGCTTCCGGAACAGAGGACGGCTCTTCGTAGAAAAATGGTCTAATATGTTTCATCAAAAGCCCCCTTTTTAGTAAAAAATTTTTATAACTATCTTAAATATATCGTATAATGAATATCACCATTTGGTACGATTTCAGGTTAAAAAAATTTTTCACAAATAACAACCAAAAGCTTGGAATAAATCCTCCCCTGAAAAAATTTTTTTAAAAAATATAAATATAGTAATATGTTACATTAGAAATTTTTTTCACGATTTTGTCCCGCTTCTTGCGGTTTCAGTGAAATTGGTCTAATCAATTTGAAAAAGGAGGCGCTGAGGGAATCTTTATGCTATCTTGGTGCACCTTCACACTCAGCAAGGATAGCACATGATGACGGAGCAAAACGGGCGCCGCCCTTTGTATGCGGTCGTTTCAGAAAAAATCATCGCCATGATCAAGTCAGGTGAACTCCCGGATGGGGCCCGCCTCCCTGCCGAACGCGTTCTCGCGGAACAGATGGGGGTCTCAAGGACAAGCGTCAGGGAAGCCATCCGCCTGCTGTCCCTGAGCGGCATGCTCACAAGCCAGCAGGGGTCCGGGACGTTCGTCAACGCTTCTGTTCCCGGTCTTGCGGGAGACGAACTGCGGTTCATGTCGGACGTGTATTATGAACAGGACCATCTGAACGAATTCAGGAAATACATAGAGTGCAATGTCATCGAAATCGCGGCACACAGGGCCACGAAAGAGGATATCAACGCACTTAAATCCATAGTTTACGATCAATACAAATCAAGGTGTGAACACAAGAATGAAACATTCTACATCAAGGAATTCCACCTTGCTCTTGCCAAGGCCACACATAACCCCATATTCATTTCCCTGATGAGGATCATCAATTCCCTGTTCGACCAGAGAAGGAATGATTCCGTTACCCATAATTTGAAAAGAAGATCTGAATCCATCTATTGGCATAACAAAATCATAGAAGCATTGGAGAGTCGCGATATCCAAAAATGCCGTGCCGTCATGGAACAGCATATGCGTTCAAATGCGAATATGATACATGACTAATAGGTTCCTGACGCGGCAAGTACCTGTAACAACCTGTCATGAAGGAGAGGTCCCATGCATGTAGCGGTGTTCAACGGCAGCCCCAGGCGTAACGGCAACACGGCCCGACTGTGCAAACTCTTTTGTGAAACGCTTGCTGCGGAAGACATTTCTTCGGAGATCATCCAGGTGGGCGGTGTCAGGGTCCACGGATGCCTGGAATGCAACCATTGCCGGCGTAGCGGCGAAGAGGTCTGCGTCCAGAAGGATGATCCCTTCAATGAATGGTTCGAAAAGATGCGGGCGGCCGACGGCATCGTGCTGGCGACCCCCGTATTCGTGGGCAATGTCACATCGGAGATGAAGGCCCTGATCGACAGGGCATGTTACATCTCCCGCATGCGTGTGCGCGTGCAGGGGCAGGACAACATCTTCAAGCACAAAGTGGCTGCGCCCCTGATAGCCGTCCGTCGTGCCGGGGCCATGCAGGCCTATTTCAACATCATGTCCTGGTTCGCCATCAGTGACATGATCGTGCCCACATCAAGCTATTTCAATTTTGCCTTCGGCCTTGACCCCGGTGATGTGGACAGCGATGCCGAGGGCATCCGAACGGTGAAGGACCTGGCCGCCAATATGGCCTGGCTCCTCAAGAAACTTGCCGCCTAGATCCCGCCCCACAAGGAGCCGCCGCAGCGCCTGATGCCTTGCGGCGGCTTTCCGTGCCGCCCATGACTGCCCTGAGCCTTTTTTCCCTGTACGGAGGCCTGTTCCTCACCGCGCTGGTGGCGGCCACCCTGCTGCCCGCGCAGTCGGAACTGCTGCTGGCCACCCTGCTGGTGCAGAGCGGAGAACCCGCCTGGGCCCTCATCGCCGTGGCCACCCTGGGCAACAGCGCGGGCTCGGCCGTCAACTGGTGGCTGGGCCGTTCGCTCACGCGCTTCCAGGGCCGCCGCTGGTTCCCCTTCTCGCCGGAATCCCTGCGCAAGGCCGAAGGCTGGTACCACCGCTACGGCCGCTGGAGCCTGCTGTGCAGCTGGATGCCCGTCATCGGCGACCCCCTGACCCTGGTGGCCGGTACCCTGCGCGAGCCCCTGCCCTCCTTCCTTCTGCTGGTGGTGCTGGCCAAACTGGGCCGCTATCTGGTGGTGGCCGGCGTGGCGCTGGCGCTCTGGTGACGCTGCCATAAAAAAGGACGCCCGAAGGCGTCCTTTTTTCGTGCGATGATCCCTTTCCACAGGGCGACAGGTCGTGCAGGAACGGTGCGGACCGCACGCTTTTTTCCCTTGTGTCTCTTCCTGCCCGGAGGCAAGGGGCGGCTGGCCCGTGCCGCAGCGGCAAGGGCGGCGGCTCCCATGACCTGCCGACCGGGAAAGAGGCCCGGCCCTGGCCGACTGCCGGGGACCGCGGGAAAGGGGGCGCCCTGTCCGCCTTGCAGGGCATGTGACGCCCGGCCGGAGGAGGGAGCCCCTTCTTCCCTTGGCAGCATTTCTCCTACTTCTTCGGCAGGTCTACTTCTTCAGCAGGTCGTCCCGGCTGTCGCGGGCATGGCGCACGAAGACGGCGCGCACGCCGGGCAGCTCGCCCAGGCCGGTGAGCACGGGGCGGGGGGTGAGGCCCAGGGCGCGGATCCGCGAGGCCCAGGAATCGGGCTCGTCACCGGCCAGGTCGTTGCGGGCGTGGTCCCCGGCCACCACCATGAAGGGCTGGAGCCAGATGACGGACGCGCGGCTGGTCTTGATGGCGGTAAGCACTTGGTCGAAGCCGCGCGAGCCTTCCACCGTGGCCAGCACGGCCAGGTTGTCGGCATAGGAGAGGGTGGCGCGCATGCCTTCGATGACCATGTCGCCCCGGCCGTAGCTCTGGCCGTGGCCCATGAGGGCCAGCAGCTCGCCGGGCTTGCGCCTGCCTTCGGTGGCGCCGAGGACGGCGCGGCAGACATCCTCGGCATCCTGCCGGGATTCCAGCAGCGGGCGGCCCAGATAGACGGCCTTGAAACTGTCGGGATGGCGGGCCAGCCAGCTGACGAGCAGGCGCTCCATCTCGCTGAATTCCTCACCGGCCACCACATGCAGGGACTGGACGCGCACCACGTCCACCTTTTGCCGGGCCAGTTCTTCCAGACCGGCGGCCACGTCACCGACATGCACGCCCTTCTTTTCCAGCTTGGCCCGGATGATGCTGGAGGTATAGGCCCAGATCACGGGACTGTGGGGAAAGGCGGCCTTGAACTCCTTGTCGATGGCGGTGAGGGCGGGCTGGGCCTCGGGCACGCTGGTGCCGAAAGCCACCAGCAGCAGGCCTTCCTTCTGGGCCGCCAGGGCAGGCAGGGCCAGACAGAGGGTGAGCAGCAGGGCCGGCAGCGCGGAGCGCAGGAATGTTGTGGGGATGTGGCGCATGGAACCTCCTCAATGACGCGTTGAAAGGTTAGGGATGGCGGGTATTCGGACTTGAGGGAATGGGGAGGCATGCCTCCGGGCCTTTGCTTCGCCTTCACCGGGACGGCTGGCTGTCGTGGCGTGTCGCCAAAGAAGCTCCGTACCCTCTCACCGCAGCGCGACTGTTTCCGATTCGCACGGAATTCCCCGCATGGATGCGCCATCAGAAACGGTTTGGGGCACAAAAGTCAAGCCGGGACGGGCAACGATGTCCCGGGGGGATGCGCAAGATGAGTCCCCGCCGTGGCAGGCGGGCCGCCACAGCGCGGGCCGGCGGGGCGCGCTGTCCCTGTGTTTTTTCGCCGGACGCGCCGTTGCCGGCCGCCGGGGAGGACCGGCGGATGCTTGGCCTTGGCCGGGCTTTGGGCTATGCTGGCCGCATGAGTACGCACAGTCGATTATTTCCCGCGCCGCGCCGCGGCGCCGTCCATGAGGAGCAGGCCCCGCAGGAAGCCGACAGGGAAGAGGAAAAACGTTCAGCGCCCCGCCGTCGCGGCGGGGACAAGGCCAGCCCGGAGCAGGGAGCGGACAGGCAAGGCCCGTCCCGCCGTTCCGGGCGTCGTGTTTCCGGGGAGCCGGCAGCGCAGGCTCCCGCCCGGGCCCGGACAGGCCGGAGCAGGAAGACGGAACAGCCGGAAGCCGCCGGGGAGGCCCACGTCCTGCCCCGCTGGCGGCAGGAGCGCCGGGAACAGCGGCGCGGGCACGGCAGCAGGAGCAGGTGCATCTGGCCCGTCGCTGGCCCGACCTGCCCCGTTCGGCCCTGCCCAGGGAAGATTTCAGCGTGCAGGTGGCGGCGCGCGACTACATGCAGCCCCTGCTGGAAGAGCTGGGGGACCGCGTCATCACCGTGCGCGGCCGTCTGGTGCTGGCCCGGGGCACGGAACCCGCGGCCTGGGCCCAGAACGTCTGGACGGAGCCGCGCTGGATCCCCATCACCTCCATCGGCAACGGGGCGCGCCAGCTCTCGGCCCTGCAGCGCAACTGGCGGGCGCACATCCCCACCATCGGCGGGCATGTGCGGCGCCTGCGCCTCATGCAGGAGCAGCTGCCCTATGTGGCGGCACGGCCCCTGCATTTCGGCACGCCCGCCCCGTCCGCGCCGCTGGGGGCCTTCACCCTGTGGGAGAAAGACCTGATGCTGGCCTCGCCGCGCACCACCTCGCCCTTTGCCGACGGGGAGGTGCAGTTCGTGGAGAACCGCGAGGACCCGCCGGGCCGCGCCTACCTCAAGCTGTGGGAAGTCTTCACCCTGACCGGGCGCACGCCCGCGCCGGGGGGAACTGTGCATCGACCTGGGCGCCGCGCCGGGCGGCTGGACCTGGGTGCTGGGGCGGCTGGGCTGCCGCGTGTTCAGCGTGGACAAGGCCGGGCTGGCGCCCCAGGTGGCGGCCATGCCCGGCGTCAACCACTGCCTGGGCAGCGGCTTCGGCCTTGAGCCGCGCCATGTGGGCCAGGTGGACTGGCTGTTCTCGGACATGATCTGCTACCCTGACCGCCTGCTGGAGACCGTGCGGGAATGGCTGGCCGCCGATGCCTGCCGCAACGTGGTCTGCACGCTCAAGTTCCAGGCCCGGACCGACCACGAGACGGCGCGGGCCTTTGCGGCCATCCCGGGCGGCCGTCTGCTGCATCTTTCCTGCAACAAGCATGAGCTGACCTTCGTGAAGCTGGCCGGCTAGGCCGGAAACGCTCCCGTCATCAGGATGCGGGCATGCCGTCGCCGGGCGGTGTGCCCGCGTTGCGTTTTTCCGGCTGCCGCATGGCGTGCGGGCAGCGATGGGCATACCGCGATGACAGGCAGGGGACGGAAGCCCTGCCGTCTGCGGCCGCCCGGGACGACGGGGCCCTGCATGGCGGTGCGCGCTCCCTTTTTCTTTTCAGGAACAATTATCAGGACTGGGGGACTCTTTTCCCTGTCCTTTCACGGCCTTCGGCCGCTGCCCCGCTGCGGGAAAAAGGCCGCTTTGCCCGCCCTGACCCGCATCCGGGCCATTTTCGCCTTGTGCTTTGCCTCTCCTTTTGCTACTTTCTTTCACCCCCGCACAGGGGACAAATTATGTTTGGAGGCATGTCAAGCATGGCAGACAAGGAAACCGGGCACGAAAACGAAATGAGTTTCGAAAGCGCCCTTGAAAACTATCTCAATCCCGACTTCGGCGACCTCGAAGAAGGCTCTATCACCAAGGGCGAGATCGTTCGCGTGGATGACGACAATGTTCTGGTGGACGTGAACTTCAAGTCCGAGGGCCAGATCCCGGCCAGCGAGTTCCGTGACGCCGCCGGCAACATGACCGTCAGCGTGGGCGACCGTGTGGATGTCTATGTCGTTCGCAAGAACGAGATGGAAGGCACCATCACGCTGTCCTTTGAGAAGGCCAAGCGCATGCAGGTCTTTGACCAGCTCGAAGACGTGCAGGAAAACAACCGGGTCATCAAGGGCCACATCGTGCGCCGCATCAAGGGCGGCTACACCGTGGACATCGGCGGGGTTGAAGCTTTTCTGCCTGGCTCGCATGTGGACCTGCGTCCCGTGCCCGACATGGACGCCCTGGTCAACCAGGAATTCGAATTCCGCGTGCTGAAGATCAACCGCCGCCGCAGCAACGTGATCGTTTCCCGCCGCGTGCTGCTGGAAGAAGAGCGTGATTCCAAGCGTCAGGATCTGCTGCGCACCCTGGAAGAAGGCCAGATCGTGCACGGCAAGGCCAAGAACATCACCGAATACGGCGTGTTCGTGGACCTGGGCGGTCTGGACGGCCTGCTGCACATCACCGACATGAGCTGGAAGCGCATCCGCCATCCCAAGGAAATGATCACCATGGGTCAGGACCTGACCCTGAAGGTGCTCTCCTTCGACCGCGAGAACAACAAGGTCTCCCTGGGCCTCAAGCAGCTGGTGCCCGATCCGTGGCAGGACATCTCCGCCCGCTTCCCCGAGGGTGCCAAGTGCACCGGCAAGGTCACCAACCTGGTGGACTACGGTGCGTTCGTGGAACTGGAACCCGGCGTGGAAGGCCTGGTGCACATCTCCGAAATGTCCTGGACCCGCAAGCTGCGCCATCCTTCCCAGATGGTGCATACCGGTGACGAAGTCGAAGTGGTCATCCTGGGCGTGGACGGCGAGAAGAAGCGCATCAGCCTGGGCATGAAGCAGGTCCGTCCCAATCCCTGGGAACTGGTGGCCGAAAAGTATCCTGAAGGCACCATCCTCGAAGGCGTCATCAAGAACATCACCGAATTCGGCATGTTCATCGGTATCGAAGACGGCATCGACGGCCTCATCCATGTGTCCGACATCAGCTGGACCAAGAAGGTGCGTCATCCCAACGAGATCTACAAGGTGGGCGACACCGTGCAGGCCAAGGTGCTGACCGTTGACCAGGAAAACGAAAAGTTCACCCTGGGCATCAAGCAGCTGGTCGATGATCCGTGGGGCCATGTGCCCAGCACCTACCCCGTGGGCTGCACCGTGAAGGGCGTGGTGACCAACATCACCGACTTCGGCCTGTTCGTGGAAGTGGAAGAAGGCATCGAAGGTCTGGTGCACGTTTCCGAACTTTCCAACAAGAAGATCAAGAGCCCCGCCGAGCTCTACAAGGAAGGCCAGGAGATCCAGGCCAAGGTCATCCACGTGAGCGCCGAAGAACGCCGTCTGGGCCTGTCCATCAAGCAGATCAAAGACGACGAAGACCGCCGCAAGCCCAAGGAATTCCATGCTGGTCCCCAGGAAGCCGGTCAGAGCCTCGGCGACCTGCTGAAGGCCGCCCAGGAAAACAGCTAGTCCTCACGGACCGGTCTGCGAATATGAGGGGGAGCCGCAAGGCTCCCCCTTTTTGCGTCTGCGGCCAGCCGGGGCTATGGCCTGCCATCCCCGCGGGACGTCCCCGCCTGCCACAGGCAGGGGGCCTGCGGCAGGCGGAGGGGCCGCTTGCCTCGGGACTGGCGATGCCCTACAGTTGTCCTGTAGTCCGGCCACAGGACAGACAGGCCATCGGAGGCAGACATGAAGCGTGCACTTTGCTGGATCGGAGGTATCGTTCTGGTACTGGCGGCGGTACTGGCCATAGTGGTCAGTCAGCTGGATACCGGATTCATCAGCGACCAGATCTCGGCTGCGGTGGCAAAAGCCACAGGCACGCCCGTGCGCTTCGCCAGCCCGCCCGAGCTTTCCCTGCTGCCGCCCGGGGCCAAATTCGCCGCCGTCAGCTGGGACGGCGTGCAGGACGGGCAGGGCATGCGCTTCACGGCCAGGGGCGGCGAGGCCCATCTGGAGCTGGAACCGCTGCTGCACGGGGAACTGGTCATCGGGGAAGTCCGTCTGGACAGCCCTTCGCTGAGCCTGCTGCTGCCGGAAGGCAAGGCCGCGGCACCGGCGGGGCCGGCCTCCGGGACAGAGGCTGCCGCGAACAGGCCCGGCGGCGACGTGCTCCTGCCGCTGGAGCTGGGCCGCCTGACCCTGAGCAAGGGCAGCCTGCATGTGGAGAAGGGCGGCGAGCGCTACGACCTGCGCGACATCAACCTTTCCGTGGAGAACCTGCGCAACGGCCAGGATGCCGTCCTGCGCTGCGATTTCACCTATGATCTGCTCACCGCCGGGCGTGCGCTGGCCGGGACCCTGGCCCTGGATGCCCAGGCCGGGCTTTTCGGCATGGCCCCGCGTGTGCAGAACCTTTCCCTGACCATCACGCCTTCCCGCCGGGGCCTCCTGCCCGCGGGCCTGGGGCCCGTGCAGCTGCAGGGCGATGCCTCGCTGGACACGGCAGCCCGGCAGCTGCATCTGTCCCGCCTGAGCCTTTCCGTGCCGCACGGCCGTGTGGGCCTCACCGGCACGCTGGGCCTGGACGGCCCGGCCTTCACGGGCTCCGCCCTGCTGGAAGGCTCGCCGCGCAAGCTGGCCTCGGCCCTGGGCGTGCAGCTCAAGCCCCACGCGCAGGACGCGCTGCTGTTCAAGGGCTCCGTGACCTGGGAGGGCGACACGCTGGCGCTTTCCCAGTGCAAGGGCAAGCTGGACGCCACGCCCCTGCGGGCGGAGCTGCGCCTGCATTTCCGGGACGTGCTGGCCATGGAAGGTTCCCTGAGCCTGGGCAAGCTGCAGCTGGATGAATATCTGCCCCTGCCCGGGAGCGGCAAGGACGCCGCTGCGGGCAAGACCGGGGAAGGCAAGGCCGTGGCGGCCGCGGACCAGGAGAGCGCCACCAGCTGGCCCACGCTCAACGTGCGTCTGGCCATGTCGTCCCTGGGCTGGAAGAAGATGCACCTGCGCGACATCTCCCTGGCCCTGAGCGGCAGCAAGGGCGATTACCGTCTGACCTCCTTCCAGGGCGTGCTGGAAAGCGGCGGACGCCTGTCCGCCGGCGGCCGTGCCGACCTCCAGAGCCACAAGTATGCGCTGGATCTGGATGCGGCCGAAGTGGCCCTGGGCCCCCTGCAGGAAGCTCTGGAAAAGCCCCGCTCCGTGGAAGGGCTGGCGGCCCTCAAGGCATCCTGCACCACGGGCGGCACCGGTGCCGACGCCATGCTGGCCGCCCTTTCCGGTTCGGGCGACCTGCGGCTGCGCAACATGCACGTCCCGGCCCTGACCTCCCTGCTGCATTCGGTGCCCGGCCTCAAGGGGGCCGTTTCCGATACCTTCGAACAGGTGCATGTGCCCTTCGTGCTGCGCAAGGGCGAGGCCGACATGGATCCCATGACGGCCACCTCGCCCAAGCTCCAGGCCAGGGGACAGGCCCATGCCAGCCTGCCGCGCCAGCACCTCAAGGGCACGGCCACCATCACCACGCTGGGCCTGAACATCCCCGTGAACTATGAAGGGCCCTTCGACAACCTTTCGTTCTCGCTGGACTCCAGGTTTGCGCTGGACGCGGTCAAGGGGCTCGGCAGCAACCTGCTGGAAGGCGGCAGGAAGGCCGGCGGCGCGGCCGGGGATACGGCCCGCGAGGCGGGCAGCGGCATCGGCGGTGCCGTGCGCGACGCCGGCGGCGCCATCCGGGGCCTGCTCGGCCGTTAGGAGGGGATGTTTTTCGGGGGGAAGGGCTCCTTGTGTTGCTGTTGATGCCCGCAAGTTTTTTATTGTTGAGGGGGGACCCCCTCATCTCTGCTGGCGATGCCCGTAGCTTCCTGCGTCGCAACGGGCACTCCCCTCCGGGTCGCCATCCGGTCGCTGCCAGCGCCAAAAGGGGGGTTCTTCCCCCCGGCCCCCTTCTTCCCCCAAACGCGCTTTATGCTGAGAGGAAGAATGTAGCGAGGCAGGCCCCTTGTCCTTGGGACAGGCGTACGGCAGGGGGGCGCCATCTTTCCGGGGCGTGTCCTGCCGGGCAGGGCTGATGGGGCAAGATCCTGTGCAATGAAATATGAAAAAAGGCCTCTTTCCCGCAGGGGAAAGAGGCCTTTTGCTGTCGTTGCCGCGTCGTCCTACTTCTGGCGGCTCTTGAGCCAGCTCTTTTCGGTACCGGCGCGCAGGCGGGCGATGTTTTCCTTGTGCTTCCAGACCACCAGGGCCCAGATGCACAGCGACAGGGGCACCCAGGCGTACTGGGTGGCGGCCAGCAGGGCAAAGGGCAGCACCGTGACCAGGGTCAGGGAGCCCAGCGAGACGAAGCCGCTGCGCCAGATGACCAGCACGCAGGCCGCGCAGGAGAAGAGCAGGGGGAAGAAGGCCAGGGGCAGGAACACGCCGATGCTGGTGGCCACGGCCTTGCCGCCGCGGAAGCCCATGAAGCAGGAGAACACATGGCCCAGCACGCAGGCCAGGGCCACGCAGGTCACCGGCAGGGGCGAAAGGCCCAGCCACAGGGCCAGGGCCACGGGCAGGGCGCCCTTGCCCAGGTCGCAGGCCAGGGTCAGCACGCCCCAGCGGAAACCGCACAGGCGGGCCACGTTGGTGGCGCCGGTGTTGCGGCTGCCGTCGTTGCGGGGATCGATGCCGCAGAAGGTGCGGGCGATGACCAGCCCCCACGGGGCGGAACCCAGCACATAGCCCAGAACGATACACAAAAAGGCCGTCATATTCCTCCTCCTTGAACCGGGGCTGTCCTTGCCCCGCCACAGCGGCTGCCGTGGCGCTGTTTATCCCTGTCAGTGTCCCGTTCCCGTATGGCCCGTTTCCCCTAATGAAGCGCATTTGGGGGAGGATGGGGGGCCTGGGGGGAAGGGGCCCCCTTTGGGCGCTGGTTAAAGGGGGTCCCTTCCCCCCGGGAATATCTCCTCAGGATCCCGCATCAGCCGTCCATGCTGACGGCTTCGAGGATCTGGATCTCGTTGTACAGCGGGTGCACGCGGCCGATGCGCACCTGCACGGCCATGCCGGGGCAGGTGCGCTCGTCGAACATGCGGCGTTTGCCGCGCACATACATGCCCTGTGCGGGCAGGCTCACGTTGACGAACATGTCGTTCTCTTCGGTGACCACGCCGTCCCACCAGACCTTGTCGCCCTGCTGGCGGAAGTAGAGCAGCTTCCAGTAGCGCGGGCGGAAGCGCTGCACCTGCCCGGCGGCATCCAGCACGGCATTGAGGCTGACCAGCAGGGTGGACAGGGCCTCGCTGTCCCAGCGGGGCGTGCCGTGGGTGAGCCAGTGCAGCAGCTGGGCCTCGTTGATGAGGTCGGGGTAGCGGCGCAGGGGCGAGGTCATGGGCGTGTAGCGCGCCAGGCCCAGGGCGGCGTGCGGCCGGGCCTGCACTTCGAGGCTGGAGGGGATCAGGGCGCGCATGATGCGCGTCATGTCCTGGGGTTCCTTCCAGACACCGGCGTATTCCCTGGGCAGGGCCACGTCCTGGGTGCGGTGCAGCATGGGGATCTCGCGTTCCGCCGCCCACTGGGCCACGGCGGCGCTGGCCAGGATCATCATCTCGGCCACCAGCGGCTGGGAGTCCGGGGTCTCGTGGCCGGGCTCGATGGAGACGCGCGTCTGCGCGCCCTGGCCTTCCAGCACGATGGACGGTTCGGGCCGGTCCATGATGACGGCCCCGCGCGCGATGCGGGCCTTTTGCCAGACGTGGGCGAAGTCGTTGCCGCAGGCCAGCATGGCGGCCCAGGGCGCGGCGGGGTTGTCCGCCTGCGGGGCCTCACCGGCGGCCAGGGCGTCGAGGACGGCCTGGGTGTCGTCGTAGGTCAGGTTGGCGGCCAGGCGTACCCGCGCGGCCCGGGGCTCGCAGGAAAGGATCTCGCCCGCGGCCGAGATGCGCGTCTTCACGCAGAAGGCCGGGCGGTCCTGACCGGCCAGCAGGGAAAAGGCGTCCGTGCCCAGGACTTCGGGCATCATGTGGCTGTCGCCCTCGGGCAGGTAGATGCTGGTGCCGCGACGGAACACGGCCTTGTCCAGGGGCTCGCCGAAAGGCCAGCAGGCGGCCGGGCAGGCCAGGGCCAGGGTCAGCTCGAAGCCGCCGTCGTCCGTGGGCAGGATGTGGAAGGCGTCGTCCACGTCGCGGGTGGTGGCGCTGTCGATGCTGATGAAGGGCAGGTCGCAGACGGGCAGTTCCACCTGGCGGGCGGCCCGCTGCAGGGCCTCCACGGCCGGGGCCAGGGGGCGCCACCAGTCGTCGCCGGGGGCGTAGCCCGCGCGGTCATACCAGAAATTGTAGTGGGCGGGCACCTGCTCCCAGGCCATGAGCAGCTGCACGGGCAGGTGCGGCACATCGGGCAGGCCCTTGGAGAGCATGCGCCACAGTTCGTCGTATTCCTGGTTCTCGGGGTCGGCCATGCGGGCGAACAGGATCTGCTTCAGGCGTTCGGCCACTTCGGGGGCCGGCCATTCGGACATGCCCCGGCAGTCTCCGCCGGGCCGGGGCGGCAGCGCGCGTTTTTTGCAGGCCACGTCCCAGAGCAGGCGGAAAAAGCTGTTGCCGCCCAGCACCAGGGCCTCGCGGGCGGCGCGTTCCTGCTGTTCCCTGAGGCGTTTTTCCACCATCTCGGCGGAAAAGATCTGGAAGACGGGCGGCTGGAAGCGGAAGTGGCTCTTGCAGGCCAGCAGGGCGCGCCCGCAGGCGGCGACGCTGTCGGCGTCCCCGGCCTGCCCGGCCAGTTCGGCGAACCACTGGGCCGAGGCTTCCGGCACTTCGCCCTGGCTCATCTCCCACAGTTCCAGCACGGGCAGGGCCGCGGCCAGTTCCTCGCGGCGGGCACGATGCTGCTCCAGCAGGCGGGCGGACTCGTCCTTGCCGGGCACGGAGCCCAGCGCGGGCCCGGCCCAGGGCAGCAGGCGCGACGTGGTGAGACGCGTCTCGCGCCGGTTGGGCAGCAAAAGACGCAGTTTGCCGCCGGATTCCTCGGTGACCAGCGCGATCTGGACGGCATTGCCTTCAAGATATTCCACAATGCAGCCCGCCGAGGGGTACTGCACACAAACCGACATAAAAGCTCCTTCAACCGGAGGATGGCTCCGATAGGCGGTACAATCCGCCATTTTGCCTGTTCTGGCAAGTCCCGGCGGCAGGGACGTGATGCCGGCCGGGGCCGGAGCGCCGTCCGTGCGCCCTTTGACGCGCCCTCGCTAACAGGATATGTTCCTTGCCTTGTATGTCACTTTTCAGGCCGGACGGAGTGTCATGAGCAGCATCATCCACCAGACGGGCAGCATTCGCCCGCTTTCGCTTCAGGAACGGGAACAGCCCCAGCTGTACCGCGAGCTTTTTCCCTACACCAGCATCTGCCGCACGACCTTCGACGAGGTGCTCCTTGCCCCGCGTCCCGCCGAACAGATGCGCATCACGGACACCACCTTCCGTGACGGCCAGCAGGCCCGGCCGCCGTATACGGTCAAGCAGGTGGCCAAGATGTTCGATTTCCTGCACCGCATGGGCGGTAAAACGGGCCTCATCACGGCGTCGGAGTTTTTCCTGTACTCGGCCAAGGACCGCAAGTGCATCGATGTCTGCCGGGCGCGCGGCTACCGCTTCCCGCGCGTGACCGCTTGGATCCGCGCCAACAAGGAAGACCTCAAGCTGGCCCGGGACATGGAGTTCGACGAGACCGGCATGCTGACCAGCGTGTCGGACTACCACATCTATCTCAAGCTGGGGAAGACCCGCCAGCAGGCCATGGACATGTATCTGGACCTGGCCCGGCAGGCCCTGGAATGGGGCATCATCCCGCGCTGCCATTTCGAGGACGTCACCCGTGCCGACATCTACGGCTTCTGCCTGCCCTTCGCCCAGAAGCTCATGGAGCTGAGCCAGCAGAGCGGCATCCCGGTCAAGATCCGCGCGTGCGACACCATGGGCTACGGCGTGCCCTATCCCGGCGCGGCCCTGCCCCGCTCGGTGCAGCGCATCGTGCGCGCCTTCACCGATGAGGCCGGTGTGCCCGGCGAATGGCTGGAATGGCACGGCCACAACGATTTCCACAAGGTGCTGGTCAACGGTGTCACGGCCTGGCTCAACGGCTGCGGCGCGGTCAACAGCACGCTGTTCGGCTTTGGCGAGCGCACGGGCAACACGCCGCTGGAGGCCCTGATCATCGAATACATCTCGCTCACCGGTGACGATGCCGCCGCCGATACCACCATCCTGAGCGAAGTGGCCGAGTTCTTCGAAAAGGAACTGCACTACAACATCCCCCACAACTATCCTTTCGTGGGCCGCGACTTCAATGCCACCAGCGCCGGCGTGCATGCCGACGGCCTGGCCAAGAACGAAGAGATCTACAACATTTTCGACACCAAGCACCTGCTGGGCCGTCCCGTGCCCATCATCATCACCGACAAGACCGGCCGTGCCGGGGTGGCCTACTGGATCAACGTCAACCTCAAGCTGCCCGAGGGCAAGCAGATCTCCAAGAAACACCCCGCCGTGGGCCAGATCTACGAGGCCATCGTGGCCATCTACGACACCGGCCGCACCACGCACCTGTCGCATGACGAGATGGCGGCCCTGGTGCAGCGCTACATGCCGGAGCTGTTCGAGACCGAGTTCGACCACATGAAGGAACTGGCCGACGAGCTGGCCGCCCATCTCATCGTCCGCCTGGCCCAGAACGCGGACCTGCGGGACTTCGGCAAGCATGCCTGCGCCCGTCTGGACAGCTTCTCGCGCGAGTACCCCTTCATCCAGTACC
>VOFC01001045.1_pt1 | contig 18001 bp, 16 predicted proteins | sample 5384161 | NCBI WGS metagenome assembly VOFC01 (sample SAMN12384722, study PRJNA508395) | human gut metagenome | isolation source: healthy gut B | host: Homo sapiens
CACCCATCTTATGGCAAACAAAACGCAGAGATACAGGATAATGGTGCGGCAAAGCAGCAGTTTCATGCACAAACCCTCCCGGTGCGGTGTGCGCGGCGTATTCCGCTGCGGCAAAGCGGGCATACTGCACACACAAAGGAGTGATAGATGTGCAGCAGCTTTCGCAAAGCCTTGCGGAAAACTTGTCCGCGCTTGATGCTAGGTTTGGCAAGTCGGCAGATTATTATGCGAAGAAGATCGTTTTATATGGCTGTCCGGGATGTATCGTAATGTTTGACGGTATGGCAAGCTTGGATTCGCTCTGGGAACTGCTGCTGGACGCTGCCGGACGCCAGTCTGCTTTTGTCCGGCTTACCGGCGCACAGGCCTATGCGTATATCCTGCACGGGTCGGCTTTTCCGGCTGAGAGCGCCCCAGTGCAGGATCTGCCGCAGCTCGTAGCGCGGCTGACGGCGGGCATGGCGGTGCTGCTTTTAGAGGGCTGCAGCAGTGGTATTGTTTTTTCAGTGCAGGGGCTCAAATTCCGCTCCGTGGAAGAGCCATCCGCCGAGGGCAATCTGCGCGGCAGCAGGGAAGGCTTTACCGATCTGCTGCGGGTGAATCTGAGCCTTTTGCGCCGTCTTGTACGCACCGACACCCTTGTGCAGGAGGCTGCACAGGCGCACACCTGCTGCAATACAGAGTACGCCCTTTGCTACTGCAAGGACCGTGCCGACCCCGCCATGGTGCGCCGGGTGCGCGCCATTTTGCAAAGCGCACGGCCGGAGCTGCTGCTGGATTCCAGCTATTTTGTACCGTGGCTGCTGCCCGGCAAGGCGCGGCTGTTCACCCCGGTACACTATACCGAGCGCCCGGCGGTCGCCGCCGCGAAAGCTCTGCGAGGGCAAGCTGGTAATTTTGGTCAATGGCAGCCCCTCGGCGCTGGTGCTGCCCGCGCTCTTTTCAGCGAGCAGTTCGAGTGTCTGGACGACTACGCCTCCACGGCGGCGTTTTCCTCTTTTCTGCGGGTGCTGAAATATTTTTCCTTCTACCTTACGGTGTTTCTGCCGGGGTTCTTTGTGTGCGTGGCGGTGTATCTGCCGGAACTATTGCCCCCGCAGCTGCTGTACAAGATCGAAGCAGCTGAAAAGGCCACCCCGCTGCCCCTGTTTGCCGAGATGCTGCTGGTGATCCTACTCTTGGAGATTATCCGGGAGGCCGGGCTGCGGATGCCGCAGTCGCTGGGGCACTCGGTCAGTCTGGTGTCGGCGCTCATCATCGGAGACGCCGCCATTGCCACTGGGCTTATGAGCACCCCGGTCATCTTTGTGGCTAGTATTACGGCCATTGCGGTCTTTGTCACCCCGGGACTGTATGAGCCCGCCACCCTTTTGCGCATCGGCACGGTGCTGCTGGCAGGGCTCGCCGGGCCGGTAGGGCTGGCAGCGGCGTTTTTCGGCTTTTTGCTCAGTATCGTCAGCACCGAAGCACTGGGCGTGCCATACCTTGCGCCGCATCCGTTCCCACAGCAGCCGCTTTCCGAGGATGGTGTTCTGCGCCGCAACTACCGGCAGCTGTCCCGGCACGGGTTCAATATCTGGCAAAAGCGGGAGAGGGGAAGCGGCAGACATGAAGCAGCAAGCAGGATATTTTACCCCAGCAGCGCTGACCCTCAGCGTGGTCACGGCAGCGCTGGCAGATGGCATCCCGCAGGGTGTCCCGGTGCGCCGGGCACTGTGGCTGGGCGCAGTCAGCACGGTGTGCCTGTGCATCCTTTCGGCGCTGGCAGCGGCGGCGCTGCGGGATAAAGCGCCCTCCTTGGCGGTACGGCTGGCACTGACAGCCGGGCTTTTTATGGAGCTGGTGCACACCCTCGTGCAGGCACAAGGACTGTGCACGGCAGAGTTTTCCTCCATGGCGCTGCTGGGCTTTCTGCCGCTGCTGCTCTGGGCGGGGTGGCGCATCCGTCCCGCAAGCTGGAACGTCTCGGCGCGGGTGCTGTGGTGGCTTGCCGCCGTGGGCGGCGTTATCTGCCTGCTTGGGCTTGCAGGACAGCTGCACTGGTACCGGCTGTTTGCTCCGACACAGCCGACAGCAACAGGCTGGGGCGTACCGGTCTATGCAGAATATTTTGCCGGAGCCCTTCTGTGCAGTGCGCGGTCTGTTCGCCGCACGGTCTGGCTGCCGGTATGGGGCTTTGCGGTGCAGGCTGCGGCCTTGCTGGGCGGCGCTTTGCTGTTTGGCAGCGGCACATACCCCCGGTTGGAACTGCTGCGGGCGTGGAGCGGCGGCAGCTTTTCCCGCATGGATGCGCTGCTTTTGCTGCTGTGGCTGCTGTGCGCTGTCTACCGGGCGGCCATGCTGTGTGCCGCCATCCGCTTGCTCTGGCAGCAGCCGGAAGCTGAGGTGCAGCTATGAGAAATGCAAAATCTTACAAGCCGCTGCTGTTTTTACTGCTGACAGGGTGGTGCCTTTTTGTTCCTGCGGTGCGAGAGCACCGAGAAAAGCATGGTGCGGGCAGTGTATCTGGCACAGACCGAACAGGGGTATCAGGCAGGGCTGCTTTATCAGGCACCGCAGGCCGCCGCCGATGCTGCCGATGCCACTGCTGCATTGCAGTTTGTGCAGGCAGAGGGCCAAACGATGGAGCGGGCACTGGATGCGGCAGAGCAGGCACTGCCCCAAACCGCAAGCTACCGCCTGTGTGATTACCTGCTGCTGTCTAAAGCGGAAGAACCCTTATTAACAGAGTACGAGCAGCTTGTGCTGCGGCGCGGCTGCGGACGCACGGCGGCAAGGCTGCTTTGCGCCGAAGGGGAGATAGACCGCCTTGCCGCACAGGCCGCTTTACCGGACGCCCTGATGGCACAGCTAAAGGCCGCAGCGCCCACCGCGCCCCGGCTGTATGAGCACACAGAACCGGGACTTCTGCCGGTTCTCGGGTGGAGCGCGGAAGAGGTGACCGTACAGAAGGGCGGTGTTCTGCACACTGTGGTGGGTAATACGCTTTTGTCCCCGGAGCAGGCCGAGGTGTACCGTCTGCTTACCGAACAAGGCGGCACCCGGCAGCTCTGGCTGGAAGGGGAGCGCATTGGCATCCGGCGCTGCACCGTTTCAGTTACCCTGCAAAAAGGCGCAGGTACTTGTGCGGCTGGACTGTCAGCGTGCCGCCCACAGCCCGCTGCCCACGCAGGCGCAGCAGCAACAGCTTGCGGCGCAGTGCACGGCGCTTTTGCAAGGCTGCTGGCAGCAGGGCGTGGATGTGCTACACCTGCAAGCCCGGGCAGCGCTGCGAGACGGCAGCGGCGCAAGTTTTGACCAACAAAAAACGTCTGCCCGCAATTGCGGACAGACGTGCATTTCATGCTGTATTAAGAGGCAGTGGGGAAGGTAACGGTGATGGTGGTTCCAACGTCTACCTGACTTTCCAGCTTGATGCGGGCATTGTGGATGCGGGCAATGTGCTTGACGATGGCAAGCCCAAGCCCGGTGCCGCCGGTGGCTTTGCTGCGGCTCTTATCCACCCGGTAGAAGCGCTCGAACACGCTGGACTGTGCCTCCCGCGGGATGCCGATGCCGTTATCTGTTACGGTCAGGGAGCAGTGCCCGTCCCGGCTGCAAGCGGTAATGATCTGCACCTTGCCGCCCGGACGGTTGTAGCGGATGGCGTTGTCGCACAGGTTCTGGCACAGTTCATCCAGCAGCGCGCGGCTGCCCAGCACCGGGGCACTCTCGCCCAGATAGGTCAGGGAGATATAAGCGCGGCGTGCATTCAGTTTCTGGCGCTCCACGCATTCCTTGGCAACCTCCAAAAGGTCTACCGTTTCCATTACGGGGGTGTCCCCGGTCTCACTTACGGTATCCAGCTTAGAAAGCTGCAAAATGTCGTTGACCAGCTGGATCATGCGGGTGGCTTCGCTGTGGATCTTGCGGCCGAAATCCGGCACATCCTCCGGCTTTGCAATGCCGGTCTCGATCAGCTCTGCATAGCCGGAAATACTGGTCAGCGGGGTCTTGAGCTCGTGGCTGACATTGGCAGTAAACTCCTGCCGCATTTTCTCGTTGTTTTCCCGCAGGATGCGGTCAGAATGGATGCTCTCCGCAAAGGGGATCAGCTCCCGGTAGGGCACGTTTTCCTGAATGTGATCCAGATCTTCGGTCATGTTCAGCACCGGCTGTACCAATGCCTTGGTCAGCAGAGCAGCCAGCACCGCAGCGGCCAGCATCAGCGCTACACAGCTCAGTACAATGGCCGGGATAGTGGAGTCGTAGATAGACAATACGGTCTCGGCGTCCTGCGCCACGCGCAGCACGTCCCCCGCCGGAAAGCCGGAGCGCGTAGTAATAGGTCTCGTAGCCCATGGTCTGGGAATCGCGGATGTTCCGTCCCTCGCCGTTTGCAATGGCATCGCGGATCTCGGGGCGGGTCAGGTGGTTCTCCATCTGCTGATCGGTGGCAGATTCAAACAATACGCTGCCGTCCTGACTGATCAACGTCACGCGCAGATCATCGGTCACAAAGGCACTCAGCTGCGCGGGGTCTCTGGTCTGCTCGTACCCGGCGCGCACAAGGTCGCTCTCGCGCTCCAGCCCCGACCACGCCTGCGCCGTAAAGGCTTTATGGAATACAAAAATGCACAGCGCTGCGGTGAATATAAGCCCCAGAAAGCCCATCAGGAACAACCGGTAGCTGATTTTTTTCTTCCATGCTGCGCAGCTTCATTTCTTCTTCGGCCTCCTCATCGGTCAGCTTGTAGCCCACCTTGCGCACGGTGCAGATGTAACGCCCCGCGTCGCCCAGCTTTTTGCGCAGGGTGCGGATGTGCATATCCACGGTACGGCTCTCCACCGAGATGTCGGTGCCCCACACCACCTGCAAAATGGTCTCGCGGGTCACCACCAGACTGGTGTTTTCCAGCAGCAGCCGCAGCAGGCAGTATTCTTTGTAGGTCAGCTCCACGGGGGTGCTGTTTACCGTAACGCTGTGGCGGGCATTATCCAGCTGGATCTCATGGAAAACCAGTACGTCCGGCCTTACCTCCGGGGCGGAGCGCCGCAGCGCCACACGCACCCGGCTGAGAAATTCCATAATGCCAAAGGGCTTTGCAATGTAATCATCTGCGCCGCAGTCCAGCCCGCGCACGGTGTCCAGCTCGCTGGATTTTGCAGTGACCATAATGATGGGCAGCTTGCGCAGGGAAGGGGTATTGCGCAGCTTTTTCAGGATGGAAAAGCCATCCTCGCCGGGCAGCATCACGTCTAAGATCACAAGTTCCGGCTCAGCGGCACGCATAGCCTGCCAGAAGGGCTCGGCGCTTTCAAAGCCCTGCACCTCGTAGCCGTTGGATTGCAGGGCATACTGCTCCAGTTCCCGGATGGAAGCGTCGTCCTCTACGATATAGATCATAACTCAATTCTCCTCAGCAGTCTGTCCGTCCGGGAACAGATACCGCTCACGGTAGCGGCCCAGACGGCGATGGAATTCTTCGCTCTCCTTGGTCTCGTTGCCATAACGCAGGTCGTTCAGGTAGGCATGGGTGTCAAAGCTGTCCTGCGCCACCTCGATCTGTGCCACCGCCACGTTGCTGCAATGGTCGCACACACGCTCGTAGTTGGTCAGCAGATCGTCCAGCACAAAACCGTACTCGATGGAGCAGCTGCCGGCCTGCAGGCGGGCAACGTGCCGCGCCTTGATGGCACGCACAAGCTCGTTGACCACGGCCTCCAGCGGTTCTACCTTGGAAGCAAGGTGCAGATCGCTCTTGCGGAAGGCATCGGTAGTGCGGCTCAGGGTATCCTGCACCGCATCCTCCAGCACCTGCAGCTCCTCCTGTGCATCCTTGGAGAAGTGGATTTCCTTCTGGTGCATCTCCTCGGCGGATTCCAGAAGATTGACGGAATGGTCGCTGATGCGTTCAAAATCGCTGATGGTGTGCAGCAGGGTGTTCACGCTCTGGCTGTCAGCATGGTTCAGCTCCCGTCCGGACAGCTTGACCAGATAAGTGCCCAGCGCGTCCTCGTACCGGTCCACCCGGCACTCCTCGTCCCGCACCTTCTGGGCAAGCTCGTCATTCCACTCGTGGGTCAGGCTCATGGCCTGCACCACGCCCACCCGGGCAAGTTCTGCCATTTCGGCGGTAGCGGCACGGGCACGCTCCACAGCCATAGCAGGGGTGTTCAGCAGACGGTCATCCAGCAGAGCAAACTCCTCTTTTTCCGGGGAATCGGGAATAGTCAGGATAGCCAGCTTTTCCAGCCCAGTGGCAAAAGGCAGCAGAATGACGGTGGCCAGAATGTTGAACACCGAGTGCACGATTGCGATGCCCCAGGCCTCAATGGTGGTATTCACAAAGGCAAAGTGGCAGACAGCGTTGAGCCCGTAGAACCCGAACAGGAAGATGGTCACACCGATGATGTTGAAGTACAGGTGCACCATAGCGGCGCGGCGGGCGTTTTTATTAGCACCCACCGAGGAGAGCAGGGCGGTGACACAGGTACCGATGTTCTGACCCATGATGATGGGGATCGCGCTTCCGTAGGTGATGACGCCGGTGGCGCTCAGGGCCTGCAGGATGCCCACGCTGGCGCTGGAGCTCTGGATGATGCCGGTGACCAGTGCGCCCACCAGGACGCCCAGAATGGGGTTGGAGAAACGGGTGAACAAACTGGTGAACCATGCCTCGTTTTGCAGCGGCAGCACCGCGTTGGACATGGTGGTCATGCCGGTCATCAGCACGGCAAAGCCGATGAGGATAGTGCCCACGCCTTTTTTTCTTCTCACTCTTACACATATACAGCAAAATGCCGATAAATGCAAGCACCGGGCTGAAAGAAGTAGGTTTGAGCAGCTGGATGAACAGGCTGTCGCCCTGCAAACCGGAAAGGCTCAAGATCCAGCTGGTCACGGTGGTGCCCACGTTGCTGCCCATGATCACGCCAATGGCCTGATGCAGCTCCATGATGCCGCTGTTGACAAAGCCCACCACCATAACGGTGGTAGCGCTGGAGCTCTGGATGACGGCGGTCACGCACAGACCCAGAAAAAAGCCCTTGAGGGGGTTATCGGTCAGTTTGCTGAGAATTTTTTGCAGCTGGCCGCCGGCCTGCTTTTCCAGTGCCTTGCCCATGATGTCCATGCCGAACAAAAACAGAGCCAGACCTCCCAGCAGCGAAAAGACATTAAAAATGGTCATAAGTGTTTTCCTCACTTTATCTTGACGTGTTTTTCTCCTGTGCTTTAAGTATAGAAAAATAATGTAAAATTTGAAATCGACGAAATGTAAAACCCATGTAAAGTAAGAAAAATGTAAAAATCCTGTGCACGGGCAGCGATGCAGCGTCGGTTTCCTGCCTGCAGTAACAAAAACAGCGCCCCGGGCGTTGTATTTGATGCCAAATTTTATTATAATAAGAATAAGAGTGCCCGCAGCACGGCGCGGCAATAGGGATACAGGAGGAACCAGGATGGGTACGTTCAATGTTTCGCTTAAAACGCTGACCGACCGCGTCAGCATGGAAGTAGTATACACCCCCGGGCGCTGGATGAGATCAGCGTAGAGATCGCCGAGGTCAACCGCCCGGGTCTGTTTCTGGCCGGCTACTACGACTATTTCGATAAGCTTCGGTTGCAGATCATGGGCCTCGCGGAAATGAATTTCCTGTCTGGCCTGTCGGCAGGAGAAGCGGTACGAGGCACTGGATCAGCTGTTCCGGCAGCAGCCCCCGGCTGTGATCGTCTGCCGCAGCGAGGAGCTGGAGCCGTTTCCGGAAATGCAGGAGCTGGCCCAGAAGCACGGCGTGGCGCTGCTGCGTTCCAATGAGACTACCTGCACTTTGATGGGCAGTCTCATCAGCGTCCTGAACCTTGAGCTTGCCCCCCGCATCACCCGGCACGGTGTTTTCGTCGAAGTGTACGGCGAGGGCATCCTGATCCTGGGCGACAGCGGCATCGGCAAAAGCGAGCTGGCCATTGAGCTGGTCAAGCGCGGTCACCGTCTGGTGGCAGATGACGCCGTGGAGCTGCGCAAGGTGTCCAACCGCCAGATCATGGGCACTGCACCGGAAAATATCCGCCACTTCATCGAACTGCGCGGCATCGGCATCGTCAACGTGGCTCGTGTGTATGGCGTGGGTGCTGTCAAGCTGAGCGAAAGCTTGGATCTGGTGGTGCAGCTGGAAGCGTGGGACCCCACCAAGAACTACCAGCGCACCGGTCTGGAAAGCGAATACTACGACATTCTGGGCGTGAGCATCCCCAGCACCAGCATCCCGGTCTCTCCCGGCCGCAATCTGGCTGTTGTGCTGGAGACCGCAGCCATCAATAACCGCCAGAAGAAGATGGGCTACAACGCAGCCAAGGAGCTGCTGATCCGGCTGGGACTGGATGACAAAATGGACTGAAACTCTCTATAAAAAAGGAGCCTGACCCTATGGAACAACTCAAGCAGCTGCTGACCGCAGCAGGCATTGCTTATAAAGAAAACGAGCCGCTGGCGGCGCATTGTACCTTTAAAATCGGCGGCCCGGCGCGGCTGTTCGTGCAGCCGACAGACCGGGCGCAGCTTTGCCGCGCCGTTGCCTTGTGCAAGGTGCAGGGCGTCCGGTATTATCTGCTGGGCAATGGCAGTAATATCCTGTTTGCGGACGAGGGCTACAACGGCGCAGTGCTGGATATTTCTTCCATGCAGGACACTGTGGAGGTGCACGGCACACAGCTCACCGCCGGAGCGGGCGTGCGGCTCTCGACGCTGTGCAAAACGGCGCTGGAACACGGCCTGACCGGACTGGAATTTGCTTATGGCATCCCCGGCACGGTGGGCGGCGCGGTCTACATGAACGCCGGTGCCTACGGCGGTGAGATGAAGGACGTGCTGACCACGGTGCAGTACCTTACCGCCGAAGGCGAAGTGAAAGAGTCGGCGGCATCGGAGCTTGACCTGCGCTACCGCCACAGCATTTTTGAAGAAAACGGCGGCTGTATCCTTTCAGCGCAGTTTGCCCTGACCCCGGGCGAGCCGGAAGCCATCCGCGCTAAAATGGACGAACTGATGGCAAAACGGCTGGACAAGCAGCCGCTGGATAAGCCCAGCGCCGGCAGCACTTTCAAGCGCCCGGTGGGTGCTTTTGCCGCTGCCCTCATCGACCAGTGCGGTCTGCGGGGCTACCGGCACGGCGGTGCCGCCGTCAGCGAGAAGCACTGCGGCTTTGTGGTGAACCTTGGCGGCGCGAGCTGCGCTGATGTGCTGGCATTGTGCGAGGAAGTACGCACCATCGTAAAAGAAAAGACCGGTTATGATCTGGAAAAAGAGATCCGCGTAGTCCGCTGAACTGCGCAAATAGAGGGAGTGTGGAACACAGATGGAGCTGTTGATCGTCAGCGGGCTTTCCGGCGCGGGAAAGTCAGTGGCTATGAATGCGCTGGAGGATATCGGATTTTTTCTGCATCGATAACGTCCCGGCGGGGCTGCTGCCCAGCATTACGGCGTTTTCCAAGGCGGGCGACAACCAGCTGGAGCGGGTGGCGCTTTCCATGGACGTGCGCGGCTGCCGCAGCAGGGAACAGATCGAGACTGCCCTGCAGCAGCTGGATGACCAGAAAACACCCTATAAGATCCTGTTTCTGGATGCACCGGACGATGTGCTGATGCGCCGTTACAGCGAGACCCGCCGCCGCCACCCCATCAGCATTGCAGAGGGCATCTCTACCCGGGATGCCTTTTTTTGAAGGAGCGGCAGATCTTACAGCCCTTAAAAAGAACGTGCAAACTATACCATCAATACCGGCCTGCTCTCCACCTCCCAGAATAAAGAGCGCATCTGCGATCTGTTCATGAAAAACGGCGGGGCAAAAAATGCCATGCGGCTCACCATCATGTCCTTCGGGTTCAAGTTTGGTCTGCCGCCGGAAGCCGACCTTGTGCTGGATGTGCGCTGCCTGCCCAACCCCTTCTATGTGCCGGAACTGAAGGACAAGACTGGGCTGGACCAGGAGGTGGTGGATTTTGTCATGAGCCACCCCGAAGCACAGGAGCTGCTGTTGCACCGGTACGAGAACTTTTTGCAGTACGCCCTGCCGCTCTATGTCAAGGAAGGCAAAAGCCAGCTGACTATTGCGGTGGGCTGCACGGGCGGCAAGCACCGCTCCATCACATTCGCACGCAAGCTTGCGGAATACTGCACCGCTCTAGGGTATGAGCCGGGGTGCAGCACCGGGATGCCGTGCGCTGAAAACAGAGGAACTACTATGAGTTTTGCATCCAGTGCGCGGGAGGAGATCGCGCAGCGCAGCCCCACCAAGGAATGCTGTGTGCGTGCAGCTGCCTATGGCATTGCCTGCTTTGCCAAATACTTTGATGCCCGCGGCCTTGTGCTGCAAAACCGAGCAGCCCCATACGGTGCAGCTGGCACAGCAGCTGTTCGCTCGCTGCGGCATCCGGGGCGAGATATTGGAAAAGCCCCGCGCCAGCGGTGTGCTGTACGAGTTCAATATCCGCGATGCGGAGCAGGTCACCCGCCTGCACGAGCTGTTCGGCACCACCGGCAGGGAGACCAGTTTGCAGATCGACCCCGGGCTTATCCGCTGCCAGACCTGTGTCAGCGCCTATATCGCCATGGCTTTTTTCTGTGCAGCGGCACGGTCACCGACCCGCAAAAGGAATATAATCTGGAATTTCTCACCTCCCGGACGAACCTCGCCCGGGATTTTGAAGCGCTGCTGGCCGAGCACGAGTTTGCGCCCCACCGCACCCGCCGCAACGGCGTGAACCTGATCTACGTTAAGACCGGTGCCAACGTGGAGCGCTTGCTCCGCTTTTATGGGCGCTGCGGATGCCGCAACGCAAATTAGCGTGCTCAAGGCGTTCAAGCAGGTGCGCAACCAGACCAACCGGCAGACGAACTGCGATACCGCAAACCTTGGCAAAACGGCGCGGGCGAATGCCCAGACCCTGAAAGCTATCCGCTATTTGCAGGAACAGCACGCACTGGAGACCTTGCCGGAGGTGCTGCAGCAGGCAGCAGCCAAGCGTCTGCAATACCCGGATCTCTCGCTTACCGCGCTGTGCGGCTGCTTTGACCCGGCGGTGAGCAAATCCGGCTTATCACACCGGATGAAAAACTGGAGGCACTGGCGGAAAATCTGCGCCAGCGCCAGCAGGAGGGACAGGAGGCAGTACAATGAGTGAACCCACCGCAAATACCCGTCCCTTTGCCCACCTGCATATCCATACGGAATACAGCCTTTTGGACGGTGCATGCCGCATCGACCAGCTGATGGAGCGGGTGAAGGAGTGCGGACAGACCGCCATTGCCTGCACCGACCACGGCGTAATGTACGGTTGTGTGCAGTTTTATAAAGCAGCTAAAAAAGGCGGGCATCAAGCCCATCATCGGGTGTGAAGTCTATGTTGCCACCCGCACCCGCTTTGATAAGGTAAATAAGATAGACGGCAATAACCACCTGATCTTACTGTGCAAAAACGAGACCGGCTATAAGAACCTGATCAAAATGGTCTCTGCCGGTTTTGTGGAGGGCTTTTATTCCAAGCCCCGTGTGGATAAGCAGCTTTTGGAGCAATACCATGAGGGACTTATCTGCCTTTCGGCCTGTCTGGCGGGCGAGATCCCGCAGGCCATTCTGGCAGGGGACTACGAACGCGCAAAGGCGACGGCGCTGTGGTACCGGGATCTGTTCGGTGCAGAGAATTACTACATCGAATTGCAGGATCACGGCTTGAAGGAGGATACCACCGTTCTGCCGCAGCTTATCAAGCTTTCCCGGGAGACGGGCATCCCCATGGCAGCCACCAACGACGCCCATTATCTGCGCAAAGAGGACGCCAAGATGCAAAGCATCCTGCTGTGCATCCAGACCGGTAAGACCATTCAGGATGCCGACCGCATGGAGTTCCAGACCGATGAATTCTACGTCAAGACCACCGACGAGATGTACGAGCTGTTCTCCATGGTGCCGGAAGCATGCGCCAACACGGCAAAGATCGCCGAGCAGTGCAATTTTGACTTTGAGTTCGGTCACACCAAGATCCCTTACTACAAAGCCCCGGACGGCATGGACAATCAGGCCTACTTTGAAAAGCTCTGCTGGGACGGCTTGGAGCGCCGCTATGGCCCGGATGTGCCGCAGGCCAACATCGACCGCCTGAAATACGAGATCGGTGTGGTCAAGACCATGGGGTATACCAACTACTACCTCATCGTGTGGGACTATATCAATTTTGCAAAAAGTCAGGGCATCCCGGTGGGGCCGGGCCGCGGTTCGGGCGCCGGCAGCATCGCCGCCTACTGTGTGGGCATCACCAACATCGACCCCATCCCGTATAATCTGCTGTTTGAACGCTTTTTGAACCCCGAGCGCGTCAGCATGCCCGACTTTGATGTGGACTTCTGCTATGAGCGGCGGCAGGAGGTCATCGACTACGTCAAGCGCAAATACGGCGAGGACCATGTGGCGCAGATTGTCACCTTTGGTACCATGGCCGCACGCAACGCCATCCGGGACGTGGGACGGGTGATGGGTATCCCGTACCAGCAGGTGGATGTGGTAGCAAAGCTTGTGCCCATGGAACTGAAGATGACCCTGAAACGGGCGTTGGAAGTTTCCAGCGAGCTGAAAAAGCTTTATGACACTGACCCGCAGGTGACCGAGCTCATCGACACCGCACTGAAGGTGGAGGGAATGCCCCGGCACGCCTCCACCCACGCGGCGGGCGTGGTCATCACGCCGGAGCCGACCGATTATTATCTACCGCTTGCCACCAACGACGGCCTGCCGGTGACCCAGTTCAACATGACCGAGATCGAAGAACTGGGTCTTTTGAAGATGGACTTTCTGGGCTTGCGCACTTTGACCGTCATCCGGGACGCAGAGGTTGCGGTGCAAAAGCAGCACCCGGAGTTCTCCATCCGCGATCTGGATTATGACGATCCGGAAACCTATAAGATGCTGGGGCAGGGCGATACCGAGGGCGTGTTCCAGCTGGAATCTTCCGGCATGAAGCAGGTCCTTGTGGGACTGCAGCCGCAGAATCTGGAAGATGTTATCGCTCTGATCAGTCTGTACCGCCCCGGCCCCATGGACTCCATTCCCACCTATCTGCGCAACCGGCACGAGCCGGACAAGATCAGCTACAAGACCCCGCAGCTGGCGCACATTCTGGATGTGACCAACGGCTGCATCGTCTATCAGGAGCAGGTCATGCAGATCTTCCGGGAGCTGGCAGGCTTCTCCTTCGGGCAGGCAGATAACGTTCGCCGCGCCATGAGCAAAAAGAAGCACGCCGTCATGGAAGCAGAGCGGGAGCACTTTGTGCACGGCTGTACCGAACCCGGTCACGAATGTCCGGGCTGTGTTGCCAACGGCATCCCGGAGCAGGTAGCAAACCAGATCTACGACGAAATGTCTAGCTTTGCGTCCTACGCTTTCAATAAGAGCCATGCCGCCTGCTACGCCTATGTGGCGTATCAGACCGCGTACCTGAAATGTCATTACCGCAGCCAGTTTATGGCGGCGCTGCTCACCAGCGTGCTGGATAATACGGATAAGGTCATTGAGTATTCTGGCGAGTGCGCCCGTTTGGGCATCAAAGTGCTGCCGCCGGATGTGAACATCTCCAACGGCGGCTTTACCGCCGATGATAACGGTCAGATCCGTTTTGGCCTGAATGCCGTGAAAAACGTAGGCCGCAACCTCATCGAGAACGCAGTCGCCGAGCGTAAGGAAAAGCCCTACACAAGCCTTTATGATTTCTGCAAGCGGATGCACGGCAGTGAGCTGAACCGCCGCGCGGTGGAAAGCTTGATCAAAGCTGGTGCCTTTGACTGCTTTGGCTCCAACCGCCACAGCATGGTAGAGGCGGTAGAGGGCATCCTCAAGCGCATCGAGACCGACTCTCGCCGCAATCTGGAAGGGCAGTTGGATCTGTTCTCCGTGATGAGCGGGGAAGTGCAGCAAGGCCAGCAGGAGGACGTCTACGAGATCCGCCCCTTGGCAGAGTACACCCCTGCCGAGCTGCTGCAACAAGAAAAAGAGGTCAGCGGCCTGTACCTGTCCGGCCATCCGCTGGATGCTTACCGGGAAAAAGTCTGCCCGTATCGGCTCCCATACCATCAAAGACCTCACCGGCGAGGATGCCCATGTGCAGGACGGCGAAAAGGTGCGTATCGTGTGTGCAGTAGTCAAAAACCGCATGATGACGACAAAATCCAACACGCTGATGGCCTTTACCACTGTGGAGGACCTGACCGGCACCATGGAGGTCATCGTGTTCCCCCAAGGTGCTGGACAGGTTCCGGGATGCCATTCAGGAAAACGCTGTTGTGGTCATCGATGGCCGGCTTTCCGTGCGGGAGGATGAAGCCTCCAAGCTGCTGGCAGACAGCATTCTGCCCATTGACAGCTACGACCCGACCCGCTTGGACAAAGGCCGCCCGGATCCTGTCAAAACCGCTGCCCGGCGGGTGTTCATCCGTCTGCCGTCCCGCAGCTGCCCCCAGTATGATAAAGTGGTGAACCTGTTGGAAATCTTCGATGGCGATATCCCGGTGATTTTGTATCTTGAAGATACCAAGCAGAAGCTGGCAGCACCGCGTCGGCTTTACACCTCCGGGCATCCGCTTTTCTTCAAAGAGCTGGAGCGGCTGCTGGGTGCAGAAAACGTTGCAACAAAATAACATATTTGTGCACGAATGGCACCGCATGGGGCGATTTTAAATTTGATGAGTTGCATAAACTACAAAAATAACGCGATATAACGCTATTATATCGTGCTGCATAGATTTGCATAAAGTCTCAAAACCCTATTGAAATTTGTCTGGATGGTGTGCTATAATCATTAAAGACGAATCAAAGCTGTTGCAAAGCAACAAGCCTGTTTCGGGAAGAAGAGGTTACAGGCAAAAGGGTAAATGAAGAACTGAACTGTAAATTGGAGGGAATCTCTCGTATGGAAAAGCAAATCAAAACGATTGGCGTGCTTACAAGCGGTGGTGATGCTCCCGGCATGAACGCTGCTGTGCGCGCTGTGGTACGCACCGGCCTGCACAAGGGCTTCCGTATGATCGGCATTCAGCGCGGCTACAATGGCCTGCTGAACGGCGAGTGCTTTGAAATGAACCTGCGCAGCGTTTCTAACATCATCTCTGCTGGCGGCACTATTCTGTATACGGCACGCTGCCTGGAGTTCAAGACCAAGGAAGGTCAGGATAAGGGCGCTGAAAAGTGCCGCGAGCTGGGCATTGATGCGCTGGTCGTTATCGGCGGCGACGGCTCCTATCGCGGTGCCCGCGCACTGGCACACCGCGGCATCCCCATGATCGGCCTGCCCGGCACCATTGATAACGATATCGGCTGCACCGATTACACCATCGGCTACGATACCGCCATGAACACCGCGCTGGAAATGATCGACAAGCTGCGCGACACCACCCAGAGCCACGACCGCTGCAGTGTGGTCGAGGTCATGGGCCGCAACGCCGGTTACATCGCTCTGAACGTGGCCATCGCCTCCGGCGCTATGGCTGTGCTGCTGCCCGAGAAGGAATTCGATATGCAGCGCGACATTCTGGATAAGATCGCCGAGACCCAGAAGACTGGCAAGCGTCACTTTATCATCATTGTGGCCGAGGGTGTGGGTCATGCACAGGAGATAGCCAATGAGATCCAAGCACGCACCGGCATCGATTCCCGCGCAACCATTCTGGGTCATGTGCAGCGCGGTGGCTCTCCCACTCTGCGCGACCGCGTGAATGCTTCTGCCATGGGCTATCAGGCTGTCTGCCTGCTGGAGCAGGGCAAGTATAACCGCATCGTCGGCATGAAGGGTGAGAAGCTGGTGGACTACCCCGTGGACGAGGCTTTGGAGATGACCAAGAGCCTTGACCCCGTGCTGGTGGATGTGTGCAACACCATTTCCATCTGATTTTAACGTTAAATACAAGAGCTATCCGTTCGGGTTTTCTGAGCGGATGGCTCTTTTTTTGCTGTCAATTTTTCAGAGATGACGTATTACGAGGCATCAGAAGGGCGTGGATGGCGTTGACTATGCACATAAAGAAACATTTGAGTGGACATCCATGATCCGACTGCCAGAATTCGTGACGCCGGAAGCGTTTGATTGGGCCGTACAGGAAGCAACGGCAAAAAAAGAAAAAGGATTTTTCCAAGGCGGAATTCCTGACCTATGACGAGGGACTTTGCGTTCAGTGCCTGCATATCGGCCCTTATGATGAAGAACCGAAAACGCTGGCGCAGATGGATGCCTTTGCCGTAGAGCAGGGGTATAGGCTTGATTTTTCAGAGACACGCTTCCACCACGAAATTTATCTGAGTGATCCTCGCCGCGCTGCACCGGGAACACTGAAAACGGTGCTGCGGCATCCCATACGTGAAAAATAAAAACAGGAAAATTCACAAATGATGTCGCTTTTATTTGGCAGATGTGCTATACTGATTTTATCTGTAGAAACACATTGAATGGATAAGGGAGGAGAGAACTTCATGCAGCATGAAACTGTCATCGTGCTGGACTTTGGCGGCCAGTACAATCAGCTGATCGCGCGCCGCGTCCGCGAGAACAATGTCTACTGTGAAATCTATTCCTATAAAACCGATCTGTCGGTCATCAAGGCAAAGAACCCCAAGGGCATCATCTTCACCGGTGGCCCCAACAGCGTTTATCTGGAGGATTCCCCCACGATCGACCCGGAGATCTTCAGCTGGGGCGTGCCCGTGCTGGGCATCTGCTACGGTAGCCAGCTGATGATGCATCTGCTGGGCGGCCATGTCTGCCGTGCACCGGAGCGTGAGTACGGCAAGACCGAAGTGTTCGTGGACACCCAGAGCAAGCTGTTCACCGATGTGCAGCCCTCCACCATCTGCTGGATGAGCCACAACGACTATATTGAGCAGGCAGCGCCCGGCTTTAAGATCACTGCTCACACGGTCAACTGCCCGGTAGCTGCGGCAGAGAACGCCGAGAAGGGCCTGTACGCGGTCCAGTTCCATCCGGAAGTGCTGCACACTGCGGAAGGCAAGAAGATGCTGCGCAACTTCGTGTACAACGTCTGCGGCTGCACCGGCGACTGGAAGATGGACTCCTTTGTGGAAAACAACGTCAAGGCCCTGCGTGAGCGCATCGGCGATGGCAAGGTGCTGTGCGCCTTGTCCGGCGGCGTGGATTCCTCCGTTCTGGCAGCTATGCTGGCTAAGGCCATCGGCAAGCAGCTGACCTGCGTGTTCGTGGATCACGGTCTGCTGCGTAAGAACGAGAAGGAAGAGGTCTGCGCGGTATTCGGCCCGGGCAATGCCAACGGCTTTGATATCAACTTTATCTGTGTAGATGCCCGCGAACGCTACTTTGCAAAGCTGGCTGGTGTCACCGAGCCGGAGCGCAAGCGCAAGATCATCGGCGAAGAGTTCATCCGTGTGTTTGAAGAGCAGGCCAAGAAGATCGGCAAGGTGGATTTCCTGGCACAGGGTACCATTTACCCGGATGTCGTTGAGAGCGGTCTGGGCGGTGAGTCCACTGTTATCAAGAGCCACCACAACGTCGGCGGTCTGCCCGACACCGTGGACTTCAAGGAGTTGGTGGAGCCGCTGCGCAACCTGTTCAAAGACGAGGTGCGTCAGGCCGGCCGTGAGCTGGGCCTGCCCGAATATCTGGTCAGCCGTCAGCCGTTCCCCGGCCCGGGTCTTGGCATCCGCATCATCGGTGAGGTGACCCCGGAGAAGGTGGCAATCGTGCAGGATGCCGACGCGATCTGGCGTGAGGAGATCGCAAAGGCAGGTCTGGATAAGGAGATCAGCCAGTACTATGCAGCCTTGACCAACATGCACAGTGTGGGCGTCATGGGACTTAGCAGATGTTTTGTTCAATGTTGACAAGTTTAAACGGTATGATATTGATGACTCCAGCAAACTGAAACTCAAGCCGATTAAGAGTGATAACAATCAGCTGATGCTGCTAATGGAAGGTCATTCTGAACAAATGGACCGAACGAGCGGGAT
>VOFC01001052.1_pt1 | contig 18001 bp, 34 predicted proteins | sample 5384161 | NCBI WGS metagenome assembly VOFC01 (sample SAMN12384722, study PRJNA508395) | human gut metagenome | isolation source: healthy gut B | host: Homo sapiens
CGCTGCTGAAGATGATGATAAGAAAGCCAAGGTTAAGGCTATCAATGCGGATGGTACTCAGAATATTGCCAATGTCTGCAAACAGCTTGACTGCAAGATGGTATACATCAGTACTGATTATGTATTTGATGGTCAGGGTGAAACACCTTGGGAACCAGACTGCAAGGACTACAAGCCTCTTAATGTATATGGAGAGACTAAGCTTGCCGGAGAACTTGCTGTTTCTAACACTCTTGACAAATACTTTATCGTGCGTATTGCATGGGTATTTGGTGTTAATGGAAAGAACTTTATTAAGACTATGCTTAATGTAGGAAAGACTCATGACGAGGTTCGTGTTGTCAACGACCAAATTGGTACACCAACTTACACATTAGATCTTGCAAGACTTCTTGTTGATATGGTTGAAACTGACAAATACGGTTATTACCATGCAACTAATGAAGGTGGATACATTTCATGGTATGACTTTACTAAGGAAATCTATGCACAGGCAGGTCTTTCTACTAAGGTTACACCTGTAACTACTGCTGAATACGGCATTTCTAAAGCTGCAAGACCTTTTAACAGCCGTTTAGATAAGAGCAAACTTACTGCTAACGGATTCACTCCGCTTCCAACATGGCAGGATGCTCTTCACAGATTCTTAAAGGAAATCGGTGAGATTTAATATTTCAAAGGAGATTTTATCATGGGACAGATTACAATTGAAAAGAATGTCGCAGGTATCGAAGGACTTTGTGTCATCACTCCTGCTGTTCACGGCGATAACCGTGGATATTTTATGGAAACATACAGCCAGCGTGATATGGAAGAAGCTGGTATCAATATTAACTTTGTTCAGGACAACCAGTCTATGAGTACTAAGGGTGTTCTTCGTGGTAAGTATTATTAATCGAGACTCTATTTTTCATAATATCCATCATTATCTTACGATATTACCTTTATGTTATTGATATTATTTTGTAACATTTCAATTGATATAATTATAAACGTTTTCCACTGTTAAGTTTAAATATAGTTTCTATTTCTGCAAATAAAAACACCCACGCCAAAACGTAAGTGCTTTTTCAACCGAAATCAATTCGGTTATCTCTGTATTAGTATATTAACATATTGCTCTAATTATTACAATCCCTATCAATCTTCCTATTGTTCACAAAAATAAATCATAAAAAAGCCCAATCAACGCCTCCTCCACTAAAGAGTTAAGCATCGACCGGACTATAAAATCAAAACGAAAATCTATCCGTTCCTATGTCTAAACTTATAAATTATATAATACGCAAGCCCTCCGACAGTTCCGCCTAAAGTATTGTAAACCAAATCCGATATCTGGAAGGTTCCAAGGTGAAACAGCAACTGCGAAAATTCAATGACAAATGAAAAAATACCAACTGTCTTTGTTGCCACCCACAGGGGGTCTTTTTAAGTCCCGGCTTGTCCCCAAGAAGTTCTTTTCTAAATGCCCATAAAAGCAGAACTGCAAATGGGATAAATAACATAAGGTTTTCGATTGCCTCTGTAGTCAAATTACCATCGGCGTCATATAAACCCCAGCCACCCATAACATCGCTTAACGGATTTGTCCAAATGCTTCTATACAAAACAGTTCTTGATAAAATCATTACCGAATAAAAAATAAGCAAAAATGTTCTTCTAAATTCACTACTTTTCTTAAAATAAGAAAACCATGTTGAACAAATATTTTTTATCAAATCTTTTTTTTGCCAATTATGTTCTTTTTTGCATATATAAATACAAACATTGCAGTAAATGCAAGAAGTACTGCTGCTCCAAATGGTTGATAAAGGGCAGTAAGTACATTTTTTATAATGTTACTAATAATTTCATTCATTATATATTCAATATTCTCCATTTAGTGATACTTTTCATCCTAAGTCATCACAACTTATTTATCCAGTTATTTTAATAATTAAAACCAATTTCAACTACACTATAAATCAAATAACAAATGATGATAAGTATAATTATCCAACTTTTTAATTTCTATTCAATATTATTTATCATCTCTAGTAGATATGATAAATAATATTGTGTTCATTTCTTTTTATTTACTGAACAATTAATATATCTTTCAAATTTTTCCTGTGTGATGTAGCATATGTAAACTTGTCCTTATAATATCCAATCGCAATGAACAAAATAATTTTTTTCGTTCTCTGGTATATTCCCACAGATTGCTTTGAATTTATGATTTTTTTCTTTATATTCACCATTTTGAAGAATGCAACTGGCAATACCATAATAATGAAGTGCTTCAACCAATGCCATCGTAAAAATTCCTCCATCCACATATACTTGATTTCTTTCAAATGAATCATAAAAAGCTGATATGTCACTAGTAACTACAATATAGTTTTGCACTTCGCCATCAAATCCTGTATTTCCTGCAATTAGTTCTCCGAGCTCTGTATTTATATGCTTGTCGGTGTAGAAATAAGCTTTACACGATTGACGATTACATGCAGATGGTGCTTTCATTGCCAGTTTTACCGCTTTTTCTATGTCAGAAATATTAATAGGCTGTTCCGAGAACTGACGTACTGAATGACGACTCATAAAAAACTTAGGAAATTCGCCTTGAATCTCTTTTTTTCAATTCGTCTTTGGTTACTTCTATAATTCCATATTTTTTCTTTCTGTGGAAGATATTTAGAATATTTTTAAATTTCTTTAATACACTTTTAGGTTTAAATTTATGTTTCTCTTGATACTCTAAGTAAGCATTTAATACTCCAATAGCATTTAATACTGAAATACTTTCCTCAATTTTATATCCGTATCCTACAAATTCATCAATAAATGCTAGTAATTCAGTAGCTTTTTGTACACCAAATTTTTCTTTTGGATGAGATAACGACATTCCTTTTCAATAACATGTGTCTGTCTTAAAATTTTAGCTTCTATTGCATTTTGAGTTTTCATTTTTGGGTTATTATATTGCCATTGTTTGTATTCATTATAATCAGAGCGGTACTCTTTCCATAAATTATATTGATTTAATACATATCTCTTCTGCTTCTTAGCATAATTTATTATATTCATTATTATCCTCCAAGTTAATTAACTTAATGCTTGTTTCAATTACATTTTTAGAATCATATACATCCATTAAATAAATATCATCCAATATATTTTAAAATTAATTGCCAAAGACTAAGTTTGACATATTTTTTTCACATTAAACACACTATTTTATTAAACTAACATATTTAAAATATTTTCTACATAATCAATATTTTGTATTTCTACTTTTCAATATTTACAATCTCATCACTTTATAATAAATTAAATGTCCTTTTTTTTTCTTCTAGATAATAGATTTATTTCATTGTGTTCATAAATTATCAGCATAAAAACATATCAATTATTCCGGCAATTATTGCATCTATACACAATCCTGACCAAGAATGAATTGGGAGTATTTTTCTGATTAGTAACATTACTCCAAGTAAAACCGGAATACTGAGCCATGTTTTTAATGCAGTGGGAATAAAATAACTCATTGGCAATTTTAAACACCAAGCCGCATAAAAAGAATTAAATACTACATATCTAACAATCATTACTATAGTTGTAGATAAAACAATTGCATATAATCCCAATCCAAATATCTTAATTAATAAAATCTCTGCAATAATGCTAATAATTCCACAAGCAAGACTAACAAAAACTGGCGCTTTAAGTTTATTTACAACAACACTAATTTGAGCCATTGTAGATGTAACAGAATTAAAATAAGCTTGTACTACTGTTAAAGTTGATAGTGCCGTTACTAATATCAGTTCTTTGCTCGATAAACTTTTCTGCCACAAAGAATAAAAATCGTATGAGAACACAATAAATCCACTAATTGGAACAAACAAAATTATTGCCATTGTATTAATTGTTTTCTTTACGTTGTTTGTTAATTCTACTATATTATTTTTTGCGTAATATGAAATAAACAAAGGTGTAAAAATAGGTGCAATCGTAGCAATTATACTCGTAACATTATTAGGTATTGTACGAGCAATTGAAAGTAATCCCATTTCATAATCACCAACAAACAAATTAGCAACGGTCAAATCAAGTCCTCTCAATAATACTGTACTTATACTCGTCAAAGCCATCCATGAACCAGATTTTGCTAAATCAAAGGCATACCTTTTTTTTTAGCATTATGTAAATCAATTTTTAATTCTGGAGTAAGTTTTTTTTGTTAATCCGATATTTAAAACAGCAATAACTGATGTCGCAACCAACGTGGCTAATGCAACCCAATAAATACGAATAGAGACAAAATTCAAAAAAAACAATAATTAATGCAAATCTAATCAAATACTGAATTATATTTCTTATCCCCTGGATATCGGTTCTATTTGTTACAAATGTTGATGTTGTAAAACAAGAGTAAGCAATGATATAATGTATGAAACAAAGATTAAAGCAAACGTCAACTTTACATCAAAAACAAGAGTATTTGGTATTGATAGTACTTTATCAAGATTAGGCACCAATAAAACTCCTGCTACTCCTAAAATCGCAGAAATTACAATATTTGCTGCAATTAAGCTATTAAAGTAGTAATTTGCAGTAGTATAATCTTCTTTGTAAAAAAGAATTAGCAATAAATCTTGAAGCTACGGAATTAAAAAACTGTAGCAATAATTGCTGCATATGATACAAAATCATTTGCTAACCCAATAAATCCATATGCAGAAGCTCCAACCTTGCTAACTATAAGTGGAGAAATATAAAAACTAATAAAAAATTGTACTATAAATGCCACTATATTCATTGCTATATTTTTTATAATTTTTTTTTTTTCCCCATATTAATGCTCATCTGATTACTCCTTTATCATATATATTTCACTTTTAAAGAGTTCTTCCGTAATTTTTCACATCTAAATATGAAGATAATCAAGAAAACAGATTGATCCAGTTTCCTAACTAACCATGAAACACAAATTTTTGCAGAAGAATCCTTGCAAAAAAAAAATCACACTCAACTAAATAATTATTTATTATTTAAATCATAATCTTTAATAATATTATTAACAATTTTAGTTGTCTCAAGAGACTCTGCCTTCATAGAATCATGCAAATTTAATAAATCATTTTTATAGTCACCATAATTTTTTAACAACAAGTTCCATTTTCGACTTCAGTCTCTCATAATTCAATTCATTTATAACTATGCAATATTTCTCAAGTCCTATTTTTTTCATAAAACCTTGCATTTTTTGTTCATAAGAAATAGAAATAAATGGCGTTCCCATTTTAGCAGAAAAAATATTACTATGGTATCTCATTCCTATTACCATATAAAGCTTTGAAATCAAATACTGCTGAAAATATGCATCATATAAATCACTATCAGACTTAACAACATAACAGGACTCTGAAGAAACCACATATTGACTCATAAGATTATAATCATTTCCATTTCCATATAACTGTGGAATAAATATCACACCAAAACCATTTTGGATAATCTCATCTATTGCAGAACGGAACGTATCCTGAATTCTATTTTTTTTAATTGTGTATCTCGAGAATATACTGGATGCCATTGTAAATCAGTTATCGTAATTCCAATGCATTTCTCATGTTTTTTTCAAAAAAGTTTTTTAATTCTTTATATCCATCAAGCTTCTTCTGATTAGCCTCCAAGTCTACGTCATACTGCAATGCCGAATCTAACGTTTGGTGTATCATTATCTCTGGAAGTAACTTTTTTTAAATGATCTGCCGATACAGGATCGCGCAATGCAATACCACTGGAAGCAGTCAAAATCTTTTTTTCTCCATTTATTACGCCCAGTTTTTTCAAACGGTCCCATAGAAGGTGCATAAAACATATATGGCTTATGTAGTGCTCTAATTAAATCAAAAAATTCTCAAATATGTAGGTTCCGCATCATAATATGTGTCACCAATACTGGTCCTCCTGGTGCATGCAAAATAATATCAGCATGTTTTATTGCCTCAATCAATTGTTTTTTCTTTTTGGGACAAACTAATTTTCCCTTTGAAATTATCGCCACCCGATTAGCAAAAATTGCCTTCTTTTCTTGCTGGAATAAACTGACTTATACAAGTAACATTATCTGGAAGATTAGGATATCTACCTTCTCCACGCATAGAAAGTGTTATTGAAAGTTTATTGTAGTTACAATTCAACTCATCTATCAGGGCATGAACTGCTGCCTCATCTCCTCTGTTATCTGTATGACAATTTATAATTAATATGTTCATTTTCTACCTCTCAAATCTTTATATGTTTTAACCATTCTACAACTGTTAAGGCTTTTCTACCAAGCTCTTGATATGGGCTTTGTATAAAAGTTGAATTCAATATCGGATTCTTGCGATCTATTATTTCAATATTATCTGAAAATACCGGATATTCTTCTAGCGAATTATTAGTTGTTATCAATTTAGTATTTGTTTGCAATACATCAAATGCCCGAGTAGTAGGTCCCTCTTGTTTGACATGAGGGATGTCCAAAAACGCACTTTGATTCTCTAAGAATATTTATATACTGCTCATATGTAAGCGGTTTATCATAACAAAATGCATCATCTTGTAGAGGATTTTGATACAAATAAATAAATAATGATAAATTATCATGATATCTATCATATAATTTTCTTGCAATTGAAACCCTATCTGTATGTGCGGATGCAATAAAAAGCTACATCATATTTACTTTTTAGATGTTCAACTTTTTGTGTCTAACAAACATCGGAAGATATTTCATACCGTATTGTTTACAATCAGAAAGATTATAACTGTATTTTTTTCATCAAAAAATTTAAAATGATTTCTTCTGAATAAGTTCTTTGCATCATCCCAGAGGTATAGAATAAAACGTGCACTAGGATTATTTTTTTCAAATATTCATATACAGTATTAGAAATATAATGTCCATTTATTACAAAAACAATATCAAATTTTTGATTTAAAATTTCATTCTCTCTAACAAGATTTCCACAAGATTTTTCAACTGCTTTATTACGATCTATCACGTCAATACTTTTTATCAATTTACGTGCTGCTCTTTGAAATTTTGTTGCTTCAAAAAATATTTCTTGCTTTATCACCCATACACTCGCTATCGAGATAACAAACCTCATATTTCAATGAAAGTGCTTTAATTAAATCTTTTTCATATCCCATAAATGAAGGCATTATTAAAATTAATTTCATTCTATAACCTTTCCAATTTTTTTTCAGTACCTTAACAAACTGTCTCTCAAATTTTCTTGTAATAAACAACCTGCTCCTACACAGTTTTTCTTATCAATAACACTTTTTTAAAATACTTTTTTTTGTGTCATAAGTTGATGTTGTACGCTTTGATTTTCCTCTAATTCATGCACTCTCTTCACGTATAAATCAGAATGCACATATGAATCAAATTCTCTTTCTGTTACTATACATCCCTTTCTATATTTCTCACTTATAAATCTTTTGTTTAGTTCTTGAACTCTACTTTTTTTGTGCGAAATACTGTTATAATTATCACGATATTTAAGTAATATCCTTTGAACATTTCCAACTTTATATCCGGCTATTACAGTTCTAACTAAAAATCATAGTCCTCTACTGCCTCCATATTTCTGTATCCCCCTAAAGAATCATATACTTTTTACGAACCATCCAACTAGGATGTGCTACACAATTTTCATAACGGAGAACTCGCTCACAAACAATTGAAGATTGTGGTGGATTACTAATTCTAATTACGTGCGTATCATCGAACAATTCATACCAGGTTCCACATAAATCATAATTTTGCGTTTTCATAAAGGTTACTTGTTTTTCCAAGCGTTCTGGCAATGAAATATCATCTGCATCCATCCGAGCGATATAATCCGATTTACACACTTCTAACGCTTTATTCAAACTACGAACTAATCCCAGATTTGATTCATTCTTTAGTAATACTACTCGCGTATCTTCAATGGATTCCAAATATTCTATTATCAACTTATTTTTTGGATCGTCTATAACAATGATAAATTCAAAATCTGTCAAACTCTGACTCAATATCGACTCAACTGCCGACTCAACCCATTTTAAGGGTTCTCTATAAGTCGACATAATCACGCTAACTTTCGGCATTGTTTTATTTCCTCCCTTCAGCCGGGTATATGACATACAAATAAGCAAAAAAGTCATAAGCGGTGAATAATACGCATATACATTATCTGTCAAATACAAGATAAACATATAACAACTTAATATAAGATATACATTTGCATAGTTAACACCAATTTTCCTTCTTATTAAACTTGTTCTTATAAACAGCATATATATAATCCAAATTGTGAACACAAGAAATCCTAATTCCATATATAATTTTAAAAGTATCACTGTGCAATCCACTAATTATCAAAGCATTTCCCGTTTTTACTCCTTGTGCCCTAAGCCCTTCAATTGTTTTATCAACATACTGATATCCAAGTCCCATAAATGTAGGCGAAAAAGATGAATATTTAATCATATATTTCCATGTACCAAGTCTTCCTGAAAAATTTATTCCATACTTAGAAGCTAAATCCACAATCTTATTACTATGAATAAGGAAAATAAAAATATATGAAGCAAAAAGCGTTATCATTGCAATAACTTTCGATTTATACGCAAAATATCTATCGTTTTTAGTACATAAAAAGTATATTAACAAGCATATAAGTATTGCTGCAATTTCTATTCTTTTCAATCCCCAATAGACCATCAAAAAACTCAACACAATTTTCAACATATGTGATTTTTCATTTTATTTTCAAACAATAGATAATATATAGCATATAAACCAAATGCAAAAGTTATATCATGAACTTCCATTATATATCCAGCTCGTGTACCGTTTGCATCAAGTATGCATAAATATTTTACTGTCGTAATTGGTCCGCACTTTATTAATATTCCTATTACAGATCCCATAATATATGAAACTATAGCTGAACAAAAAGCTATATTAATTGCTCTCTTTCCAAATATGCGAAATGCAAATAATGCTATTAAGCAAGCCATTATTAAGTAAATTGTTGAACTAATCATTCTTGTAAAAACGGAAAAATTTGCAGATAACTGTCCTCGACAAATCCACAGAATTACTGAGTATACATCAATAACAATATACGGAATTATCGCCCAATAAAATTGGTGTTTTCCAATCATTCTTCTCTTAAAATAATTATCATCACGCTTTTTACCAATAGTAAAATAATAAAAAATCCACATTAATGCGGCGGCTTGATTTATTACATAACTAATAGCATTTCCCCAAAAATAGTTTGTGTAATACAATATCATTAAGAGAAAGTATATACTTTCATTTTTTTTTAATAATTATTTTCATGACTTACTTTCCTATTTCTTTTGTTTTTACAATTTTTGCTGGTACACCAGCTAAAACTATATTGTTTAACTTATAGCTCTTATTAACAACACTGTTAGCACCTATAACATTATCATCACCTATACAAACATCACCTATAATTTTGGCTCCAATACCAATATCACAATTATCACCAATTATAGGTGCCTTGCAATCTTTTCCATTATTTCCTATACAATTATTGCCATGTAATTGACAATTTTTACCAACTCTTGCCTCACCATTAACAACAATGCTACCAATATGATATATAACCAAACCTTTTTCAAATACATTGGCTGGAATGGTTAATCCAATTTTATTTCCCAATATATTTTTTTCCTCGCCCAAAACAATTCAGAAAGTCTGTTATAAATGCCACTGTTATTTCTATGATATTCTTCATGCCTTAAATAGCGAAGATATCTTGTTATTACATATATATGATCATGTGTAATAACAGATTTTAATTTACCTCTTGAATCTTTCCAAGAATAATTTACTCTATTTTCTTCATTAATCCATTCTTTTAATTCCAATCTTGTCTTTATCATATCATCTCACCTTGAAAGAATATACAAAAGTGTATTAACCTGTTTATATTTCATAAGCGTGGCTACAATTTTATATTTTATTGGAAGACTTCTTATTGGATAGTTATTTAGAATTATTTCTAAATCTTCATCATTACATATCTTCTTTATTTCAATCTTTGCCTTTGAACTACCAATACTTTTTCTATTGTTTGCAATTGATCTACAAATCAACCTACTTTTTTGCAATAAGCATTCTTCCAGTCCGTAAATCAATATCTTCATCCGTAAAATTATAATTTTTTAACTTAATTCGAACATGAGTATACAACTGTTTTACTTTTTCAAATCGATCTGATCTATATACTTTACTTAACGAATCCTGATTTATACAATAATGATAGTAACATTCAGGTACAACAACAACACGGTTAGTTTTCATCAAAAAATCAATATCAAATATCAAATCTTCGGATATAAATTCACGTTCTGAGACAAAACGAACATTGTTGTCATCAAAAATTTGCTTCCTAAATATCCCCTTCCATACAGATACCTCCATAAAAGTATCTTTTTTTTTTTTTTCTTTTGGCAAATTTCCTACAAAGCCAAGCAACAATTCTCTTATATTTTCTGGTGTTTCAAAAATTTCTTTTTCCCGCACTGTAGGGCTTTTCTTATACTGTCCATTTTCAAAGTCATAAAATATACCACCATATACAATATCAGCATTTTTACTTTTAGCCTCATTATACAAGTTTTCAAACATGTCATGTTCAATATAGTCATCCGAATCTACAAAAGCGATATATTCCCCCTCTGCTACTTCTAAACCACTGTTTCTTGCATATCCAAGACCTTCATTTACCTTATGTATCACCTTTATTCGTCTATCAAGTATAGCCTTTTGCTCACATATTTGTGGGCATCTGTCAGGTGAGCCATCGTCAACTAAAATAATTTCAATATCTTTTATTGTTTGTTTAAGTAAACTTTCCATACATCTCTCAATATATTTTTCAACATTATAAATGGGTACTATAATACTAACTCTTGGTTTCACTTATATTAATCTCCCTCTTCATAAATAATATCATTAAACTAACATTCGTGAGAATTCACTCATTATTTTCTGAGTAGAAAATCTTTTTCAAACTCTCACTACATCCATCAATAATTTCCTTTCTTCTTTCAGGATTGTAATATATTTCTAACAATTTTCTAGCTGCTTCATCTGTGTTTCTATACTCATAAATAAACCCATTTTCTCCATCTATAATTATTTCACTATTATATTTCCAATCATTGGCAATAATTGGTATTCGAGCAGCAAAACCATCTAAAATAGTTCCAGCAAATCCTTCACCTGGATAATATGTTGGAAATAATAACGCAAAATAAGTTTTCAAAATTTCTACACTATCTTCAGAATTTGCAACTCCATGATAACTTACAATATCTTTGTTTAAACTGATGTTATCTTTGAATTCCTCCTCATAATCAGTTCCGATTGCTCCATATACATGTAATTCAAAAACATCTTTTTTAATATCTCATTCGCTTTCCTACATATTGCTATTGCATCATCAATTCCTTTTTCCTTTATAACACGTGAAAATGTGCATACTTTCAACTTTTGCTTAAGATTAATCGACTTTTCATCACAATTTTCACACTTGTAATTGTAATCTCTACAATTAGGCATATAATAAACATTCGTTAGTCCTAATACCTTCAATTTATTTAACAAGGCAAGGGTTTCAACTTGTATTGAATCAAATCTCATTAAATGTGGTTTAAGATGTTTTTTTTCTGATAACATTTCTGCAAGCCAACCACCAATCACAATATAATGTAATTTTCTATGAAATAATAGATTTAAAATATCAGTCAATACTGCAAATACTTTAATTCCATTTTGTGCCGGCATAATTATAATATTTTTACATACAACAAAACTTTTATAGTATTATACAGCATTTTAATTGGATTTCTGTTCCATTTATATGTATTAACTACAATAATTTCATCTGTTCCATACTCTTTTTTTAGCCAATCTATCACGACCTTACATTTTACAGCCTGTCCAGTTGTGAATTCTGTTCCTTCTCCGTAGACACCTACTACTGCTACCTTCTTCAATTTCCAATCTCCTATTCGATGCCATGTCTTTTTCAAAATTTCTTTATATTCCACAATATTACCAGAATATATATCAAGCATCTGTTCTACAATATAATCCCAATTATACTTTTTTCAGTACATAATCTCCTGCATCTTTTCTATATTTTTCAACAAACTCAGGATGGTCCAATAGATTTTGTAATTCATTTTTCAAATCCTCCACATTTCCTTTTTTTAAACCAAACTGCCTTTTTTTCTACTACTTCTGTATTTTCTGGTATATCACTAATTAGACAACAATTATCGTAACTCATAGCTTCTAACAATGCATTGGCCATTCCCTCTAAATTACTAGGTAATGCGAAAATATAAGCATTGCTATATAACTCTTGAATTTCCTGTCCTTCAACATATCCAGTAAAAAAATAATACGCTTATCATCTTTTGCCAATTCAAGAAGATTATTGTAATATTCTTTATTTGATTCTGCACCACCTGCAATAACAAGTTTTTTTTTCGGTACTACATTTTTTTAAAGGCTTCTATTAAATAATGTATTCCCTTTTCAGGTACAATTCTCCCTAAAGACAACACATATGTTTCCTTATTCAATTCATATTTATTTTTTATAATTTCCGGAATATGCTTTTTGGGTTTGTCAATACCATTTGCAAAAAAGGACTGAGTTCGAATGATATTTGTTGTCTATATATTCTTTCATGTTCTTAGAAAGGACTAAACATACATCAGCTTTTGTAGCTGCCATTTTTCTCCGAATTCCAAATATCTTGAAGCGAATCCTCCCCATTTATCTCTTTGACTGTCAATACCATGTAATGAAGCTACTGTCCTTAACCCCAACATTTTTGCAAGAGGTATCATTACACAAGAACCTGAAGCTCGATAACTTACACAATCATATCCTACAATTGCAGCATGAATCGTTGCAAAAAAAAGGAATATATTGGAACGCATGCAGCCCCTTTCACCGTCGGGACTGTTACAATATTTACACCTTTATACTTTTTTGTTTTCTCTTATCATACTCTTTTCCAAATACATTATGTCCACCTCTATTATATACTGTTACCTGATGACCTATCTTAGCCATTCTAACTGAGTGTTCCTCTACCCCCTTCTCTATTCCACCTTCATTAGACGGTATTCTTTTATGTCCAATAATTCCAATTTTCATAATACTTTTCCTCTTTTTATTATATATCGCATTTTTTCATCTAGTAGTTTAAGACAATTTTTTTACAAATCATTAGTTTGTTATATTATATAAAGACTATTTAAATATTTTCATCGTTAATAGACATATTCTTATTATAAAATGAATTATATTAATATTTTTCGTATTATTTACTTTCTCATTAAATTAATCTCTCTTAAAAATATCTCTAGTATATACTATATCTTTAACATCATCTAAACAAGCATCATATCTGTTTGCAATAATTGCCTTACTCCGTTTTTTAAACTCTTCTATGTCATTAACAATTTTACTTCCAAAAAATGTTTCTCCATTTTCTAATGTTGGTTCATATATAATAACAGTTGCTCCCTTTGCCTTAATACGCTTCATAACTCCTTGTATTGAACTCTGGCGGAAATTATCACTGTTGCTCTTCATTGTAAGACGATATACTCCAACTACAACTTCTTTTTTCTTTACTCTCATCCCAACTATCATTCGCTTCATATGCTCCTGCTATTTCCAATACTCTATCTGCAATAAAATCTTTTCTAGTTCTATTACTTTCAACAATTGCTTCTATTAAATTTTCTGGAACATCTTCATAATTGGCAAGTAATTGCTTTGTATCCTTTGGCAAACAATATCCTCCATAGCCAAAACTTGGATTATTATAATGAGTTCCAATACGAGGATCAAGACACACTCCATTAATAATTTGTTGTGTATTTAATCCCTTCATCTCTGCATATGTATCCAATTCATTAAAATACGAAACTCGTAATGCTAAATATGTATTAGCAAATAATTTTACTGCTTCTGCTTCTGTAAATCCCATGAATAACGTATCAATATCCTCTTTTTATAGCACCTTCTTGAAGAAGGTTTGCAAAAAAGTATGAGCTGCCTCAACTAATCGCTCATCATTCATATCTGTACCAACAATAATTCTACTTGGATACAAATTATCATATAAAGCCTTACTCTCTCTTAAAAATTCCGGGCTAAAAATAATATTATTACAATTGATTTTTTTTTCGAATAGATTCTGTATATCCGACTGGTATTGTTGATTTTATTACCATTATAGCTTCCGGATTATATTTTATAACCAATTCAATTACTGCCTCAACTGCTGATGTATCAAAGAAATTCTTTTTTGAATCATAATTTGTCGGTGCAGCGATTACAACAAAATCTGCATCCTTATATGCTTCCTCTGCATTTAATGTTGCAGTTAAATTTAACTCTTTTTCTGCTAAATATTTTTCAATGTAGTCATCCTGAATTGGAGATTTTTTATTATTAATTAAATCTACCTTTTCTGGAATAATATCTACTGCATGCACTTCATGATGTTGTGATAATAATGTTGCAATTGACAATCCAACATATCCTGTTCCTGCAACAGCAATTTTTTAATGAATTAAAATCTCTCATCTTGCTATTCCTCTCTTTTCTTTTTTAGCAAATTTATTTGTAAAATTCTTTATACCACTCAGCAAATTTTCGTAATCCTTCTCTTAAAGATGTTGCCGGTTTAAATCCATAATTTTCTTCTAAAGCTTGTGTATCTGCATATGTTACCGGAACATCTCCTGGTTGCATTGGCACAAGTTCCTTATGTGCTTCAAAATCATAATCTTCCGGTAAAACTTTTGCTCTTATTAATTCTTCTTGGAGTATTTCCACAAAATCCAACAAATTTTCTGGATGATTATTTCCAATATTGTAAACTGCATATGGAGGAATTGGTAAACCATCCTCTCCATTCTTTCTTTCAGGTGCTCCTTGCATAACTCTAACAACACCTTCTACAATATCATCAATATAAGTGAAATCCCGTTTGCAGTTTCCGTAGTTGAATATTTTAATAGTTTCGCCTTGTAATAATTTATTAGTAAATCAAAATACGCCATATCTGTTCTTCCGGCCGGACCATAAACCGTAAAGAAACGAAGTCCTGTAGATGGAATATTATAAAGCTTTGAATATGCATGCGCCATTAACTCATTACTCTTCTTCGTTGCCGCATATAAAGATACGGGATTGTCAACTTTATCATCCGTGCTATACGGAACTTTTTTATTACTTCCATATACTGAAGAGCTTGATGCATATACTAAATGCTCTACTGGATAATTCTACATCCTTCAATATATTATAAAAACCTACTAAGTTTGCCTCAATGTATGCATCTGGATTTGTGATTGAATATCTAACACCTGCTTGTGCTCCTAAATTAACTACTATTTGTGGTTTATATTTTTCAAAAATAGAATTAACGACTCCTTTGTCTGCCAAGTTGCCTTTTACAAAATAGAAATTATTGTTCTTCTGTAATTTTCCCAATCTGTATTCTTTCAATCTAACATCATAGTAGTTGTTCATATTATCAAGACCTACCACTTTAACGCCTGTAACTTTTTTTTCAATAGTCTTTCCGCTAAATTCGATCCTATAAATCCGGCTACACCTGTAATAAAAATTGTTGCATTATCTAATTTCACTAATTGCTTGTTGTTTTTTTTCGTTCCATATTATTTTATTCTCCAATCTACTTTGTAATATGCATACCACTTATTTACTTTCCTCATCTTTTTTGCTATTCGCTTAAATTAGCATCAAATCATCATTATTTACTGCACACTTTTCGCCCATCATTATGTATGTACTTGCAAGTTTTCCCCACTTTGCTCTTTGATGATCTAAGCCGTGAATTGTTGCTACACACCTTTTTTCTGAACAGCTTCGGAAACCATAACATTGCACATGGACCTTCTGCGTGGAAGTGCACAACATCATATTGTCCAAAAGACGCTTTTTATGCCTGCAAAAACTGAGGCTGACATTGCTGCCAACCCTTTGCAGTTTATTGTAGGCACTGTTTTCAGGTTTATTCCTTTGTAGTTTTTAATCTTCGCGCTGTCAAATTCCTTACCGCTAACATGATGTCCGCCACGGTTGTAGCATGTTACTTTGTGACCTTTGTTAACCATTCTTGTACAAAGTTCTTCCACCACAATTTCCACGCCACCTTCTCTTGAAGGTATTCTCTTATGGCCTAACATTGCGATTCTTAATTTATCTTTATTCTTCTTATGCACTTTTTATCCCCTTGCATATTTTTGCCAAATATTACACCGATCCCTTCTGTCCCAACACTACCAGCACTGTTTTCAGAATTATTTTTTATATCAAGTCCTATATTCCAGTTCTTAATATAATCGCTGTCCATTTTTACTATTTCTTCGAAATCAGTAAAATCACTTCTGCCACTTACCTGCCACATTCCTGTAAGTCCCGGTTTTGCTGCCAGACGGCTCTTGTGATGCAATTCGTACTGATTGTATTCATCCATTGTTGGTGGTCTTGTTCCCACAAGACTCATATCGCCTTTTAAGATGCTCCAGAAGTTAGGGAATTCATCTATAGACAGATGTCTAAGATAATATCCAAGTCCCTTTCTTGTTCCGTCAGGACCGCTTCCTATAATTCTAGGATCAGCGTCCATCTTAAACATAAGACCTTCCATCTTGTTCTTTTCCATAAGTTCCTTCTTACGTTCTTCCGCATCTACATACATTGAACGGAACTTATATATTGTAAAAGTTCTTCCGTTACGACCAACTCTCTTCTGTCCGAAGAATACAGGTCCCTTAGGATCTGCTATCTTAATAGCTGGTGCTACAAATATAAAAAGTATGCCTGTAACTAAACATCCAACAACACCTGCACAGATATCCATGGCTCTCTTTAATGCCATCTCTGTTATTGTTACAGTATTGGCACTTATTCTTATAATCTTAGTACCGTTAATGTGTCCGAACTCCTGAGTTCCACCATTAAACTTAATATTTAATTTAATATCTACGGTAATTCCTATATTAACTAAAGTTTCCACTATCTGATCAAACTTATCTGATGGATAGTTTAAATTAAGTAAAACTTCATCTACAACATTTTTGCAAACATAGTCATACATATCTGTTACTTCTGAAACTACCGGTATTCCCTGGCACTCTTTAATTCCTTCCTCATTTGTGTTTAATGCTATTCCTACTATTTCAAAACTCTTGTCCGGTCCATCGTTTACTTCACTGATTACTTTCTCCATATTTTCCGGTGTAGTAATTATCAAAGTTTGGTTTGCTTCTTCTCTCGGTAATCTCTTTTTCTTAAAAATGTTTTTAAGCAAATATGTACAAAATACATTGCAAAAATGTCCATTACCCAGAATGCAAAAATCATTAATCTTGAATATATTGCTCCTGTATGAGTAAAGAACATAAATACCATTACACATAGCATTAATCCTGTATTATGAACAAGTACTCTTTTAAATTCCTGAAAATATCCTCTTCTTAGGATGTCTGAATATGTATTCGAGAAAAAACTTATGCAGAAATGCAGTGCCATTATTGCAAAAAAAGTGTTCTGTACTCCTTTAGCGCATATACATTACGTACTCCATTACGTAGAAAATATGCAATCAATAACGTTAAATTAATGCACAACAAATCAGCCAGTATAAAGTCTAAATGCTTAACCCAGCTGTTCTTCTTCACGTACATGCAGTGAATCTCCCCTCCTATTTTTTACACAACGTCTTTTTGTATACTATTGTCTTCCCTTTGTTGTCTATTTATAAGCTTTACATATTTATAAAGAACCTGATGTATATTCTTGTATTTATTACTTTTATCATATGCTTTGTGCATATTTATACATCGTTTATAAAAATCA
>VOFC01001081.1_pt1 | contig 18001 bp, 26 predicted proteins | sample 5384161 | NCBI WGS metagenome assembly VOFC01 (sample SAMN12384722, study PRJNA508395) | human gut metagenome | isolation source: healthy gut B | host: Homo sapiens
AAATGATACAGAGATACCGGAAATTGTCACCGAAATGGACAAGATCAAGATCCAGCTTGCAAAAGCGGGCGTGGATATCCGTATTTTCGGAGACGATGTGAGCGTCGAGAAAATCGCAGAAGTCTTAGGAAGTGCCGGAGTCGGACAGATCGAAGCGGCACTGCGTATGGCAAATCTTCCGGCAACGGAGCAGAACGTCAGTGAGACGGAAGAATCACTGGAAATGGCAGAGAATTTAGAGCCGCTTTCGGATGGTGCAAAAAATACATATTGGACAACGGACTGGATGCTACGATCGACAATCTCTATAAGGCAGAATACAGTGCCGGCGGAACAGGAGAGTCCTATTCCGTGCCGTCCATCGAAGAAAATACAGATTTTTCACAATTGGATGAACAAATTCAAAAAATGCTTCAAGACACCGGATTTGAGATTACGGATGAAAATATCGAGGACAGCCGGTGGCTTTTAGAAAATGATATCCCTTTAACAGCCGAGAATTTAGAACGTTATCAGAGTTTGAAGGATTTACGGCTTCCACAGGATAACGAGGTGGTACTAAAGGCAATTACGGATGCGATCGCTGGGGAAAGCGTCCGAAGGATGCCGTTCTTGCGATCACCAGACAGCGTCAGTTAGAAGAAGTGCGTTTAGAAATGAGTGCAAAAAGCAAATTATGCACTTGCCGGAAAAGATTTTTCGATTGATACGGATGCAATCGCAGAGACGATCGAGGCTTTAAAAAAAGCGGAAGAAGCATATTACGAGAAATTTTTATCACAGGGAGGCGTTGAGCCGACAGAAGAAAATATCAAAATTTACCGGAATATTGAGCAGGTATTTGAAGAGTTAAAAGGCGTTCCGGCATATACACTCGGTGTAGAGGAAGGAAGCATTGAGACACCGCAGGAGCTGCATAAAGCAGGAAAAGTATTGCAGGATACCTTTGAAAAGGCGAATGAATCCTATGAAACACTGATGACAGCCCCAAGGAAGGACATGGGAGATTCGATACAGAAAGCGTTCCGCAATGTCGATGATATTTTAACCGACCTTGAAATGGAAACAAATCCTGCGAATCAGAGAGCAGTCCGTATCCTTGCATATAATCAGATGGAAATTACAAAAGAAGCGGTATTACAGATGAAGGCTGTGGATGAAAAGGTGCAGCAGACATTTGAAAACATGAAGCCGCAGGTTGTCCGTGAAATGATAAAGACCGGCATTAATCCACTGGACATGAATCTGGATGAGTTGAACCGTACAGCGGTAGAAATTAAGGAACAGCTTGGCATCGACAATGAAGATGTGCGTTTTAGCAAATATTTATATAAATTAGAGCAGAACAGCGAAATTGCCGAAGAAGAGCGGAGTGCCTATATCGGAATCTACCGTCCGATCGCCCGTGTGGAACAGACAGACGGAGCGGCGATCGGCATGCTGGCACAGCAGGGAGCGGAATTTACGATGAGAAATCTGTTAACGGCTGTCCGCAGCAGTAAAAAAGAAGGCAGGGAATATGCGGTAGATGATTCTTTCGGAGGACTTGAGGAGCTTGAGACAAGCGGAATCTCCGTAACAGAACAGATCGAAGCCGGATATCAGAATGATTGTATCAAAGATATCATGCGGGAGTTAAGTCCTGAGAAATTAGCAAAAGATCCCGGATTGGGAGAACATGACACCGGAGCAGTTCAAACAGGCATTAGAGCAGCTTCCGGAGGATGTAAATCTGCAAAAATCCTATACAGAGCAGGAAATGGCAGAGTACCGGAACAGTGCCGTGGCATCGGAAGAAGTCTATAAGATGTTAGAGCAGTATGATCGCCAAAGACGGTCAGTACGATCTTAGCGGCACAGGAAATGCTCGGAAACCGGAACGGAATGTTCAGAAAGCTGTTTGCAAAGGCAGCGGATACAGAGGATGTAACGCTTGCAGATATCGAGCAGCAGGTTTTAGAAGAATTTGCGGAATCCGTGAAATCTCCAAAGGATATGGCAAAGGCTCAGAAGGTACTTGCCGAGACAGCGGAAAACGTTATGAAGTCCATGAAAAATGAGTCAAACGTTACCAGTCTGGATTTAAAAGAGATGCGTATGGTGCAGACACAGATTGAGCTGGGTACGAAGATGTCCAAAGAAGAGACTTATCAGATTCCGGTCTTAGTCGGCGATTCTGTTACAGGTGTGTCATTGAAGATTGTCCGTGGCAAGGAAGAAAAAAGGAAGAGTGGATATTTTATTTGAGGGAGAGGCACTTGGAAGGACAGCAGCCCAGATTTCCGTCAAAGGCGATAAGATAGAAGGCTATATTGTATCGGACAGTCAGGCGACTTTAAGTGCAATGCGTGAACAGGAGGAAGCCTTAAGCAGTATGTTAAAGACCGAAGAGGAGCAGGAAGTAGAGATCCGTTATGTTCATGCAAAAGATGTGGATTTGGCAAAATTTTCCGCAAAAACCACAGAGACTTTCGATGAGGAACAAAGTCAGACCCAGACAAAGACACTGTATCATATGGCGGAGAGTTTTCTTAAGACATTACGGAGTCTTGAGATTTCACAGTAATTTTACAAAAAAAAGGCATACAGAAAATAAAGGTTTTACCGATATATAAAGTAACGGGAGGAAATCCCACAGATGACAGGATGGAGAGCAGCGCACGGAAGCGGAAAAGACAACGAGAAAGAAGAAGAAAAAGAGAGGAAACAAGTATGAAGATCAATCACAATATGTCAGCAGTTATCACAAATCATCAGCTGTTGAATAATGAAAATTCACTGTCCGTTTCTATGGAGAAACTCTCTTCAGGACTTAGAATTAATCATGCAAAGGACGATGCGGCAGGAATGGCGATTTCTACAAAGATGCGCGCACAGATCCAGGGGTCTGAATCAGGCATCCCGGAATGCATCCGATGGAAACAGTATTTTACAGACCGCAGACGGAGCTTTAAATGAAGTAACGAGCATGATCCAGCGTATGCGTGAGTTAGCTGTTCAGGCGGCAAATGAAACCAATACAGACGATGACAAAGAGTCCATTCAGGATGAGATCGAATCCTTAAAAAAGAAATTGACCGTGTATCCACCGATACAGAGTTTAATACAAAGACATTATTTAACGGAAGTCTCGATACCAGAGTGTATGGGGATCATGTTTCGAGAATTTCCGTATCAGATGCCGTAGCAGCAGGAAAATACAATTTTACGATCGATGAGGCTGCAACACAGGCAGTATACAATGATCCGCTGGGTGCAGCAGTAACAACACCAAGCTATGTCGATGATAATGGAGATACGGCAGCAGATCTGGATGCAATTCCGGACGATGCGGCAGGTGTTGTCGTGATCAATGGCCGTGAGATTAAGATTGAAGCAGGAGATACGGCAACCGAAGTATATGGAAAACTGCGTGAAGGAGCAGAGCTTGGAGAGTGCAGTATCAATCCATTGATCCAGGCAGGCGGTATTTATGTGAAGAAGGATGCCGATTACATTTGGCGACCCGTTACAACTTACTTCTGATTTTTACGGAAGCGGTTCACAGGTAAAAATCTCCTGTGATAATGAGAAACTGGCGCAGTTCTTGGGCTTACCGATGAGCAATGCAGATAATATCCCAACCGGAAAGGATGCAAAACTTTACGATCGATGCAACCTCTGCATTTGGAAATCACTGTACTTATACAACCGATGGAAATAAGATCGCGATCACAAACAGATCCGGCTTTGAGATCAGCTTTTTAGCAGAAGAAGGTTATTCAGATATAACACCGATCCAGTTAGATGTAACGAATATCGGAACACTGACACTGCAGATCGGAGCAAACGAGCATCAGACCATGGATGTACGGATTCCGGAGATGCTCTACAGACAGCCTCTATATCGACGATCTGGATGTGACGACGGTCAATGGTGCAGACCGTGCGATCATGCAGTTAGATGATGCATTAGAAAAGTAAGTTCCGCACGTTCTAAGATCGGTGCATATCAGAACCGTTTAGACCATGCGATCAACAGCTTAGAGCAGGAAGGTCAGGATATGACAGCCGCACTTTCCCGAATTGAAGACGTAGATATGGCGGGCGAGATGACGGAATATACAAAGGATAACGTGCTTACACAGGCGGCAACCAGTGTACTTGCACAGGCAAATGATATCCCGCAGCAGGTACTTCAGCTCTTACAGTAAGCAGGTGAGAAAGTATGGAAAAAGAAAAGATCACAGAGTTTACCAGAAGGATCGGTCAGTGCAACCGAAGCGGGCTGACACTGATCACATATGAAATATGTTTTGTTCACTGTGCAGATGCGAAAAAGGCATATGCACAGAAAGAGCATGAGGTTTTCAAAAAGAGGGACAGAAAGCCTCCGAGTGTGTAAACCGGTTGATGGAAACTTTGAATTTTTGAATATGAGATCGCAAAAAATTATACGGTTTACCGTTTTTGCCGTGATGAACTGGCAATGGCACTGGTAAAAATGATATCAGCAGGGTAGAGAATGCAGAGAAGATCTTAAAAAATCTCTACGGAGCATTTGAAGAAGTCTCAAAAGAGGATCATTCCGTCCGTTGATGGAAAACAGCGAGAAAGTCATAGCAGGAATGACCTATCAGAAGAATAATTTAACGGAAAACTATGAAATTGGAAATGAGAGCAGAGGATTCTTGGCATAGAATCCTCTGTTTTATGCATTTTCAAATTGTTTTACACAGCCTAAAAGGAATTTGTAACGAAGCTGGACAGCGTTCAACTCATAGATAGAACTGTCGATCAAATCCGGGTCCACAGCATGTTCAAAATTTGCGTAAGCAATATCAAGTTCCTTTTTGTCTTTCGCAGATCATCTAAAAGTAACATATAATGTGGGTCTTTATTGCCCGCATCCTTCGTCAGTAGGAACATTCTATCACATCCTTCTGGAATATACATTCCTTTTTAGATTAGGGGTCAAAAGGCGGTTTCATTTTTTTGATGGGCAGATTACACAAAGCCGAGTCTGTTTTGTTCCGTTGTACGAAAATAAGAAAATCTAAGTCTGCCTGAGTTCGGTTACGATGGAGTGACGTGTACGTCTTAAATACCCCATCCATGGGGCTTAAGACTTTTGCTGCCGTCCATGGCAGCAAAACGCTATACATGAACAGCCAGACTAAGATTTACTAATTTTCTCCCAAAGTCACAAAAGCAGTCTCAGTTTTGTGCAAGTTGCCAGCCACTAAGTTGTAAGCCGCCCTTTGACACCTAATCCTTTTTATAAAGTATAATCAAGAAAAATCCAAAATATACAATATTTAGAAATTCTTTTTTGACATCAAAAATGTTGAAAAACAAAGGATTCACAGAATTTTTTGTGGAAAATGGCAAAAAATATTTGTAAAAACTATACAATGGACAGTCTGTATGGAATAGGCTAAAATGCAACTACACAAAGGAGGGATGGCTTAGGAAAGTAAAATATATTATATTGCTGGGGATTTTAATTCTGGCAGTATGCTCCGATGTCCGTACTGAAAAGATCAGAAATAAGCTGATTTTAGCAGGACTGGCGACAGGATTTCTGATTCAAATCTATGAAAAGGGAATTTCGTTCATTCCCTTATGGTTCATTCAAATATCAATACCGATATTCTTATTTTATCCGATATTTCGCATAGGCGCTTTAGGTGCCGGCGATATCAAACTTTTTCCGTAATAGCAGGATTTTTGACATTAAAAACGTGGTGGGTCTGCGTGGAAGCTGCCTTTCTTGCAGGAGCAGCAATGGGACTGTTCAAATTACTATTCAAAAACTATGTGAAGGATGCACACACGATTCATTTTTCTGTGCCGATTCTGGCAGGATATCTCTATTATCTGGGGGTGGTGAGATGAAAAAACAAAAAGATTGCAATCTGTGATCAGGATGTAGAATACACAAGACAGCTTTGTAAATTATATTGCAGCGAAAGAAAAAGACAGCTTTGAGGTGACTGGATTTTCTGATGAAAGTCTTTACCGGAAAAATGACGAAAACTTTGATCTGTTGCTGTATGAGGAGACCTTTTTTCAAAACAAAGAAGAAGCAGGCAGGGCCAAAAAAGCCATCTGCTTAAGCAATGGAGAAATTTCCACGGAACAGGAAAATATGCGGGTGCTCTTTAAGTACCAGCCGGCAGACCGGATACTGCGGGAAATACATGCCGGGATTGGAAAAGTGGCAGGGAGCATGGATACAAAGAGTATCTGGAGAGGTGAGAAGCAGATGTTTGCCGTGTATTCTCCCTGGAATCATCGGCTTCGGACACCATTTGCACTGACAGCGGCAGAACAGTTGTCGGCAGGAAAAAAATTATTGTATTTGAATTTTAGCGTGTGCAGCGGGTTTTGCAAAAGCATGGGCTTAGAGCCGGATATGGATATGGGAGATTTATTTTATCTGTTAAGGGAAGGCGAGGAAGAACTCTTAGCAAAATTAAAGAGTAGTATTTATCCACTGGGAAGCTATCAGGTCATTCCACCGCCGGCAAATCCGGAGCATTACATGGAGTGGAAAAAGGGCGAGGTAAGGCATTTCTTAGAACTTCTTTTAGAAAAGACGGACTTTGAAGTCTTACTTTTGGATCTGGGATGTGTGATGAGCGGATTTTTTGAAGTGCTGGATCAGGTGTGTCAGAAAATCTGGATCTTAAAGGAAAATCGGACAAGTAAAGATCCCGGAATAGAAGAATTAAAAGAACTTTTGGAAAAGTTTAAGGAAGGTTTAACAGGAAGAATGGAAGAAGTATTCCTACCGGGAGGACAGGCGTGGCGGGAAGACGGAACGATACAGGTAGAGGAATTCTACATGGGTGAAGTAGGAAACTGTGTACGCCGTTTATTAGGAGGAGAATATGCATCTTGATAACATGGAACAGATACAAAAACGTGTACTGGAAGATATGGATTTAAGTGAAGAGAATGATGATGCCCGGTTAAAGGAAAAGATAGAAGAAAAAGTCTGGGAATATGGAAAAGAGCATCTGATCTCGTTAGAAGAAGAACAGAGATATGTGCAGGAAATCTTCTGTTCCCTTAGAAAACTGGATATCCTTGAGGAATTATTGCAGGATGATTCCGTAACGGAAATCATGGTCAATGGGTATCAGAAGATTTTTTTATGAAAAAGCAGGGCGTTTATATGCCTGGGAAAAAAAAAGTTTACAGGAAGAGAAAAACTAGAGGATGTCATACAGAAGATGGTGGCAAAGAATAACCGGGTTGTAAATGAAGCAATGCCAATTGCGGATGCCCGCTTAGAAGATGGTTCCAGAATCCATATCGTATTAGAACCGACTGCAATAGACGGCTCCTGCATTACCATCCGAAAGTTTCCGAAAAGAGCCGATGACGATGGAACGGCTGATAGAAATTGCAGACACTCAGTAAGGAGGCAGCCCAATTCTTAGAGATGCTGGTAAAAGCGGGATATAACATTTTTATCTCCGGCGGTACAGGTTCCGGAAAGACAACGTTCTTAAATGCACTTTCCGGCTGTATCCCATCGGGGAGCGTATCATTACGATTGAGGATTCCGCAGAGCTGCAGCTTCATGGAATAGAGAATCTGATACGTTTAGAGACGCGGTGTGCCAATGTAAAAGGGATGGAAGAGATTACAATCCGGGATCGATCCGGGGCAGCATTGCGAATGCGCCCCGACCGTATTATCGTCGGAGAATGTCGTGGGGCAGAAGCCTTTAGATATGCTGCAGGCAATGAATACCGGGCATGACGGAAGCCTCAGCACCGGACATGCAAATTCCTGTGAAGATATGCTTCACCGTTTAGAGACCATGGTACTGATGGGAATGGAGCTACCGCTAACGGCGATCGATCCGGGGGCAGATCGCATCCGGTGTGGATATTTTAGTCCATGTGGGGCGGATGCGGGATGGTTCAAGAAAACTCTAAACATTATGGAAGTTGGAGCATATACGGATGGCAGGATAGAGTTATCTCCATTGTGGGAGTTTCAGGAAAAAGGGTGAAAAAGGAGGAAAAGTTATTGGGGAATGGAAAAGCAGGGAGAAATTAAAGAATACGCGAAAATTAGAGTGGGCAGGTATCGGGAAATCCTCATCGCAGCCGGCATTACGGCTCTGATCGCAAGATTATTCTACCAGAGTGTGAAGGCACTGTTACTGTTCTTTCCGGTATGTTATTTCTATCGAAGGTACAGTGCAAAAAAAGGAGCAGGAGAAGAGAAAACGCCAGTTATTGCAGGAATTTAGGGACTGTATGGAAATGATCGAAGGAAATCTGCTTGCCGGATATGCATTAGAAAATGCATTTTTAGTTGCCGGAAAAGAGATGAAAAGAACTACATGGGGAGGGGGGACTGATGCAGACAGAATTAGAAATCATCAATCGTAAAGTCTGTATGAACCAGCCGTTAGAAATCGTGTTTGAAGAATTTGCACAGAGGTGTGGAGTAGAGGAAATACAGAATTTTTCCGAGGTTCTTTCTTTTTGCAAAACGAAGCGGTGGAAATCTCGTTGGAATTATACAGAATACGGTAAGGAATATCAGCAGTAAAATTCAGATAGAAGAAGAGATACAGACCATGATTGCGCAGAAGAAATTAGAACAAAAAGTGATGAATGTTATGCCGCTGTTTTTGCTTTTCTATCTTGATATTACCTCGCCGGGGTATCTGAATGTACTGTATCACAATGTGTTGGGGGGTTATCTTCATGACAATCTGTCTGCTGGGATATATCGCATCTGTCCTGCTTTCAGAAAGGATGGGAAGAATTGAAGTCTGAAAAAGGAATTGAAAAAAAACAAATAGTAAAAAGATTTTAGCAGCAGTTGCCCTCCTGTTTGCACTACTCATCGTTAAGCAGCAGACCACGGAGTCTTTCAATCAGGAATTTTTGCAAAGAAAAGAACCCGGAGAAGGAAACCGTCAGGAATCTTTAGAAGCCATTGTTGACGGAAAATCCTATGATGTCAATGTAGAGATTGCGGAGCGCCAATTTACCAAAAAAGAGGCAAAAAACGAGTTAAAGGCAGCCAGAAAAAGAAATTGATGAAACCTTTATAGGAAACAATCAATCCATAAATTGCATTAAAAAGCCGGTTGTTATGAAAAGCTCTTATCAAAATGGAAATGTAGAGGCAGAGTGGAGACTGGACTCCTACGAGGTTATTAACGCAGAAGGAGAGTTTGTAAAAAAGAACTGCCAAAAAAAGGTGTGTTGATAGAAGCCTGTGTGGTATTAAGCTGTGGAGAAGAGAAAGAAGAATATTGTTTTGGATTTCATGCATTTTTTCTCCGGATTTGAGTGTCAGAGAACAGATAGAGACAGCATTGGAAAAGCAAAACCGGAAGGACAAAACAAAAAGAATTTTATTCTTCCGAAAAACTCGGAAAAAAAGAAATTCAATGGAAGGCAAAGAGTTCGCATACGGTAGGAATATTGCTGCTGCTCGGAGCTGTCACAGGAATACTCTTAAAATTTCGTGGAATAGAAGAAGAACGAAAGAAAAAGAAAAAGCGGGAAGAGGAACTGCTATTATATTACCCACAATTGGTTACCACCTTGGCTTTGCTGATTGGAGCTGGGATGCCGGTATCCAAGGCATGGGGGAGAATGGCAAACCGCTACAAGAAAGAGGGTATGGCAAAGAATGCAGCATATGAAGAGCTGTGCTACACATGGAACGAGATGCAGGACGGTGTCGGGGAAAGGAAAGCATATGAGAATTTTGGAAAGCGTTGTGGGTTCTGGCAATACAAAAACTGGCATCCCTGTTAACACAAAATCTGCGAAAAGGAAGCTCGGAACTTAGCGAATTGCTATCTAAGGAGGCAGAGCTGGCAATGGAACAGCGGAAAAACCTGGCAAAACGGTTAGGCGAGGAAGCAGGAACAAAATTGCTATTACCGATGATGCTGATGCTTAGTATTATCATGGTTCTTATCATTGTTCCGGCGTTGATAAAATTTTAAGAAGATTTCACAGGAGGAAAATATCTATGAAAAAAGGATTGAAAGAATTATTTTTAGAAGAAGATGGAATTGGTACGGTAGAGATGATCTTAATTCTGGTGGTCTTAATTGCGGTAGTGGCAATTTTTAAAACACAGCTTACAAAACTTGTCGGTGAATTGTTTACAAAACTTTCAGAAAATGCAAAAGCAATATAGTAAAAAGGCAAGCATCACGGTCTTTTCTTACCATGTTGATACTGCTGAGTGCATCATTTTTTTTTTGCATTGTTAGAAACAGCACGAATTAGAGGACTTGGTACGAAAGCAGATATCGTTAGTGATGCGGCGTTAGAATCTGTCTTTGCGGAGTATCAGAAAGAAGTCTATGAGAATTATGGACTCCTAATGCTGGATTGTGCTTATGGTAATGGGAATTTTGCCATAGAAAACGTAGAGAGACATTTGCAGGAGAAAAATCTTAATAATTTAAAGCAGTCAGATAAGGAACTCTACGGAATGTATCTAACGGATTGCAAAATTTCCCGGTATCAGTTATTGACGGATGATGGAGGAAATGTATTCCGGCATCTTGCAGCCCAGACAGCCAAAAGAGAAGCTGTGATACCGGAAGTAGATAATTTTGCCGGGGAAATACAAGAGAAAGAAACCTTAGAACGCGAAAATGGGACAGTGGAAGAACATTTAGAAGAGGCAAATAAGAAAAGAGAAGAAGCGGAACAGGCAGAAAAGGGAGAAGAAAACAATATTGCCGCTCAAAAAAAACCGCAAGGAGAGGTAAAAAACCCCATAGAAGATGCAAATCAGTGGAAAAAGAGCAGTATTTTATCGTTGGTTGTAAGGGATGAAAGCAGCCTTTCTAATAAAGCCATTTCATTAGAGCATACGTTAGAACATCGGCAGAAGGAAGCCGGAAATCTTCCGGTGCAGGGAGCAATATTAGAAGAATTATGGTTTGCAAAATATTTAGAAACCCATATGAGTTCTTATCGACAGGTGCAGTCAAATCATGCATTAGACTATGAGTGGGAATACATTTTAAATGGAGAGTCCACAGACCGTGATAATCTCAAGGAAACAGTAAAAAGTTTAATAACGATTAGAGAAATAGCAAATATGGGATATCTGATTCGGGATCAGCAGAAGTGCATAGAAGCACAAGAACTGGCAACGGCGTTGATGGGCTGGAGCATGAATCCGGCAGTCATCTCAGCGACAAAATGGGGAATCTTAGCGGCATGGGCATATTCTGAGAGCATATTGGATGTGCGGGCATTGTTGGAAGGAAGAAAAATTGCATGGATAAAAAATGCAGAACAGTGGACAACCGGCATCAACCAGACAAGCGAAGCGGTAGATGGTTTTGCAATGGCGAAGGACTGCGAGAATGGTTGGGACTACATGAAATATTTAAAGTTTCTCGTCAGCACGAAAAAAAAATAGTGCAGTAAATTACCGTTCTATGGATATTATCGAGGTAAATACTAGCGCCATATCCGGAAAAGCATACAGATGGACCATATGATGACCGGATGTGAAAGCGAAGTCACCTATGAGGCAGAACCGTTATTCTGGAATCTGATTACCATAAAAACGTTGGGAATGGAGACATTCAGGATAGACAGAAGCAATCAATATACATATTTTTAGAAGGATGATAGGAAGGGTGCGTGAATATGTCTCTGTTCACAAAAAGTTAAATGTAAATATTATTTTCAAAAGAAAGTAGATAATAAAGCTCTCTCGAAAAGTGGTAGACAGACACAACTCCTCCGGTCGACAGAGACATATTCACGCACCTTCTGTCAGGCATCCCTGACAGTGGAAGCAGCCGTGGTACTTCCGTTGTTTATTGATTTATGGTTTTTTGTTGTTCTATTTTCGGATTATGCAGACAGAGCTGGCAGTGGAGCAGGCAATGATGTATACCGCAAGGGTCGAAGCAGCATGTGTGAGCAAAAGTTCCGATACCGTACATCCTGCAAAGGTGCAACTGCATTTTCTAAAAAGCGCAAAAGAAGAAAAAGTTCCATTTGAATATATTGATGGAGAAAAAGCAGGAATTTCTTTTTAGAAAGTCTGATTATGAGGGAACAGAACTAATGCTGCATGCCAGTTATCGGATGACCATACCAATAGGATTCTTTTGGAACGTTGAGATATCCGGCAGAACAGGAGGTATCTGCAAGGAAGTGGATAGGATATATTCCGCAAGAGGAAGGTGCAGGAGAAAAGAAGCTGGTCTATGTAACAAAGACCGGAAAGGCATATCACAGCAGCAGGGAGTGTGCTTATTTGGGATCTGAGTATCCGTACAGTGTCATTAGAGGAAGTAGAAAGTTCAAGAAATAAAAATGGAAGCAAATATGTGAGGTGTGGAAGTTGTTGCAAAAAAGAAGAGTGGAAAACCTGTTACATTACAGATTACGGAACCTGTTATCATGTGAGTTTGGAATGTCGGGGATTAAAGCGAACGGTGTATGTAATTTCCATGGACAAGGTTGGTAAACGTCATCCATGTAAGAAATGTACATAAAAATTCATGTAAAAAATAAAAGTATAGGAAATAGTCAGGAGAAATGTTAAAGAAAAGTATAATTTTTATGATGTTACTGCTGTTTTCAATAGAGGATGTCAGGAAAAAGAGGATTGATATTCTGCCGTTATTGGCATTTTCGGTAATAGGAGCAATATATCAGACAGTGACAAGGGCTTTGACCATACCGGAAATCTGTGGAGGTATGCTGTTGGGAGTGGGATTGCTCGGAATTGCTAAGATGACAGGTGAATCATTAGGTTATGGTGATGGGCTGCTCTTTCTGGTTACCGGTATTTATCTGGGAGGATGGGATAATTGCTCCCTGTTGATGACAAGCCTTGTACTGGCGTTTGTTTTTGCCATAATACAAATATTAGTGCGGAAGAAAAGTGCAAAATCAGAAATTCCGTTTGTACCATTTGTATTATCCGCCTATGTGTTATATTTGGGAGGACAGATCATATGAAAAATCTTTAAAAGCGAGCTATACGGTAGAAGCATCCATGGTTATGCCATTGGTACTGTTTTTTATCTTTCAGGGATTTGCACTCAGGATCTCCTTATGTCAGGAAGTTCAAAAGGCATCGGTTTACTCTGCACGATTACAGGAATTATCGGGTGCGGATATTTTTAAAAGAAGCGAAATGTTAGAAGAAGCAGGGGAAAATATATGGAAATAGAGTATAGAAGAACGTGGAACCGAAGTTTTATGCTGGTGACAGGTTATGTGGAAGAAGAGAGCTATGAATTAAGAATGTTAAAACACAATGCAGTCATGGGATTGCTGCCGGTGCAGGATGTACAGGAAACAGGAGAAACCGGTTTTGTTACGATATTACAGGAAAAAAGTCGCTGGAGTGTTATCTTGAAAATAATGCGTTAAATCTTGTGATGATCAAAAAGATTCTTGAAAACCTTATACATCTGTGCCGGGAAATGGAGCATTATCTGCTCAAAGAAGAGAAAATCCTGTTAAAAGAAGATATGATCTTTATGGATAGCAGAGAAGAACAGTTCTATTTCTGTTACTATCCGAATAAAGAAGGAGAACTCAGGGAAGAGTTTGCAAATTTGATCGAGAATATGCTGCCGCAGTTAGACCATGAAAATCGTGAGGATACAGAAAAAGTATATGCAATATATGAAAAACCCGTGAAGAGAACTACAGTCTGTTAAAGCTGCAGGAATTATTTTTTTGCGACAGAAGAGGAAAACGACTGGGAAATGTGGCAGGAATACAAAGAAGTGAAAAACGAAACCGTAGGGATAGAGTCAGTAGCTGTAAATCCTCAAAATCCGAAAAAAAAGCGATAAAATAATGTCATTAAAAAAATTAATATTACAGGCTTTAGAAAAAGGAATATCCTCACTGCATCTGGACAAATTAAATAGAAAGAAAAAGGAACTTTCCATGCCGGCAATTCCGGTTCCCTTTATTAAGAAGAAAAAAAAGGAATCTTCGCCGGAACGTAATAAAGATCCATTTATCAGAGCATAGAAAAATGGGTGCGTCAGAAAAAGATCCGGCATATCCAATGAAACAGGATAGAGTATATCTATCACGGCAGAGAGAAGAAGCCGTAACCGGTGCCAGACTGATCTACCTTGGCGGAGGAGAAGAGCGGGATTTTGTAGTAGATAAAGATATTTTTTCTGATCGGAACAGATGCATCAGCAGTCGATGGAGTACTGAAATCAAGAGCAGCAGGAGAAATACAGGCGAAAATTACAAGAGCAGAAAATACTTATTATATAGAAGATATGAATTCGGCAAATGGAACACTTGTGAATGGTGAAATCCTCGATCTATAAAGAGGTTCGCAGATTAGAAGAAGGCGACAGGATTACCTTTGCAGATATATCGTATAGATTCTTGACTTTTGCAATAACAGTATAATATAAATAAAGTAGAAAACAGATAGTAGCGAGAGGAAACGAGAATGAAGAAAATTGTACTGACAGGAGGAGGAACAGCGGGACATGTAACACCAAATATCGCACTTCTTCCGGGTTTGCAAAAATTAGGTTATCAGATAGATTACATTGGTTCTTATGAAGGAATTGAAAAGAGATTAATTGAGTCCTATCATATCCCATATCATGGAATATCTTCCGGTAAACTCAGAAGATATTTTGATGTGAAGAACTTTACAGATCCGTTTAAAGTTATGAAAGGTTATCATCAGGCAGTCAGACTGTTAGGAAAACTGAAACCGGATATCGTGGATTTTTTCTAAAGGTGGATTTGTGTCTGTGCCGGTGGTATTAGCGGCAAAACATCGTAGAATACCGGTCATTATCCACGAATCGGACATTACACCGGGGCTTGCGAATAAGCTGGCAATACCGTCGGCAACGAAAGTGTGTTGCAATTTTCCAGAAACGCTGCAATATCTGCCAAAAAGGGAAAGCAATTTTAACAGGTTCACCGATTCGTAGCGAATTATTACAGGGAAGTAAGTTCAAGTTTTGTGTAAACGTTAAAAACTGATATAAGATTTGTGAATAGTTACAAATGGGCAGAGCTGTTTTTCAGGTTCTGCCCTTATCTGCATTATACAGTAGTTTTTAGGCATGTCAATAAAACCTGCCTAAAATTGACTGCTTTACAGGTTCCGTCCTGCCAGACGTTCTTCAAAATAGATTTCCAGCTGGGAATGGATCTGTCCCCAGTCCTGCCTGTGTCCGGTCCATTTTTTCGTGATATCCAGGGTTGCCAGATACAGCATTTTCAAAAGGCTGTCATCTGACGGGAAAACCGTCTTGCTTTTGGTGACTTTTCGGAGCTGACGATTGAATCCTTCAATGGCATTTGTGGTGTAAATTAGACGTCTTACTGCCTCCGGATATTTAAAATATGTGGACAGGGTCGCCCAGTTATCATGCCAGGATTTATAGATTTTCGGGTACTTGGAATCCCATTTATCTTTGAACAATTCTAACTCATTTAAAGCGGTTTCTTCCGTTGGAGCCGCATATACAAGCTTCAGATCAGCCATTAGTTTTTTGATGTCTTTGTATGAAACAAACTTCGTTGAATTACGGATCTGATGAATGATGCATTGCTGAATCTCTGTTTTTGGATAAACAGCCTCGATTGCCTGTGGAAATCCATTTAAACCATCAACACATGCAATCAGAATATCCTCAACGCCCCGGTTTTTTAATCCATTCATGATAGAAAGCCAGAACTTCGCACTTTCGTTTTCTCCAACATACATGCCAAGGACGTCCTTTTTTCCCATTCATGTCGATACCAAGGGCGATGTAGACTGCGCGTTTTACAATACGTCCTTCACTTCGGACATGATAGTGGATAGCATCCATAAATACTACAGCGTACACTTCTTCCAGCGGACGTTCCTGCCATTCTTTTACAATTGGAAGGATTTTATCCGTAATCCGGCTGATTGTGCTGTCAGAAATATCAATATCGTATAATTCACGCATGTGGGATTCAATGTCTCCAGTTGTCATTCCCTTGGCATACATGGAAAGTATTTTTTCTTCCATGTCCTGAGTTACGGTATTCTGATATTTTTTAATCAGCTGTGGTTCATAATCACCATTACGATCCCTTGGGATTGCCACATCCATATCTCCATAACTGGTGTGCATGGTTTTGCTGGAATGTCCATTTCTACTATTGTCTGTTTCTTTGTTTCGATAGTCATACTTGGAATATCCTAATTCCTCATCCAGTTCTTCATCCAAAGCACCTTCCAAAAGGACAGACATCATGTCACGCATGATGCTGTTAACATCGGTGCCATCTTTGATGCTGATATCATTATTTTTCAGATAGTCACGCATCATTTCTCTCATTGCTGCTTTTTGTGGGCTGTCTTTTCTTCTTGCCATAAAAATAACCTCCAAACTGAGTAATTTTATCTTACATCAGTTTGGAGGTTGCTGTCCATAATAGCAGTTTAAGGAATCTCCGGAAACCTCAATGACGAGTGGTTTTTTTTGTCCCTCGATCATAAAGAGATAATTAGCGGAAAAATCATTCTGCGGTACAAAATGAGATTCAAGATCCAGAATATAGGATGGACCTTCCTCTGAGTCGGACTGATCCAGTAAATCCTTAAACATGCTGGCAAGCTCCTGGATATCTTCCTTCTGCTGTTTCACATAAGAGTCATCGGAAACATATTTGGATAACTGCTCACTCTCCTGTGGAGTCAGTTCTAAAGCCTGTGTACGCAGAACGGATTGTTTTACAGCCTGATTACTGGTAGGAAGTCCTTTCTGCTTCTGGGAAATCGTACGATAAAGATTTTCCGCTTTTTTTCTCGATGATCAGAGAATAATCTTTGTTCATTTCAAAAGCGACCATATCTTCGACATATCCGCAGAATCCGTTGCAAGGAAGACCACCGAGCATCTCCCATGCGTTTTCTAAGGAAGTCATGCCCTCACGTTCTCCGTAAGTGGTTGACATAACGACGGGCTGCATATAGAGAGACTGAATCTTTTCCTTATCACCATAGAGCCAGCAGGCATCTAGGAACTGATACATAAATCCACCGATACCCAGCCATTCTACAGTAGTTGCAAGGATAATACCATCCGCATCTTTCATTGTCTGTGGAAGAGTAGAGATACTATTTTTATATTCAAAAATATTGTAGCGCTCCACAGTGACACGCAGCTCCGTAAAAACGTTCTGCATCTTTTTAAAACATACAGAGTCGGGTCATCTAAAAGTCCGCGTCCTCCGTAGTAAATATTAATTTTCATGAAACACCTCTTTCCGGCATAAATATGACGGTTACTGTTCCTATCTTATCATAATAACGTTAAAATATAAATGTTTTTCTTGTAAAAACACAGGCAGAAACTTACAATATTCTTATGGAAGCGAGATATTTTAGATATCAATATGAAAATACACAAGATGGAATTCTTCAGTCAGGATGTATCTGGGACAGAAGAGTAGATAAGAAAACGACATATCTCTATGCAGCAGGCGAATATGCGGGCATTCCCAGGATAGCGAGGATCAGGAGAAAAAATGGGGGAGAAAAGAGCCGGAGACAATCTTAGACATCTTTGTTCTCGGTGCATATACCGTTCCATATATCTGCCGTCTGTTAGAAATATTGCAGGAGCAGGGTGTAAGAACCGTAGTCCTTCCTTATATACCGCCGATGATCCGGCTGAGTATGATGACATATATAGAAAAGAATGGGAAGACAGACCGGGAATTACAAAGATTTTTTAGGTGCACCATATTCCTATTTAAAGGAGCAGGGAGTAGAAAATATTTATCTGCTCTATGGCAATGGTCCGATGTTACCAAGAGAACAGGATAATTTGTTAGAGGGGCATTATTTTGAAAGAGTAGACAGGCGGATACAGGAAATGGTCACGGAAATGGAAGGAGTGTTCATTCCGGTCTATTATGCGGGATATATCGTAGAAAACCAGTGGCTGTATTATTTTGGTACTTATGGCGTGGAAATGCAGATGAATACCGGG
>VOFC01001180.1_pt1 | contig 18001 bp, 33 predicted proteins | sample 5384161 | NCBI WGS metagenome assembly VOFC01 (sample SAMN12384722, study PRJNA508395) | human gut metagenome | isolation source: healthy gut B | host: Homo sapiens
ATCACTCCACTTCTTATTCTAAATGCGTTTAAACACCTGGATCAAAGTACTGCAGCCATTGCCGAAAGATTTAATATTTCTGATACTCTCGCTCACATTTTATTTGAAAGGTATGTGGATCTTCCTAGACTTCCTCTTCCAGAATATATGTCAATTGATGAAGTGTACTTGAACATCAGTAATTCTCAAAAGTATGCATTTGTCATCATGGATTTTTCAAATGGTGAGATTGTAGATATTGTGCACAATCGCTGGAGTTCTACTTTAGAAGATTATTTTCTTCACATTCCTTTAGAGGAACGTCTTAAAGTAAAAAGCTGTAATCTGTGATGCATACCAGACTTATTTGACCATGCCAGAAAAATATTTTCCCAATGCCTGTACAGTTTTAGATTCGTTTCATGCAGTAAAAAAGTTATTATCACTTACCTGAATGGATATATCAATAAAGTCATGAAGAAATATCAGGATCGTGACAAAAAAGCTCTGGAAGAAAAAAAAAATCACGATACAAACCGTGATAACAAATCAATCAAGAAATCTAAAGAAGTCATTCTACTTCAAAACTATCGCTGGGTATTGCTCAAGAATCGAGATGAAATCAATTACTCATACAATCGACACTATCATAAAATGCTTGGCATGAATGTTGATACTTATACAATAGAAAAATTATTTCTTCAGCTAGACCCAAACTTCGAAGGCCTTCGTGACCTTAAGGAAGAATATATTCAATTCAATCACACAGAATACGATAACGAATTCGATGTTCTTCTTGATTTAAACGCATTGATTGATAAATATGACAAATCTGATCAGTCTATCTTTCGTGATTTTGCAGGTTTCTTAAGAAGGAATCTTAGACCTATAGTTAATTCCTTCACCCGTATAAAGTGTATAGAAAAAGCGCACGTACAGAAAAAGAATATTACGCGCGCCTTTCCAATGGACCAATGGAATCCTTTAATCGAAAGCCAAAAGATTTAAAAAGAGATTCCAGAGGTTTCTCCGATTTCAATTATACACGCAATCGCATTCTATGGGCTACAAGGAAAAATCCAAGCACAAAAGGAGTTCCTAAATCTATGGATCAGATTCTTTCAAAAAAAAGGAAAGAAACGTGGATCATACAAAAGAAAAATCAAAAGTAATAAATAGAAAATTATAATAATGTTGAACAATGAACATAACAAAAAAAGGATCTCAATTTTATAACCATAACTGAAATACTTTTTAATCATTAAAAACAAATCTAGGGGTCTATAGGTTCATGCCGATATGGCATCAGTCCCCTAAATTGACCACTAGATATTTCTTGAAACCCCTAGATTATTTGGTTACCCAAAAAAGGGCCATTTCACCAACAAAGTGGTGAATATGACCCATTTTTAGTAAATTCATAAATTTAAGTTTTCTTAACCTAATACGGAAACCCTACAATAATTTAAAGCCGGTATTTTCACATAACCCTACACTATTTTAGAGCGCCGGTTTTTTCTATTTAATGAATTCTTTAATCTGATCTATACACTTTAGAGTTTCATCATATCCTAATTGAAACCAAGGACCCAATTTTTCTGGATCTGTTGTATAACGAGTGACTCCAAGATCTTTATGAGGACGCAAAACCAATGCCTTACCCTCTTTTCAAGTTCAGCAATCTTATCCCACTGTTCCTTATAGCGAACATGACGATTTCTTAAATCATCTGTAATTTGTTTATCCTTATAAACCAAGTTTGCAGCGACCACAATTGCCATTTGGGAGCCGGCTTACGAACATAGCCCTCTTCCTTTGTAGAAATCACTATATGCTTATCGTTTCCAAAGCGCGAAGACTTTGTTCAATGCTAATCATATCTACAAGACCGGCGTCCATCCACATTTCCCCATTAAACTTATAAGGTTTAGCTAGAAGCAACAAAGCACAACTTGCCTTGATCAACGTTTCATCTTTATCAATATAACTTTTATTAAAATATTCTACCTTATGTGTTTTTAGATTATACAATCCTACTTCCATTTGCGTTTCACTATTTTGGAAAGCTTCTAAATCCAATGGAACTCTAGACTCAATAAAATCATACGTAGCTTCAATACCAAAGATCGAACCTTCTTTAAAGAATGGTCGCCATCCAACTACACACCCTTTTGACAAGGTGCATCAACACCTGTAACCTCTAAACGATCCACCTGTTTTGAAACATAACTCAATAAAATTTCTGTACCCGCACTAATTCCTACACAATAAGGAAGAATAATGTCGTGTTCGAGTAAACATTTTAATACTCCTGCAGAATAAGCGAGCCTTAGTACCTCCACCTTCTGCAACAATACCAACTCTACTCACGCACTACACCACTTTCTTTTTTGCCGCATCTGCAACTGCTTGAGCCACAACATCTGCAACTCTTGGATCTAAAGCGGAAACAATAATATGTTCACTATCCAACATATCTTCTGTAATCATTGAACTGATCGCATAAACAGCCGCTTCTTTCATCGCATCATTGATACAAGTTGCACCTGCTTTTAATGCACCTTTAAAGATACCTGGGAAAGCCAACACATTATTGATTTGGTTTGGATGATCACTACGACCTGTACCCACAATATAGGCACCCAGCTTCTTTTGCGTCTTCCGGCTCAATTTCAGGCACTGGATTCGCCATTGGGAATACAATTGCCTTTTCATTCATAGACGCAATCATTTCTTTAGATACGATATGACCTGCACTAACACCAATAAATACATCTGCACCAACTAACGCATCCTTTAAAGAACCTGTTTTTCCTTCTTTATTTAACTTATCAATCAATCCTCTTTGACCACTTGTTAAATCCATATCATTTGTTAAGATACCTTGCTTATCCACTAAAATAACATTACCCAAACCAATCTTTAAAATCAAAGTCGCAATCGCAACACCAGCACTGCCCGCACCATTGATTACGATTGTTGAATTTTGTTTTTCACCAATTTCAAAGCATTTACCAAAAGCAAACAAACTACAATAGGCGTACCATGCTGATCGTCATGGAAAACAGGAATATTCATTTTTTCCTGTAATCTTTTTTTCAACTTCAAAACAACGAGGAGCCGCAATATCTTCTAAGTTAATTCCACCAAAGCTTGGCTCTAAGCTCGAAATAATCCGAACCAATTCATCTGTATCTTGTGTATTCAAGCATAATGGAACGGCATTCACATTTCCTAGCGCCTTAAACAATACACATTTACCTTCCATTACCGGCATACCTGCTTCAGGACCAATATTTCCTAATCCCAAAACCGCACTACCATCACTAATAACCGCAACAGTATGTGCTCTACCCGTATAGACATAACTGTTCTTTTTTATCTTTTCGATTTCTAAACAAGGTGCCGCAACACCCGGTGTGTAGGCAATCGATAAATCATCTCTATTTTCAATCTTCATTTTTGGAACAGTTTCTAATTTACCATTCCACTTAGCATGTAGCCTTAAAGCTTCTTTAGCGTAATCCATGACAACCTCCTACTCAACGATTTTTAATACGATTTCAACCATCTTTTCCATCTTTTGAATACTTGCGAATTCAAAACGACCATGATGATTAAATGAACCCGTACCTAAGTTTGGACAAATTAATCCTCTTGCCGTCAACATTGCACCATCAGTTCCACCACGAATTGGTGTACTAACTGGTGTTACATCACATTGACGCAATGCATATTTTGCCTTATTCACACTACGCATATCCCCATGCATATATTGACGCATGTTTTCGTATTGATCACGAATCGATACATGAACACGATTTCCGTATTTTTCATTCATATTATCCGCAATTGCTTCCATCTTCTGTTTTTGTGCGATAAAACTTTGTTTACTGTGATTACGAAGAATGTAAGTTAATTTTGCATCTTCACAAATTCCTTCCATATCCACTAAATGATAGAATCCTTGACGCCCCTGTGTATGTGAAGGTGTTTGTTTTTGGAAGACTCGAAGCATATTCCATTGCTAATAAACTCGCATTGACCATACGATCCTTAGCATCTCCAGGATGAATGCTTGTACCATCAAATGTGACAATAGCTTGTGCTGCATTAAATGTCTCATAATCAACCGAATCAATACGATCACCATCAATTGTGAACGCGTAATCCACGGTAAACTTATCTAACTCAAAGTTTTCGACACCACGACCTACTTCTTCATCTGGAGTAAAGGCAACCGCAATAAATCCATGTTCTTTTTCTGATCGAATCAACTGTTCCATAGCCTCTAAAATAATCGCAATTCCTGCTTTATCATCTGCACCAAGTAATGTCGTCCCATCTGTAACAATCAAATCATCTCCAATGCAGTTTGCCAAAAGCTGGAAATTCTTCTTTAGACATGGAATACTCTTCATTTAATTGAATTGTATTTCCATCATATTTTGAAATTACACGACACTTTACATTCGCCCCCGTAATTTCAGTTGCCGTATCCATATGTGCAATAAACCCAATACGATCCATCTTCTTATCTGTATTCGCATTTAGGTATGCATACACAATACCTGTATCGGTTAATTCAACAGAATCAAAGCCTAATTTTTTCACATTCGACCTTTAGTTCACGAGCCAAAATCAATTGTTTTTCAGTGCTAGGTGCACTTGTACTTTCTTCACTTGACTGTGTGTCAAATGATGCATAATGCATTAATCTTTTTTTTCTACTGCCATATTAAATCCCCCTTTATGCCAGTTCTTGTGCTAAACGAGGCACAATTTGTTTTTTACGAGAAACAAATCCTTGATCCTTGAATTCTTCTACGACATCACGAACAAAATGCGATAACTTACCTACATATAAGAAACGTGAACCACGACCTTCGACATTAGTGATAACCATCAACATCAAGTCATATTCATGTATCGTGTTTTGTTCATCCATGTACTTCAAGAAATCCTCTTTAATTTCATCCACAATACTCAAATCAAACGTAAAAACCTGACTTACCGCAATATGATATCCACTCAACATATATTCTTTAACATCATTGTAAAGAATATTCTTGAATTCTTTTCCACGAATCGTAGCCGTATTTTCGAATAATTCTTTAGCCATCGCATCAAAAATCAATATCATATTCACTTGATAAACGCTTTGCCAAATTACGATCAATTGTCGTACATGTTGGTGAATTAAAATTCATTGTATCACTAATCATGCCATACGCAATCAATTTTGCGATGATCTCAGGCATTTTAACACCATATTCTGCATACATCAATCCAACAATCGTACAAGAACTACCTACTATCATATTTCTAAATACAATTGGACGATCTGTTTCAATATCACCAATACGATGGTGATCCACAATCTCTACAATATTCGCCGTTTCAATATTTGATACTCTGTTTCTTTTCATTATGATCCACAAGAATAAACTGTTTCTTTTCAGCCTTCAATAAGTTATATCGAGCGACAGACCCCAATATTTTTTTCTGAAACACAACAGGATAAGATGAGTGACGCGTCTTCAACATTTCACGTTCCACATCCTCTACATATTCACTTTTATTAAAGCGAATCACTTTATTAGCCGGAGTCATAATCAATTCAACCGGAATCGAACGATAAATCATTTGAATGATTTTCATAATATTATAAGGCGTACTAATTAAAGTAACTCCCATTTGTTTTGCCATTTCAATAATATAGCTATTTGGAACAAAATTTTCTGCCACGACAATAACAAGACAACCCTTTGCCATACTCTTGATCATACTATCTTCATGATCATTTAAAACCATGATGGCACCTTTTAGATCTCTATCCATCAAGCGTTTGTCCGCAATACGAACAAATCCACTTCTTTCAAAGATTTCCCTTTAAAATAAAAAGATCCCCTTTACACTGGCAACTAAATTTTCTAATGGTGTTTCTTTTAATAATTCACTCGTAATATTTAAATCCTGCATCTGAATCTTAGAAACATCACCTAAAGTAACCATACCCTTATATTCATTTTTATCATCAACAACATACAAAGTCTTTACATGATTTTCTAAGCATAAATCCCATGCACGACGAATCGTTTGCCCTTCTTCAATTGTCACCGCATCATCAATTTCAATTTCTTCCAACGTTGAACGTGCAGTCGTTAATAAAACTGGCATATTTACATGTAATTTATCTAATATAAATTTAGTTTCTGGATTCAAAGTCCCCAAACGAGCAGCTACCGCATTGATTCCAGTCTGTCTTTTTAATTCTGCAAGAGCTAAAGACAAATTGAATCTGTATCAGGGTTTTGTGTCCAATTACATAAATTGGTAAACTCATCGAATTCTCCTCTCAATTATCTTAATTTTGTATTTAATATTATAACATGAAAAAAAAGAAGATTCATTATCGAATCTTCTTACTTAACAGCGTCTTTCAAAGCTTTGCTAGCTTTAAATTTTACAGATTTGCTTAGCAATTTCAATTTTTTCCTTAGTAGCTGGATTGATACCAGTACGAGCTGCTCTTTCACTAATTGAGAATTTACCAAATCCGAATACATCTACAGTACCATTATCTTTTAAAGTATCCGCTACTGTATCGAATACGAATTGAACATAAGCTGTTGCGTCTTTTTTGAACAACCGAATTCTTCACCAATTTTTTTCAGCTAAATCTTTTTTTATTAATAACATTAGACATTTACATGTTCCTCCTCTAATTATTACCACGCTATTTTATCATTTCTATAACTAGAGTGCAACGTCTTTCATTATTGATTCCACCACATATTTTGGTAAGCCTACCACATTGGTATAATCACCTTCAATATGATCCACAAAATCACATTCCTGTATACCATAAGAGCCTGCTTTATCCATACACTTCCCACTATTTACATACGAAATAATATCTTGTTCTGTAAGTTTCTTAAAATAAACATCTGTCGTTTCGACATGTAAAAAGTTTGTTTTTATAGATTACACAAACACCCGTTTTTACTTGATGCCTACGATTTGATAATGCGTTCAACGTCTTTATCGCATCCTCTTTTGATTTTGGCTTACCCAATATTTTTTGATTCAAACATACAATCGTATCTGCCGATATAATAATCGAGTCTGAATAGAATTCTCTTACTTCTTTTGCCTTAGATTCAAACAACCTTTTTAAAGCCTCATCCAAACCTAAACTTAAATCAAACACTTCATCCTTTTTGGTGGACAAACAATAAAATCGTAGCCCAAGTCTTTTAATATCTCTTTTTCTTCGCGGAGATTTAGACGCAAGTACAATCATCTTTCAAAACCTATCGGTGCCTTTTTTCACCATATAATAAATAGCCAATCCACTTGCCAGAGCAACAAAACAAATCACTTTGATTACACAAGCAAGTACTAGCTTATAAAAAATTGTTTCTGGAAGCATACAAATCATGAAATCCGTATTGGGGTCTAATTGACCACAATTGATTCGTAAAGAAAATCGTATGAAACCATGTCCAGAAACTTGTAAAATCTGTAAAGATCCAAAACCCAAAGAACACAAGCATTACTATGAATGTAAACATGGCCGTTAAAAAAACCTTTACTCAAATACGCAAACATCAATTTTTTTCATTCCAGTAAAATATAAAATAATCAACACTAGAATAATAAGCGCTGTTTTAGCAAACCTTAAAGCATTCTGATACAACGCCTTTACATCCACCATATGACTCGTTTCTTTTTCATTAAAAGTTTCTTGAGATACACCATACCACGTGATATGTCCCTTTGATATCATCACGCTTGTCATCTAAATAATCCAACAATAAACGAATACTTTGATTCAAATCTTTCTTAGAAACACCAATATCACTAGCCAAATCCATCTCTTCATATTCAGGAATATAAAAATCTGGATTTAATGTCAGTACTCTTGATACTAAACACAACACAAACAATGATAAAGCTTTGTACCAAATATAAAACTTAAAACACGTCTCATTATTCTCGGCTACCAAATCACCTTTTCTACCATTGGCATAGCCTCAATCAAACTGACTAAAGACTGAATACCGATTTCTAAATCACTAATATCTAAAGTAAGTGCTACGTTGGCAATTCCATTAATAGGAATCGTTTGGTTAATAGCTAAAACATTAACTTGTTTTACAGATACTAAAGATAAAACTTTAGAAAGTGTGCCCTTTTCATTTCTTAAAATCATCGAAATAATTGCCTTACGATTCGATTGTTCTGCATTAAATGAAAAAACGGCATCCTTATATTTATAATATGTGCCCCGCGAAATACCAACCATTTTAACAGCTTTCACTAATTCTTTTTGCCTTGCCCGACTGTAATCAAATACGTGCCTGCATGACTTGTTCTAAAACATCCGGTAAAATATCGCCACTCACAACATAATATTTACTCATATTTTATAAACGCCCCTCTTTGGCTATAGTTAAAAATCTATAATCCAATTCACTAAAACAAGATTCTAAAATCTTGGATAATTCAACCAAATGAGATTCTTCTAACGAAACAACCATAATAGTTGAACCACTTCCTGAAATCCACATTGGAAGTTGTTTTGAATCACAATACTTCTTTATCCTATCATATTCCTTAATAAATTGCCTACGATATGGTTCATGCAACAAATCCCTACAAGAACTTGCAAGTAAAGACTCATCCCCCTGTTGCAAAGCCTGAATAAAGACGAGTGCATGCGATACTTGTGAAACACAATCTTTAAATGCCATACCAGTCGGCAAAACCTTTCTTGCCTGAGAAGTTTTTACTTCATAACGAGGTACAATGACCAAACAGTGATAGTTTGCACATGGAACAAGACTCATTTTCACATCTTCTCTTTCCATAAAAACAAGCTGTAGCCTGACCAAAAATAGCTGGTGCTACATTATCAGGATGTCCCTCTATACTTGTGGCAATCTTTAAGATTTCCATCTTGTCCATACCCTTTTTAAACCATGCATCACAAGCTAAGATTCCCGCAACAACACACGTTGAACTTGAACCCAAGCCACGGGCAAAAGGCACATCTGTATCTATCGTTAGTTTAAAAAGTCGGATATCCCAAATGTAAATAGTCACAAGTTGTATAAAAGGCTTGCACGACTAAATTGTTTTGTCCTTTAAATTCACCCGGACAACCTTCTACAATCAACGTATCACTTTCTTCAAAAAGTAAAGTGAGCCCACCAGTCTACTGACCATACCAAGACAATCAAATCCCACGCAACAATTTGCGCTTGTTGCCGGGACACACACACTAATCATGGAATACCTCTTTTGTACTTTCACATACCACGTCTTTCATAGATGCTACATCGATAACACGATCATGTAAAACATCTAAGTCTTGAAGTTCCTTTAATTGAGTAGGAATTGCATCTTGACAATATTTTGATAAATCTTGCATAGCCATCCATTCATTATCTTCCGTATATCCTAATGCTTTCAAAACATCTTGACTGAATTTATAAGGTGAAGCTGTAGCCAAAGAAACAATAGGACGATCTTTACATTCTTTTGCGACTTTGTACGCAATGGCCGAATGCGGATCTAAAACATAGTTTGTCTTATCATAAACCAATTTGATTTCTTCACTCGTTTCTTTGTCATCTACACTGCCACACGTAAATAAGTTTTGAATGGTTTTAAAAGTTTCATCATCAATCTGATAACGACCCTTTTCATTTAATTCCTGCATCCATTTCGATACTTTTTGTGTATCCTTATTAGATGCATAATATAATAGTCGTTCTAAGTTTGAACTAATCAAAATATCCATACTTGGTGAAATAGTCTGGATAAAATCTCGATTTCGATCATAGATACCTGTCGTTAAAAAATCTGTTAATACACGATTCGCATTGTCTGGCAACATAGAACTTTTCTACTGGCAACCCCATCAAATATGCATAATATCCGGCTAAAACATCTCCAAAATTTCCAGTTGGAACACTAAATGAAACTTTATCCCCTAATTTGATAGCACCTTGATGCACTAATTGTTTGTAGCTATCAAAATAGTAAACGATTTGAGGAACCAGACGACCCACATTAATGGAATTAGCACTTGTCAAAAGAATATTTTGTTTCGCACAATACGCATTCAATTCTTCATCTAAGAATAGACGTTTTACTTGGCTTTGCGCATCATCAAAATTGCCTTGAATTCCAAATACATTCACATTCTTTCCTTTTTGCGTAACCATCTGACGATATTGAATGGCACTAACCTTTTTATATGGATAGAAAACATTAATACCAATATTTTCTACATCACAAAATCCAGATAAAGCCGCTTTACCTGTATCTCCACTTGTGGCAGTTAAAATCAATGCTTTTTGGTTCGTAGTTTTTAAGGCACAGGACATTAATTGTGGTAAAAGAGTTAACGCAACATCTTTTAAAGGCACATGTAGGACCGTGGAAAAGTTCTAACACATAAACATCATCTACTTTTTTTACAGGTGTAATCTCTTTTTTTAGAGAAAGAATTCGCATATGCATTTTCAACACATGTCACCAATTCTTCCTTCGTATAATCTGTAAGAAGATGTGAAAGTATATAAACGGCATTTTCTTTATAAGACTTTGAACATGTTAAGGATAAATCTAAATGAATTTGATCTAAAGTTGGAAGTACGTATAAACCTCCATCTGGACTCATTCCATTTAGTATGGCTTGCTTGCTCGGAAACGCTTTGGTGTGCGTCTCTTGTAGAAATATAATCGTTCATGTGAATCCTCCTTGAAAATCTATATTCCATATGATACAATGTTCACACTTTAAAAACAAGTGTTTTCTAAAAAGATACAGGAGGAACTATATGAACGCAGTTATCTTAGGTTATGGAGTTGTCGGAAAAGGAATTGAAATCCTGGCAAAAACATTGGATGATATCAATATAAAATACGTTTATGTACGTAAAGAAAAAAGAAAACCTACCTTATTTTTCTAACAATGAAGATATGGTAGTTCAAGATGATATTGATATCGTTTTTGAATGTTTAAACGGATTAGAACCTGCCAACACATTGATTCAAAAAAGCTTTGAAAAAGGAAAACATGTCATCGCTCAAATAAAGTCGTTGTCGCAACCTATCTCGATACCTATTTAGAGCTTGAAAAAGAATATGGAGGAAGCATTCAGGTAGAAGCTTGTGTTGCAGGTAGTATTCCATTTATCGATGCCTTATTAAAACTAAAAAGACTTGAACCACTACAAGGCTATGAAGGTATCTTTAATGGCACAAGCAACTACATTTTAGATTCTATGCAAAAAAACAACTTGGATTTTGAAGACGTTTTAAAAGAAGCTCAAGATAAAGGATATCTGAAAAGATCCATCTAACGATATTGATGGTGTTGACGTATATTATAAAACAAAGATTTCTAACAAGCTTAGCTTTCAACACACCCATCGTTGACATTCCATATTATGCAGGAATTCGTACAATCAAAATGTTGGACATTAAATTCATCAAAATGAACAATAAAGTCATACGTCATTTATCCATATCAAGACAAATTGACGATAAAATTATTTCCATTATCGCTCCATGTTGCATGGATGAAAATGATTTTTTAGCCAATGTTCCTAGCAACTACAACGCACAAAAAATCCTATCTCATAGCTTTGATACACTAGGCTATTATGGTCAGGGCGCCGGCCAATTACCTACAGCGCAAGCCATGGTACAGAATGCTTTAGATACACTTGAAAATAAAGAAAGAAAAATTGTTTATTCAACACCAAAAGAATTTGATACGTCTCTATTAAAAGAAACGTGGCTAATTCGCAGTGATGTTTCCCTAGAGAATTACTATCCTATTCAAAAGAAAGAAGCAAACTATTACTGGATTGAAAACCAGGATATGTCAATCATTAAGAAAGTTAAAGAATTAGATAAAAATAGTTTTATCGCATTATGGAGGTAGTCATATGTTAAAAATCACTAAATTTGGTGGTTCTAGTGTCGCAAATGCTGAACAGTTCAAAAAAAAATCAAAGCCATCATCCAACAAGATCCAACACGCCGATACATTGTTGTATCGGCTCCTGGAAAACGTTTTGCGGCCGACAATAAAATCACAGATCTGCTTTACTTGTTAGATGCCCACAGAAAATACCATGTTGATGCATCGAGCGTCTTTAAACTCATCAAAAACCGTTTCATCGAAATAAAAAATGAATTAGGCCTTAAACAACCCATCGAAAAAGAGTTGGATGCCTTTTACACCAATCTTAACCAAATGTCCCAAGTGTTATCGTCAGTCGCGGTGAATACTTCTGTGCTAAATTAATAATTTGAATATCTAGGTTATGCCTTTGTGGATGCCAAAGATATTATTCGTTTTAAACTAGATAAATCCATTGACTGGGATGCGACCAGCGCAAAACTTCAAGCTAAATATGCTCAATACGACCACTTTGTTTTCCCAGGCTTCTATGGCACAAGTGCAAATGGACACATTCAAGTCTTCCCACGTGGCGGAGGCGATATTACAGGGGCTATTTTAGCAAAATGTCTTCATGCCGACGTATATGAAAACTGGACCGATGTGTCTGGATTTTTAATGGCCGATCCTACAATTGTTAAAAACCCAAAAGGAATTACTCATATCACATATTCAGAACTAAGAGAACTTTCCTATATGGGAGCTAGCGTTTTACATGAAGAAGCTATTTTCCCGGTTAAAGAAGCTAACATTCCAATCCACATTTTAAATACCAATCGCCCTCAAGACGCAGGTACAATCATCCAAGAACATTCAAAAGTAAAAAGTGGATATCCAATTACAGGTATTGCAGGTAAAAAGGATTTTATGTCTATCTATGTTTATAAAAAGCATATGTCAAATGAAGTCGGTTTCATTCGTAAAGCTCTATCCATCCTAGAAAAATACCACATCAGTATTGAACACATTCCTAGTGGAATTGACTCATTCAATATTGTTGTAGAAAAAAAAGAAATTGAAGAGAGTCTTTATGAAATCTTGGCACACTTCAAAGATGAACTAAAACCAGATAAATTAACTGTCCAAGAGGATTTAGCTTTAATTTCTACTGTAGGTAAAAACATGTCCGATAAGCCAGGTACAAGTGGCAAGTTATTTGGTGCCTTAGGTAAAAATAACATCAACATTGTCATGATTGCCCAAGGTAGTGATGAAATCAATATCACAGTGGGAGTCAAGAAAAAAGACTTCACAAAAACAGTCCAAGTTATATATGATACTTTCGTAGGAGGAAATGAAGAATGACAACAATCGCAATTGCCGGTGCTACAGGTCTGTAGGACAACAAATGTTAGAATGCTTAAAAGAAAGAAACATTCAGGCTGACCTTAAATTATTGGCTAGTGCCAGATCAAAAGGCAAAGAAATCGATGGACACATTGTTGAAGAACTCACAAAAGAAAGTTTTCAAGGTGTTGACTATGTTTTAGGAGCAACTGGAAATGACATCACAAAAATGTGGATGCCATGGGCCAAAGAAGCAGGATGTATCGTTGTTGATAATTCAAGTGCATTCCGTTTAGACAAAGATGTTCCTTTGGTAATTCCTGAAGTGAACAAAGAAGATATTAAAGGCCATCATGGCTTGATTGCCAATCCAAACTGTGCAACGATTATTGCCCTTGTAGCTTTACAAGCTTTACATAAAAAATACCGCATCAAACGAATGATTGTGACAACATTTCAAGCTGTATCAGGTGTCTCTGGTGTTCAAGGAATTGAAGATTTAAAGAATCAAATTGAAGATGAAAATGTTCCATCAAAAGCTTTCCCTTACCAAATCGCATTTAACTTGATTCCTCAAATCGGAGATTTTGATGATTTAGGCATCTCAAAGGAAGAATGGAAGATGCAAAATGAGGCAAGAAAAATGTGGCACGATGATGCTTTAAAAGTTAACTGTACTTGTGTACGTGTCCCTATTTGGCGTTCTCATTCTGAAAGTATCACCATCGAATGTGAAAATGAAGTGGATGTCAATGAGGCGAGAGAATTAGTATCCAAAGTGAAGGCGTACTATTAAAAGATGATCCAAAAAATCAAATCTATCCAATGCCAAAGGATACGACAAATCAAGACTTAGTTCATGTTGGAAGAATTCGTAAAGACATCACGGATGAAACAAATCATACATTATCTCTATTCTGCTGCGGAGACCAGATTCGTAAAGGTGCTGCTACAAATGCAGTCCAAATTCTAGAAGAATTATTAGAGGCAAACGATTAATTTCGCTTGCCTATTTTTTAGTTAATTTCAATATCTCCACTTGTTGTATTTAAAGTTAAGGTCGCATTATTTGTTCCTAGCACACGAGTTACAGAACCCGTTAATTCTTCTTCCCCAATTTCAATATCTCCACTCGTTGTAGAAGCTGTGACTGAAACATTATTGATATTTTCTACACTTACATCTCCTGATGTGGTATTTAATGTATTATCTCCAGTTAATTGGCCATCAAATTCTATATCTCCACTTGTAGTTACAAAAGTACAATTATTTAAATTTCCATTCTCAATAGAAATATCACCAGACACACTTGTCACTCTAGAATCCTTTAATGCCACGTTTTGAGTTTCAACATCCCCTGCAACAATATTGCCATTCACAATTAAAGAATCATTTATCGTATAAATAATCACTTCATTATCATCGTGACCGACAAAATGTTTATCTGAAATTGTTTCTTTTACAGTTAAAACACCATCATCAACAGAATAATCCAGTTTTTGTTTCTTCGCATCCTGCAAACGATAAGAAATCGCGTTCTCACTTGATTTCTCAATTTTAACATCCATACTTGTCAAATCTAAATTGACAGAAGTAAAATCTTCGATTTGTTCATGGTTCAAAGGTTCCTTTTTTCGCAATAGATATTTCTTCAGATACTTCGCCAATGTCCACATTCGTATTCGTAATTAAATGAATCGCAAGAAAGCTACCTCCTGCAATACAAACAAGAATAAGAATAAATACTATAATGAATCCTTTTTTCATCAAACCACCTCTTTCACTACTAGTTTATCACCACTACTTTGTTTTGTACAGTAGTATGCTCAAAAAAAGAAGAATTACTCTTTAATTCTTCCCTTCTCAACATTAGGAATAATGAAATGCTCATACATATACTTCCACAACACTTCACTACCCTCATGTGTTTTTTTTCGTTTCGCTTTAATATCTTTTCAAGATGCACACCATTTTCAACCCACATTCTTCCATCCGTCGCAGCATTCAACATAACAGGCTGAAAATTATCCATCACTCTGGCAAACTTAGCTTCCGGTGTTCTTATTTCTTCAAATTCATTCCACAAATGTAATACTTTCTTTGCCTGATCTTCTGGCAATAAATTAAAAAATGCGATTAGCTGCTAAATTTCTCTCTTTCATTTTGCGTTTTCAAGCCTTGATCATATATGCATAGGTATCCCCTGCATCAATTTCCACAAGATCATGAATCAACAACATAGAAATTGTTTTTTAATACATCAACTTTTTCATTGGCATATTCACTTAATAATAGTGTCATAATAGCCATATGCCAAGCATGTTGAGCATCATCCTCAAAGTCTTTCCCATTGCTTTGAAGTGTCTTTCTTTTTGATTTGTTTTTCTTTTTATCAATTTCCAAAAAAATAAATTGCATCTGTTTTTCAATTCGTTCCATACCATCACCAACACCATTTTAACACAAAAGGCCTGATTCACTCAGGCCTAATCTATTACGTCAACTTCGAAATCATTAGTGAACTTGAGGAAGGAGCAAAAATACGATTTCTATTGACGCAAACCTTCTTAAAACTTCCCTTTCGAAGCCAATGAAATTATATCATCATTTGCAACTGTTTACAATATAGTTGTAAATATTTTACATTTTCGTGAAAGTATAAACATATATAATATTACACAAGATATCACACTTACCAAAAACAACTCCGATTACAGATAACTTTTTGGCTTAACCTTCAATTTGTTGTTATGACATAAATAATGTCAAAATTGCTTGTATACTTTAAGTATCTAAAAAGGTAGGCACTTATATGAACACAATCAATTCCTCTAATTTCTTACTTCCTAATATTGCGGACAAACTATGCTCTTATCAAAAAAAGAACGTGTATCTTTGATGATCAATGATTTTATTGAAATAAACAAGCAGATGGATAGTTATCATTTTGAATACTGTCCTAAAATGTGGTGCTTATCATCCAGTTCTTGTAAAGGCAGGTAAGACAAAAAGCAGGGAAACAGATGCTTAAGTGCAATGCATGCAATAAAAGATTTGTCTGTGATCATGGTCAGTTGACATTTTATTCACACCAGAGCCAAGCAAAATGGAACGATCTAATCATTCAAACACAGAACGGAAATTCTATTCTTAAAACAGCGCAAAAATAAATGTAAATGAATCCACTGCTTTTCGCATGCGTTATAAATATCTTCATTTATTGAAGTTATGGAGTATCCCATACAAGCTTACGAAAGAGATTGAAGTTGATGAAACGTATATAACACATTGCAGAAAAGGACGAAAAATAGAGGGTCATCCAGGGAAGAAACGAGGAACACCCGCTAGAAAAAAAGAGGCTTGTCAAAAGAAAAGATATGTATCTAACAGCGGTGCAGCGATCGGGAAACTGCATTGCTCGTTCTTTTAATGTGGCTAAACCAAGAATTGACGATGTGTTACAGTTTAGTCGGCGTATTGAAGATAAAAGCTATGTATGGACAGATGGATTAGCTAGTTACCAGAAGGTGCTCGAAGAAAAAGAGATGCGAGAATAAAATTCTAGTCAGCTATAAAAGTTATGACTCTGTAAATCATCTAAACAATGTTAATTCTTTTCATTCACAAATTCAGGCACAATATACGTGTTATAAAGGTATATCTAGTAAATACATCAATCGATATAACGCCTTGTTCACCCTGCAACGCCAATATCTTGGAATGGATTCACAAGAAATGTTACGTTTGATCATGAAACGTTTGAGAAAGATCCATGTATATTTTTATATACGCCAAATTCGTAAAGAATGTTTATTTCCGTTCGCTATCGTTTAGAAAGTACCTATATCAACAAATTAAAGGTTAAGCCATACCAAATTATCATTCAGCGATAAAAAAATATTCATTCCATTCAAGTGTTGATTTATATAATTGCTTACCTTTGAACATAAATGACAATATAATAAGCACTAATGCTAAACCTTTTGATAATAAAATTTTTACAAGAATAATTGCTGCCAGTAGTAATAATTTCATCATCATTAAAATTCCTCTCCTTTGTTTCTTTTCATAATATATGGTTGTTATTAGTTCGATTATCCAACTAATAGATAATAAAAGTCCTAAAACAATCAGAATTGCTACTGTTAAAATATTTTCAGTAAAATAGAATGCAATCATAGACAATATTACGCAGATGAAGATAAGTGCTTGAAGAATGACAAACGCTGAACATAGACTTTTCAATTTGACAATACTGTTTCTTACATTTATTTTTGAGGATATATCTTCTTCTGTGCATTTTTTAGACAACGCTCTGATTAAAGAATTTAACCCAATTGACAATGCAAGAAATGAAATAACGATATTTCTGATTTGCAAAATCATTAAATCAGAGGGCACCGTCAAATTTTTTATCAAAGAAATAGCACCTATTACACAAAAATATAGTACCTGTAATTAAGCCTTTTTTATTGTAAGCTTTCATTATCCTACACTCCCCTGTATCTTGGTACAAAAGAGTATAAACTATACACGAACTGTAAAGTCAAGAGTTTTCATTAATCTTAATCATAATTTTTGTAATATAATCAGCTTCATCAGAAATAACAAAATCATTCAAGCCAACTTCATAAGCATAGTCAGTAAGTTGTAGATTATTTCCATGAGCATAATCAAGCATCTGTTGATATAAGGCTGGTAATTTATCCCATTTACCCTTTTGATAACCACAGAGATATTTTCCTT
>VOFC01001450.1_pt1 | contig 18001 bp, 27 predicted proteins | sample 5384161 | NCBI WGS metagenome assembly VOFC01 (sample SAMN12384722, study PRJNA508395) | human gut metagenome | isolation source: healthy gut B | host: Homo sapiens
CAGTCAGCCTTGCTGCGAAAGTATTGAGTGAGCACTTAAATCTCTTCATTGATCTGTCAGATGCTGCACAGCAGGCAGAGATCGAACATGCATGGCATATGGCAATCATGACACTTTTTGCTGAGTGAATATGCGAACCAGAAAATTGACGTGTTAAAGACCATCAGCATGTTACTGATTCATGATTTGGTGGAAATCGACGCGGGTGACACCTATGCATATGATGAAGAGGGAAAAAAAGACGCAGGCGGAGAGAGAACAGAAAGCTGCTGATCGTATATATGGTATGCTGCCAGAGGACCAGGGCAAAAAGCTATATGATCTGTGGCTTGAATTTGAAGCGCAGGAGACGCCAGAAGCGAAGTTTGCACGCACGATGGACAATATACAACCTATGTACTTAAATGCTTCCACAGATGGGAAAGCATGGCAGGAACATAAGGTGCATCTTGCACAGATCCTGGGACGCAATGCACATACAGCGGAAGGATCAGAAGTTTTGTGGAATTATGCATATGAAAATTTCATACAGCCACATCTTGATAATGGACATATTATAGAAGACTAAAAAACTCACGAAGTATGAATAATGCTCCGTGAGTTTTTTATGTGCCTTGTGGCGTGAATCGTTAAATTTATTTCATATAAATTATTTCCGAATCACTAAAGTTATGAAATTGCGAAAATAAGACTATGCATTCTTTTCATCATTATACTTCTTAACATAATTCTTAATACGATCGTAAGGATTCAGAAGATCGCTGATAGAAGAATCATGGTTCAAAGTATCAATAATGTATGCAATGTATTTACTCATATCACAGCTGATGTAGTACTCTTTGCTTAATAATTCAGGAGACTGATAAATTAAGTTTGTAGTAACCACACGATATATAAGTCCCTCCTCGTAAGCTTTATCAAAGGAAGCAAATCCATTTGTAAAAAGACCGAAAGTGGAAACAACGAAAATACGGTTTGCTTTACGCTTCTTTAACTCTCTTGCGGTATCAATCATACTTTCACCGGAAGAAATCATATCGTCAATAATGAGGACATCCTTGCCTTCTACGTTAGAACCTAAGAATTCATGAGCTACAATCGGGTTACGTCCGTCAACGACTTTACTGAAATCACGTCTCTTGTAGAACATACCCATGTCAACACCAAGTACGTTTGCAAGATAGATTGCACGGTTCGTAGCACCTTCATCCGGGCTGATAATCATTAAGTGTTCAGCATCAATAGTTAAGTCTTTTACATTCTTTAAGATACCTTTGATAAACTGATAAGAAGGCATTACATTCTCGAAGCCATTCAGTGGAATTGCGTTTACGACACGAGGGTCATGTGCATCAAATGTGATGATGTTGTCAATTCCCATATTGTACAGCTCTTGTAATGCTAATGGACAGTCAAAGGGATTCACGTGCAGTTCTTCTATGCTGACGGCTTTCATACAGGAATGGTAAGATAACCGTAATACGGCGGGCTTTACCACCAACAGCGGCAATGACACGCTTTAAGTCTGCAAAGTGATCATCCGGCGACATATGATTGGTATGTCCACAAAGGGAATAGGTCATACTGTAATTGGTAACATCTACCATAATATAGAGGTCATAGCCTCGGACAGACTGATTAATGACACATTTTGCTTCTCCGGAACCAAAACGTGGAATGTGAGGTTCGATGATATAGCTCTCTTTGTGGTATTCCTTGAATGCGATATCGTCCTGATGCTCGTGTTCGCGGTGCTCTCTCCATGTGGCCAGGTAACTGTCTACTTTCTTTCCTAATTCCATGCAGCTGGCAGTTGGAATTAGTCCAAAGGGTACCGGTTGGCATAGTTTCCAAAATTCTTTCGTCGTTTGGCATGATTTGTCCTCCATTAAAATATGTAACAATATTTATATGTAATAACCTGCAAAATAAACAGGGTTATTATCGTAAATCAAGGTTTCTGTTGTTTGAGAATCCTTATATCCATCTGATTAAAAAGCTTAATCATTGTATAGTCACCGCAAATGCGGGAAAAAGTCCGCTCCGAGTAAATATCAGCAATCTGCTGAAAGCTCAGGTTGGTTGAAATAATCGTTGATTTATGACGCAACAAGCGCTCGTTTACGCACAAAAACAATTGTGATGTCGTAAAAGCATTGCTCAATTCTGTTCCCAGATCATCAATGACAAGAAGATCACAATCGAAAATATTCTGGTGCGCAGCGATAGCATCTGCATCTTTTTCAAATACACCTTTGCTTAATATATCAAATAATTGAAAGGCTGTAAAGTATATGACAGAATAGCCCTTGTCTAATAATTCTTTTGCCACGCAATTGGTCAGGAAAGTCTTTCCCACGCCGGTTCCACCATAGAAAAACAAATTCTGTGGTTTGTTGTCAAAGGCATCGATAAAATGATGGCATTCTTCCACAGCATGACGGGCAGTTGCAAGAGCAGACAGACCGGTTGTCGGGCTGATGTCCTCATCCGAATAATAGGAATAGGAAAAATGATCAAAATTCTCCCTTCTCAGTATTTCCCGAATATTGGACTGTGCATACACGGTATTGATGATTGCCTGCCTGAAACAATGGCATTTCCGGCCGTCGATATAACCGGTATCTTTGCAATCCGGACATTCGTAGACCGGATCAAGATAGTTCGAAGCAAAGCCTCCGGCGGATAAAAGTGTGTCGCGTTGCTGACTCAAATCAGCAAGTTCTTCTTTTTTTAACGCGGTAAGTGCGGAGGTGTCTCCGTCCAGTAAAAGGCGCGCCTGTCTGACAGAGCAGGATGCTACGGTTGATTCAGTTCCTTTAACTTTGGAATCTTTTGAAACACTTCCTTGCGTCGCTCGTCAAGAATACGTCGGTCCTGCAATTGACGCTGATCATATTCCCGCATGATTTCATCATATTGTGAATTGGAAAGTGGCATAATATCCTCCCCGAATTAGTGACTGGTGGAAGAAAGCAATGTTCCTTCCAGATGCTCGTAGTCATAGCTGCGAGGCTTAAAATTATTACTTGGCTGATGCGTGGCGGTAATGGTACGGGCACATGCTTCCTGAATCAACGGAAGATCAAAGGCGAATTCTTTGGTCCATTTGCGGATAAAGGCTGTCTCAGCTTCCACAAGGCTGCGTCCGGTAATCCCCAAAGCTTTCATAACACCGTAATATGCCTGACTGTGTATGGCAGCATCTTCCTTGGCCTGCGTCACGGTTGTAATATTGTTGTCGTGCCAGCCCATGGCTACTTTGTCCAGATAGCGCATGCTTGAGTGTCCTTTGCTGATACAGTATTCGAGCAGATATACAATCAGATCATTAGAAAAATGAAGATCTTCATGCCAGAACAGAACAGTATTCATGTCGTTCTCACTCAGAGGATGCTTGATGTAAGTTTCTACGATAAAGAATAATTCGGAAATATCATCGTTCTTCAGAAAAACCGGCAATTTCGTCTGCTGTATACCGATGCTTTTGCGTAGCGACAGGCTCGGCAGAAGGTGCCGAAACAGGCATCTCCGGTACACTGCTTCGCAGAGAATGAACATTCTGTGCAAGGTTCTCACTAATCGGTGGCACGACAGGGGCATCCTTTGTACTTGTGTTTGTTTCTGTATTTGGAATAGGAAGAAAGTGAATTTTACAGATTTCACCATTTTCCTCTTCTAAATGAAGCAATCCGGTCTTCTGCCAGTAGCGCAGAGCGCGGATGACATCCATCTCTGTATTATTAAAGCAATCAGCGATTGCAGAAATTGTACAATTTGATGCATGAGATTGCATGCTTCGTAATAAATATAAATATACCTTAACAAATTCACCGTTTGCCTCAGGCATAAAAGAAATCGATGAATTCATTTGGAACTATGGTATCTGTGTATGTATAGTCACGTAATATCTCTATGTTTACCATATTGGACCTCCGATAGTTAGGCACGATTTCGTGCATTTGTGATTATAGCACAAGAATTTTCCAAATGGAAGATGAAAAAAAGTCCCAGAGTACCGAAGAATACAGGCTTTTACGAACATTGGATAAATTGTGGATAAAGTGGATAACTCCGTTGAAAAATCATTCGTTCATTTAAAATATTTCTGCATCTGGCATAAAATCAAGGTTAAAGCATAGGATGATATTGTTGATGACGAAAATAAAAATCCACATAGCACGATGAATAACTATCAACGTTTCTATGTGGATAAAGTGGATAACTTATTTTCTAAAAGGGCTTCGCCTATTTCTACAATGTTTCCGGCACCCATATAGTTATCAACAGGTCACCGTTTACACAATTTTTTAATAAAATTTCTCAATTTCCTCAAAAGATGGGAAATAGTAAGCTTCTGTGCCTTTTGCCCTTAAGGCGGGAGAGAATGTCTTTGGAACTTACCCCGTAAGTATTCTGCTCGCGGGCGGCAAAAATATCTGCAAGCACTACAACGTCTGCCATAGACAGAACATCTGCAAAGTCATCAAGGAAAGCCTTGGTTCGGGAGTATGTATGTGGCTGGAATACCAGAACGAGGCGCTGATGTGGATAATTTTCAGCCGCAGAAAGTGTTGCACGGATCTCGGTTGGATGATGGGCATAATCATCGATAACAGTTACACCATCGACGATTCCTTTATATTGGAAACGGCGGTTGGCACCACCGAAGGCATCCAGTCCGCGAACGATTGCATCGGTATCAAGTCCCATGGTTACCGCAAGGGCAACTGCAGCGAGTGCGTTGCTTGCATTGTGGCGTCCCGGAACAGATAACTGAATATCTGCGACTTTTTGTCATGATGCATAACAGTAAAAGCCGGACAGGCCTTCTCGTTGTAAGTTACATCAGTAGCATAGAAATCAAAGGAGGAGTCAAATCCGTAGGTGATGATCTCCTGAGGAAGATTATGGGTCAGCTCCTCATAGTTAGTGATTTCGCCATTGATGATCGTTGCGCCATCTGCTAAAGTATTGCCGGCAAATTTGCGGAAAGAGTGGCGGATATCATCCAGATCTTTGAAAAAGTCGAGATGTTCAGCTTCTACATTTAAGATGATGCTGTATTTAGGACGGAAATTTAAAAAGCTGTTGGTATATTCGCACGCTTCTGACACAAAGACGGAAGAAGCTCCCACACGGAGATTTCCGCCGATCGATGGAAGAATACCACCAACGGAGATAGTTGGGTCTGCTTTGGCGGCCATAAGAATTTCGCTGATCATGGAAGTTGTTGTTGTCTTACCATGTGTACCTGCAACAGCAATGGATTTCTCATAGTTATCCATAATCTGTCCGAGAAGCTGTGCACGGGGAAAGCATTGGAAGCTGCTGGGCTTTAGCCTCTGCAAATTCTGGGTTATCCTCATGGATTGCAGCCGTGTAAACAACCAGCTGAATACCAGGAATAATATTCTCTGCTTTCTGTCCATAGAATATGGTAGCACCCTTGGATGTAAGGGATGTCTGTTAAATCGGATTCTTTGGAATCGGAACCGGAGATCGTAAAGCCTTTCTCAAGAAGGATCTCAGCGAGTCCACTCATACTGATACCGCCAATGCCGATAAAATGAACGTGAATTGGTTCGTTAAAATTTAATTTATACATGAAGATTACCTACCTATTTATAAGTTTTTAACTATTATACCACTCTGGGGTAATTCGCGCACCTGAAAAAGTATTGTGCAATGTGCCAAAATACAGAAAAAAATTTTTGAAAAATTGTGAATAATGTTGTAAATATACCTATGATATGCTATAATCAAAAATAAATAAAAATTAACATTACATAAAACTAGAACAGACGAGGAGTGATGACGTGATTAAGAAAGAAATGATAGCTATGCTTTTAGCAGGCGGTCAGGGCAGCAGACTTGGAGTTCTGACATCGGATGTCGCTAAGCCGGCAGTGGCTTTTGGCGGCAAGTACAGAATTATTGATTTCCCGCTCAGTAATTGTATCAACTCAGGAATTGATACGGTGGGTGTGTTGACACAGTATCAGCCTCTGCGGTTGAATACGCACATTGGAATTGGTATTCCGTGGGATCTGGATCGTAATAATGGTGGCGTTACGGTTCTTCCACCATATGAGCGCAGCAATAACAGTGAATGGTATACTGGAACCGCGAACGCGATTTACCAGAATCTTCGTTATATGGAAAGCTATAATCCGGAATATGTTCTGATTTTATCAGGTGATCATATTTACAAGATGGATTATGAAGTTATGCTTGATTTCCATAAGGCAAACAATGCGGATGTTACAATTGCCACAATGCCGGTTCCGTTGGAAGAAGCAAGCCGGTTCGGTATTGTGATTGCAGATGAGAATAAGAAGATTATGGATTTCGAAGAAAAACCAAAGGAGCCGAGAAGCAATCTGGCATCTATGGGAGTTTATATTTTCTCCTGGAAAGTGCTTCGGGATGCATTGATCGAACTGAAAGATCAGCAAAGCTGTGATTTTGGTAAGCATATTATCCCATACTGTTTCGAAAAGCAGAAAAGATTATTTGCATATGAATTTAACGGATACTGGAAGGATGTCGGTACACTCGGCTCTTATTGGGAAGCCAATATGGAACTGATCGATCTGATCCCGGAATTCAACCTGTATGAGGAATACTGGAAGATTTATACCAAGTGTGATACGATTGAGCCACAGTACATAGCACCGGGCGCACACGTCGAGCGTTGCATTATCGGTGAAGCATCGGAAATTCATGGTGAAGTTATCAATTCTGTTATTGGACCGAATGTATATATTGGTGAGGGAACTGTAGTACGGGATTCCATCATCATGAAAGATACCAGTATCGGAAAAAATGTAACAATAGATAAATCTATTATCGCAGAAAACTGTAGAATTGAAGATGGTGTAACACTTGGCATTGGAGAAGAGGCACCGAATAAACTTAACGAAAGTGTATATTCATTTGGACTTGTGACGATAGGCGATGATTCGGTAATACCTGAGAATGTTTCCGTGGGAAAGAATACTGCAATTTCGGGAGTAACTGAGCGTGAAGATTATCCGGATGGCATATTGGCAAGCGGCGAAGTAATCATTAAGGCAGGTGACAGAAAATGAAAGCAGTAGGTATTATTTTAGCCGGTGGCAATAACAACCGGATGGGCGAATTATCCAAAAAGCGTGCAATCCCGGCGATGCGGTGGGCGGAAGCTTCCGCTGCATCGATTTTGCACTCAGCAACATGAGCAACTCCCATGTACAGACAGTGGCAGTGCTGACACAGTACAGTGCAAGATCCCTGAATGAACATTTAAGTTCTTCCAAATGGTGGGATTTCGGACGTAAACAGGGAGGATTATATCTGTTTACACCAACGGTGACAGCAGAACAGTGACTGGTATCGCGGTACCGCAGATGCAATGTACCAGAACATTGATTTCCTGAAAAGACGCCATGAGCCATATGTAATTATTTCCAGTGGTGACTGCGTTTACAAAATGGATTATAATGAACTTCTTGACTATCACATTGCCAAGAAAGCCGATATCACAGTTGCATGCAAAGATATGCCTGCAGATGCGGATGTCAGCCGTTTTGGTGTTGTCCGCATGAATGAGGATGCCCGCATTGTTGAATTTGAGGAAAAGCCGATTATTGCGCAGTCCAATACTATTTCAACAGGCGTTTATGTGATCCGCAGAAGACAGCTGATTGAGATTCTGGAGAAATCCGCAGAAGAGAATCGGTTTGACTTTGTAGCAGATGTACTGATCCGTTACAAAAATATCAAGCGCATCTATGGATACAAAATGAACAATTACTGGAGCAATATTGCCAGTGTGGATGATTATTTCCGCACAAACATGGATTTCCTGAAGCCGGATGTAAGAGAATACTTCTTCCGTCAGGAACCAAAGGTATATTCGAAGGTGGATGATCTTCCGCCGGCAAAATATAACACAGGTTCCGAAATCCGTAACAGTCTGATTTCCAGTGGCTGTATTATCAATAGCCGTGTGGAGAATTCAGTTCTGTTTAAGAAGGTATTTGTCGGAAAAAATTGTGTGATCAAGAATTCCATTATTTTAAATGATGCTTATATCGGGGACAACACACATGTAGAAAATTGTATTGTAGAGAGTAGGGGGACTCTGAAAGCAAATACATACTATTGCGGTGAAAAAGGCGTCCTGATCGTATCGGAAGATAACGAAAGATACATGTTGTAAGGATCACACATTTCTTTAGGAGATGGGATCTACGGATTTGGAAGGGGGCACATATGCAGATTACAGATGTAAGAATCCGTAAGGTGGATAAAGAAGGCAAGATGAAAGCTGTAGTATCGATCACGATTGACGATGAGTTCGTGGTACATGATATCAAGGTGATTGATGGAGAGAAGGGATTATTTATCGCAATGCCGAGCCGAAAGGCCAGTGATGGAGAATATCGCGATATTGCACATCCGATCAATTCCGGAACAAGAGAACAGATACAGAATCTGATCTTGAAAAAATACGAAGAAGTCGTGCAGGAGAAGGAAGAAGAATAAAGATAGGGGCTGTGGAGTAATCCATAGCCCTTTTTGAGCGAAGAGAGGATATACTATGTTTTTAATTGCTGGTCTGGGAAATCCAGAGAAAAAATACGATAAGACAAGACACAATATTGGCTTTGACACCATTGATGCATTGGCGGATAAATACAACATTTCCATGAATGAGAAAAAGCATAAAGCACTCTGCGGAACCGGTGTGATTGATGGCGTGAAGGTGTTGCTGGCAAAACCCCAGACATATATGAACCTGAGCGGAGACAGTGTTGCGGAGATCGTCAATTTCTACAAGATTGACCCGGAAGAGGAAATGATCGTCATATTCGATGATATTTCACTTGCACCGGGAAATATCCGTGTGCGCAAGAAGGGCAGTGCAGGTGGTCATAATGGCATCAAGAGTATCATTGCCCGCACAGGAACCCAGAACTTTATGCGGATCAAAGTCGGTGTGGGCGAGAAACCGGCCGGATGGGATCTGGCAGATCATGTGCTGGGACATTTTTCCAGGGAGGACCGTGCGCTCGTGGAAGATGCCATAAAGGATGCAGAGGCGGCAGCAGTGCTGATGATGCAGGGGCAGGTGGACAAAGCCATGAATGATTTTAATGCAAAAAAGCAGGAGTAGAACGAATTGAGAGCATTTGTAGAACCGTTAGAAGAATTAAGCGGATTTGAAGAAATGACGCACAACATGCAGCAGGAGGGCCTGATTTCCATTACAGGCTGCATCGATGCGCAAAAACCACATATGATTTATGGAGTTGGCAATGGTCGTAAAAATAAGATCATTGTCACTTTTCATGAGCAGAAAGCAAAAGAATTATACGAGGATTACCGCTTTTTTGATCCGGCGGTTGTCTACTATCCGGCAAAGGATGTTCTGTTTTACCAGTCCGATATACGGGGAAATCTGTTGACGGCAGAGCGTATTCAGGCATTGCGTGCCATTCATGAGCAGGATGAGGTAACGGTTATCACGACATTCGATGCGCTTATGAATACCATGGCACCTGCAAAGCAGCTTTGGGACAGCATCTGTCGGATTGCGCCGGAGGATACCATTGATTTAGAACAGATGAAGGATCTTCTGGTCTGTATGGGATATGAAAAAGAGTATCAGGTGGAGAGCATGGGACAATTTGCTATCCGTGGCGGTATTCTGGATATTTTTCCGCTGACAGAAGACAATCCGGTCCGTATCGAGATGTGGGGAGATGAAGTAGATACGATTCGTTCTTTCGATGTGGAAAGTCAAAAGTCGATTGAGAATCTGGACGAAGTAGTGATATATCCGGCTTGCGAGCTGGTGCTTACAGAAGCAGAGAAGAGAGCAGGCATCGAAAAACTGCTAAAAGAGGCAGAATCTTTTTTCGAAAAAGCTGCGGAAAGAAATGAAGACGGAGGAAGCACACCGTGCGCTGTCACAGGCACAGGAACTGGCAGAAGAGTGGGGGAGAACTGGCTGTCACTGCCGGAATGGACGCCTTTTGTCTTATTTCTGTGAAGCGAAGGTGGGACTTTTGGATTATTTTGATCCAAAAGAAACCTATCTGTTTATCGATGAACTCAGTAGGAGTACCGAGCGTGGCCGGCAGACCGAACTTGAATTTTCGGAGAGCATGAAGCAGCGACTCGAGAAAGGCTATATTTTGCCCGGACAGATGAAAGAACTGTTTGGGTACAAAGAAATCATGGGACGGCTGGAGCATTTTTCCTGTATTGCGCTGGCGGCATTGGATACCAAAAGCTGTGGACTGAAATTAAACGGGTCTTATGGCATTCATGTAAAAAGCGTCAACTCTTACAATAACAGTTTTGAACTTTATTAAAGATCTGAACCATTATAAAAAAAATGGTTATAAAGTGATTCTGTTGTCCGGTTCGAAAACGAGGGCGGCAAGGCTCGCAGAGGATATTTTAAATGAAGGTTTAAATTGTTTCTACACAGAGGATTATGACCATGAATTCCTTCCGGGACAGATTATGGTCTGCTATGGAAAAGTACACAGAGGGTATGAGTATCCGGTACTGCAGTTCGCGGTGATCACAGAGAGTGATATTTTCGGTGGAGGGAAGAAAAAAGAAAAAACGTCACCGTACTTATGAGGGTGAGAAAATCCAGAACTTTACGGACTTAAGCGTAGGCGATTATGTAGTACATGAGAATCATGGATTGGGCGTGTATAAAGGAATTGAAAAGATTGAGGTAGATCATAAAGTAAAAGATTATATTAAAATCGAGTATGCCGGAGGTTCGAATCTTTATATTCTTGCAACGCAGTTGGAACTGATTCAGAAATATGCGGGCAAGGATGCGCGGAAACCGAAGCTGAACAAGCTGGGTGGACAGGAATGGGGCAGGACAAAGAATCGTGTCCGTGGCGCGGTCAGACAGATTGCACAGGATCTTGTGAAACTGTATGCGGCACGAGAGGAACAGGACGGATTTGTCTATGGCCCGGATACTGTATGGCAGCGGGAGTTTGAGGAACTGTTTCCGTTTGAAGAGACCGAAGACCAGGAACTTGCAATCGAGGCAACGAAGAAGGACATGGAAAGCCACAAGATTATGGACCGTCTGATCTGTGGTGATGTGGGATATGGCAAAACAGAGATTGCCATCCGCGCGGCATTTAAGGCAGTGCAGGAGAATAAACAGGTCGCCTATCTGGCACCGACCACGATTCTTGCACAGCAGATCTATAATACCTTTTCACAGCGCATGAAAGACTTTCCGGTTCGCGTGGATCTGCTGTGCCGTTTCCGGAGTGCGGCGGAACAGAAACGTTCCATCGAAGATCTGCGAAAAGGCCAGGTGGATATTATCGTCGGTACGCACCGGTTGCTTTCTAAAGATGTACAGTTCAAAGATCTGGGGCTGCTTGTCGTAGATGAGGAACAGCGCTTTGGAGTGGCACATAAAGAAAAAATCAAACAGTTAAAAAACAACGTGGATGTACTGACGCTGACCGCCACACCGATTCCACGAACACTTCATATGAGCCTGATTGGTATCCGTGACATGAGCGTGTTAGAGGAGCCGCCGATGGACCGTGTGCCGATACAGACCTATGTCATGGAGTATAACGAGGAGCTGGTGAGGGAAGCAATCAACCGTGAGCTTGCCAGAGGCGGTCAGGCGTATTATGTATACAATCGTGTAAGAGATATCGATGAGATGGCAACAAAAATCCAGGCACTTGTGCCGGAGGCAAATGTGGCGTTTGCCCATGGACAGATGCGGGAGACTCAGCTGGAAGATATCATGTATCGTTTTATCAATGGAGAGATTGATGTACTGGTGTCTACGACAATTATTGAAACAGGACTTGATATTTCAAATGTGAATACAATGATTATTCATGACGCGGATAACATGGGCCTTTCCCAGTTGTATCAGTTGCGTGGACGTGTGGGGAGATCCAATCGTACGGCGTACGCATTTCTTATGTATCGCAGAAATAAAATGCTCAAAGAGGTGGCAGAAAAGAGACTTGCCGCCATCAAAGAATATTCGGATCTCGGAAGTGGTTTTAAGATTGCGATGCGTGATCTGGAAATCCGTGGCGCGGGAAATCTTCTCGGCGCAGAGCAGAGTGGACATATGGAAGCTGTGGGATATGACCTGTACTGCAAGATGCTCCATGAAGCTGTACGGGAGGCAAAGGGCAATGTGATGGAGGAAAGCTTTGATACATCTGTGGATATCCGGACAGATGCTTACATTCCGGCAACTTATATTGCAAATGAATCCCAGAAGCTGGATATCTACAAGAGGATTGCAGGTGTGGAGACAGATAATGAGGCAGAGGAAATGTTAGAAGAACTGATCGACCGTTTTGGGGAGCCACCGAAGTCGGTACAGAACCTTCTTACGATTGCCCGGCTGAAGAGTCTTGCACATAGCGCATACATTAAAAAGTGATACAGAAAGAGGATTCCTTAAAACTTGTGATGTATGAGCATGCAAAGGTAGATGCTGCAAGGATTCCGGAGCTTGTGCAGGCAAATGCACCGGCACTGAAATTTGTGGCAGACGCCAAAGGCCCTTATTTTACCTATCTGCTGAAAGTAAATTCCAGACAGGCTGCAAATGATGTGCTGGATACACTGCGCCGACTTTTGGAACAGATGAAAACGGTCTTATGCACAGAAAATGCAGAAAGTTCTTGCTAGTTAAGGGAAAAAGCACTATAATATATGAGCAAATGCTCAGAATAGAGCATATTTTTAGGAGGAACTATGAGAGCGAAAAAAATTACAGCTTTTTATATTAGCAGCCGCACTGTGCGCTACATCCATGAGCGGATGCGGTATAAATAAAGACGCAAAAGCAGCCAGCATGAACGGACAGACCGTTACACTCGGGGTTGCAAATTTTTACTGCCGTTATGAGCAGGCAACAATGGAGGATGCATATAAGGCATACCTTCAGACCAGTGACATCTGGAGCAAAGACATTTCCGGAAACGGTACTACGTTAGAGGAAACCGTCAAGGATCAGGCAATGGAGACACTGCATGAGATGTACACATTACAGGCACACATGAAAGATTACAATGTGGAGCTTACCGATGCAGACAAGAAGGCTGTCAAAGAAGCAGCACAGAAGTTTATGGATTCCAACTCCACAGAAGCAATCAAGGAGATGGGAGCAACGGAAGATATCGTAGAAGAGATTCTTACACTTTACACAGTAAGGGACAAGATGAAAGATGCAATCGAAGCAGATGTAGATACCAAGGTTTCCGATGATGAGGCCAATATGCGTGCTTATACAATGATCAAGATTGCAACCAACGGACATACCGATGAAAACTATCAGTTTGTTAATTATACCGATGATGAAGTCGCTGCAATCAAGAAGACAGCATCTGAGATGGCAGATGAGCTGAAAGAAGACGGCGCCACACTTGAGAGTGTTGCAAAAGCACATGATTATGAGACAACGACCGGAACTTATGATGCCGATAACGATACATTGGGAGACGATGTAAAGAAGGCACTTGATGATTTGAAAGAAGGAGAGACTTCCGGACTGATCGAGACAGATGATGCAGAGTACTTCGTTCGTATTGACAGTGATACGGACAAGGATGCAACCGAGAAGAACTGTCAGAGTATTATCGACCAGAGAAAGGACGATTTATACAAGAAAGTACTGAGCGGCTGGCAGAAAGATGACGGCTGGAAGGTAGTGAAGAAAGCATTAGCAAAAATTGAATTTAGTAACTCCCTCACGCAGCAGGATCCAAATGCTTCCACAGAGAGCGAAGAGAGCACAGAATAATGTTGAAAGATAATATTGTGTTAATTGGAATGCCGGGGGTGGGTAAAAGCACCGTCGGCGTTATCCTTGCCAAGGTATTGGGATATCAGTTTGTAGATGCGGATCTGGTGATTCAGGAGCAGGAAGGCAGACTTTACGTGAAATTATTGCCCAGGATGGCACAGATGGATTTATTGAAGTTGAGAATCGTGTGAATGCGTCAATAGAAGCACATCATGCAATTATTGCGACGGGGGCAGCGTTGTATATGGCAAAGAAGCCATGGAACACCTTGCAGAGATCGGTACGATCCTGTATCTGGAAGTACCATATGCTGCTTTGGAGAAACGCCTTGCTGATATAAAGGGGCGTGGAGTTGTTTTAAAAGAGGGTCAGGATCTTCATGACCTGTTTTTAGAGCGCACCCCGTTATATGAGCAGTATGCAGATATCCGGATATCCGAAGAAGGACTGAATGTGGAACAGACAGTGGAACAAATTATTGAGAAACTGGAATTAATGAATAACAATCGCAAAAGTAACGAATAGTATATTAGGGGCATTTCATTTTTGAGGTGAGATATGGAACAGTACGTGATCAAAGGCGGAAACAGACTGAATGGTGAAATTGAGATTGGTGGAGCGAAGAATGCGGCTCTTGCGATTCTTGCAGCATCAATTATGACGGATGAGACCGTTACGATAGAAAAATTTGCCAAATGTACGGGACATTAATGTTTTATTACAGGCAATCGAAGAAATTGGCGCAAAAGTAGAACGTGTCGATGCACACAAAGTAAAAATCAATGGTTCATTTATACGTGACGTGAGTGTGGACAATGAGTTTATCCGTCGCATTCGCGCATCGTATTATCTGATCGGTGCATTACTTGGAAAATATAAAAAGGCAGAAGTTGCACTTCCGGGTGGATGTGATATTGGAAGCCGTCCGATCGACTTGCATATCAAGGGATTCCGTGCCATGGGCGCAACGGTTGACATTGCCCACGGACTTGTAATTGCAGAGGCAGAACGCCTGAGCGGAACACATATTTATATGGATAAAGTATCCGTTGGTGCAACTATCAATATTATGATGGCGGCAGCGATGGCTGAGGGAAAGACTGTCATTGAGAATGCAGCGAAAGAACCGCATGTCGTTGATGTGGCAAACTTTCTGAACAGTATGGGCGCAAACATTCGTGGAGCAGGAACGGATGTGATTCGAATTGTGGGAGTGGAGAAACTTCACAAGACAGAATATTCTATTATTCCGGATCAGATCGAGGCAGGTACTTTCATGTTTGCAGTTGCAGCAACAGGCGGTGATGTACTTGTAAAAATGTCATTCGAAGCATTTGGAAGCAACCACAGCAAAGCTGGTCGAGGCTGGATGCAAGGTAGAAGAGTTCGACGATGCGGTTCGTATCATTTCCGATGGAAAGTTGCGTCATACACAGGTGACAACACTCGCCTATCCTGGATTTCCGACAGATATGCAGCCACAGATGGCAGTCATTCTTGGAATTGCCGAGGGAACCAGTACTGTGACAGAAAGCATCTTTGAGAATCGTTTCAAGTATGTGGATGAGCTGACTCGAATGGGAGCCGACATTCAGGTAGAAGGAAACATTGCCATCATCCGTGGCGTATCCCGTTATACCGGAGCGCGTGTGAATGCACCGGATCTGCGTGCCGGAGCAGCATTAGTGATTGCCGGACTTGTCGCAGAAGGTATTACAGTGATTGATGATATTTATTATATTGAACGAGGATACGAGGAACTGGAGCGCAAACTCAGAGGAGTAGGTGCACAGATTGAGAAAGTGTCCGACGAAAAAGAAATTCAAAAGTTTATATTGAAAGTTTCATAAAAGAAAAAGAAATTAAAACGTGATTGAATCCGTGGCATATGCCACGGATTTTTTTTTTGAAATTATTTTAGAATATTTTTGTTCAAAATTAGGACTAAGGTACAATTGACGAAAGTTAACAAAATAACTATAGTTTAAAACAGGATTATTAATTTATGGAGGAGAAACGTTGAGTATTAAAATAGACTATGATGAAATTAAGGAAAATGTACAGGGGTTGACAGATGCGGCAGAAGCATGTGTAGCAGAAGAGATGGATCCGGAAGATACAAAGACAACCATTAAGGCAAATAGTGCATGCAGAATTTCTTTTAATAAATCTCAGAATTTAATGGAATTACTCGGAGAGACATTAGCAGGGGATGCAAAGAAGATTGAAAACATGGCGAATATGTTTCAGGTAATTGAACAATCGCTCAGTGATGCGTGTATTAATGAGTAAAGGTGATACATAAGACAGAAGACATACAGGAGGCGAAATGAACGAGAATTCATATTTGGACCCGGAAGCAATCAAGAAGAGTTGCACTGGGGCAAGCAAAAAATTAAAGAGCAATAATGATGAGATATTAGCTGCAGAGACAGCTGTTAAAGATTTCCTGAATAATTCAGAGTTACAGGGACAGGCATTTGAAAATGTCCGGATTCAAATGGAAGATTATTCGATGATCTTGCGCACGATGCGGGCGGCCAACTGCTCTGATATTTCAGATTTTAATACATTATCCGGTTCGGTAGGGGATGAGGAACTTGACGGTGCAAAAATATTGGAACAGCAAAAGAGGCATTGCGCCAAAAAGAAAGCTATGAAGATGCAGCAGAAGAATACAGACAACTCGCCCGGAATGAGGATACCCTTTATTTAAAATATTATTATTCCCAATGTGAGCAGAAAAATTTGGATTTGGCATTGGGGCAGGGGCTACTATATGAGGCATGGAAGAAAAAAAGAAGAAAAGTATGATGCAATCGATAATGCGACAGCAAAATTATTTACTACGGTAGGAAGTATGCGGAGTATTGCGCGCGAAGGCCTTGAATATATGAAAAAAGCATACAAGAATGGAAATTATGATACAAGTGTGCGTGATTCCTGGCGTATGCGTATGCAAAACTGTTATTTTACCCGGTTTATGCCAACGGACAGTACTGGAAATACAACCATAAACTGGGATGAGATCGAAAAGACCGTTGGAAAGGATGCGTCGGAGATTACAGCGGAGGAATATTATGCATTGTCCGTTGTGTATTTGAATCTGGACGCAGAGGATTTGACACGTTTTCTCAAGCTGTTTATCGACAAGACCAAAGATGTAGATATGCCTTGGTATAATGAGCTCTTTGGTCCGGCAGCGGGACAGTGCAACGAAGACTACTCGGAATGGAATGTCAATAATGATAAGTTGAACCAGGTATTGGCTTATGCCGGTATTATATCCGAAGTGACATTAAAGGCAATGCAGGGTGTAGACAAGGATGCATATGAATTATTGGAAGATGAAAGGAATGTCATGCTCCAGCGTATTACTGTGTTACAGGCAGTCCGAGAGGTTGGAGTTTTTCGGGCAGATATATATGCAGATTCTCCTGATATAAAAATTGAGGAAGACGAGGAAAGCAAGGCTCTGACCATAAAATTCAAAGAATATCGAAATATAGGGTCAGAAAGTCACCGACATTTTCAAATCTTGCAGATTCATCCATAAAAGTAAAATATACGATGGACAGTTCCTGCATAGACATGGAAAGTATTAAAAATGCGGAGACCATTCTGACAACATACTTTGGCGGGTATTCCGTAGCAGAAGAAAGCGGCAAGTTTGTATTGGATGAGACGAAAGGGGAAGCTATAGGCAAGGCAGCAGAAGGTTTGGCATCTTATGCGAAAAAGGCCGGAAAAACCGGAATGAGCAAAGCGATAGGATATATTCCGATAGTAGGAGATGTTACATCTTTTGCAATAGATACTGCGACGGATTATGAAGAAACAAAAGAAAATGTGAAAATAGTAAAGGAACAACTGGATGATATGAAATCAGCAAAATTATATAGTGATTTTGATTATAGTGTAAATTTTGTAGAATATGATACTGCCAGTTCAAAAGAAATAAAGATCGTGGCAAATCATGGAGAAAATACGATCAATATTATTAATCAGGCTAATAGTGATCTGGAACTTGACATATCGGAGAATGAGATATTTGCGGAACCGGATAAAACATATCAAAAAATAACAGATGAAATAAGTGATAATCCGGATAAGCAAAAGGCATATAACGATGCAATAGAAAGTGAAAAATAGAGTATGAAGAAACAGATT
>VOFC01001632.1_pt1 | contig 18001 bp, 33 predicted proteins | sample 5384161 | NCBI WGS metagenome assembly VOFC01 (sample SAMN12384722, study PRJNA508395) | human gut metagenome | isolation source: healthy gut B | host: Homo sapiens
AAATAAATTGTTTCTGGAAATACTCTGAGATGTCATTCGGTACTGTAACACTACTTTATTAAGATTCGATACTCTATATCCCTTTAATAATGCCCTCAAAGTAAAATCATAGTCTTCGCACAATGGTATTTTTCTGTATCCGTTTAAATGTTCAAACATTTCTTTTCTTCCAAACCAGGTCGGATGTGGTACAACCTGATTATAGCGGATACACTTTTTTATTTTATCCGGATTCGCTGGGATTTTTTGATGGAATAAATAACTTTTTTCCTCTTCATCTATTACTTGTGTAATCCCCCGATCAAATCCACATTACATTTTTCCAGATATTCTTTTTTGCCACTGTAATCTTTCCGGAACGGATATATCGTCTGCATCCATCCTGCAGATATATTTGCCGTTTGCATACGACAGACCTCTGTTCAAAGAATACGTCAGCCCCTGATTTTTTCATTAATATGGAATTGAATTCTATTATCTTTTTGTTGATATTCCTTTATAATTCTAATATGATCTGAATTATCCGGATTGTCTAAAATAATAATATACTCAAACGCTTTATACGTCTGATTTAAAATAGATTCTATCGATCGCCTGAGCTGATTTTCAGGCTCTTTATATGTCGCCATTATTACTGAAACTTCTGTCATAACACTCCTCAATTCTATTTATACTTTATCTTTATTTCGGATTCATTTCACGTTTACTATTCATACCTATAGCATACCACTTTCCCTATTATAACGAACAATACCTTAAAAAGCAAATTAAAAGCTATTGACTTTATTCTTCAAAAATGGTTACATAATAATATTACGAAAAAAGAAAGTTGAGGTATCCTATGTTCGACACTTTACAAACATTTATTGCCCCCAGGCTGCGTAGTTTTCTCAAACTGCTGTCCATCGGGCACTTTCATAAAAAAAGAATTGTATTTTCAGCTATTTTGGCGCACAATATTCTTGCAATCCCAAATATATTTCCGAATACATGCAGGAACGCCATCCTGATTTTGAGATTATATGGGCTTTTAAATCCCCTCAAAACTTTTCTTACTTACATGATAAGGGAATTAAAACCGTCAAATATTTGCATCCTTACTTTTTGCATGTATGCCTGACTTCAAAATTTATTGTTACCAATTCAGAAATTCCTGCATGGTTTCCAATTATGAAACGTCAGGTTTATATTAATACATGGCATGGTGGTGGAGCATACAAACGTGTTGGCGCTGCCTATCAGAAAGAAACCCCCGGAAAACAGATCCGCGCGGAAATTGCACGAGAAGTACCTTGTACATATGTATCAAGTTCAAACGCATTTACAGAATTAACGATCCATCAAAGTTTTCATCATGACGGAACCATTCTTTCCTGCGGAATGCCGAGAAACGATATGCTGTTCAATAATGATCATCCTGAATTGCACGATAAGATCCGAGCGTACTATCACCTCCCTTCAGAGGCAAAGATCCTTCTATACGCCCCTACTTATCGGGAATCAAAAGCGGCTTCTGATTATTTATTCGACTGCAAAGGCAATTCAATCTGCTCTTTCAGAAAAATTTGGCGGCAACTGGTTTATTCTATTCCGTACACACTACTTTGTTATGAACCAGTTAAATAATGCTGCCAATTACATTGATGCTTCCAATTATCCTGATATGCAGGAATTGCTGTATGCCGCAGATGTTCTTATCACCGACTATTCCTCTTCTATGTGGGATTTTTCACTTACACGGCGCCCGTGCTTTTTTATATGCTACGGATTTGAACTACTATGATCTGGATCGTGGATTTTATTCCGACATTCACACCTGGCCATATCCTTTAGCCGAGTCAAACAGTGCGTTAATTAAAAACATTAAACAATTTAATAATGATCAATATCAAAAAAATATCCAAAAGCACTGGGATGCGCTCGGCAGCTATGAATCCGGACATGCCTGTGAGACCGTCGCAAATTATATTTTAACTTCTAATACATAAAAGGGAAGAGCAAATGCTCTTCCCTTTTTAAAATCCTAAGATCTGTGAATTTTCTTCCGCTTCAACAATCGCTCTAAAGGTATAAAAATCCGATGGTGTAGTTATTTTTATATTTTCCGGTTTTCCCATTACCGGGAATAACTTATATCCTTCTGCCTGCATAAGTGTCGCCGAATCAATGTAAGAATTAATGTTCTCTTCTCTCGCATGATCATGTGCCGCAAGCAATTGTCCATATATATATGTCTGTGGAGCTCTTGCAAAACGACATTTTTCCGTTCAACGCTTTGAGTTAATTCATTTTTTCATTAACCATCATAACCGTTTCCGTTGCTTCAACAACAGTTATTGCATTTCCCTTTTCTTTCGCTACTTTGATATTTTCACTTATTAATTCTTCATTGATCAATGGACGAACACCATCATGTATTAATACAATGGAATCTTCTTCTATTTGTCCCCCATCGCATTCAAACCATTATAGATAGATTCCTGTCCCGTTTTTCCTCCAGGTGTAATCCATTTCACCTTTTTAAGCTGATACTTTTCAATCAGCTTTTTCAGATAATCGATCCAGCCTTCTATACATACAACAGATATTCCATCTATTTCCGGATGATTTTCAAAATGTTCCAGAGTATAGATAATTATTTCTTTATTGTGTAATGTTAAAAATTGTTTTGGTTTTGTTTTGGTATTCATTCTGGTGATTTCCGCCAGCAAAAATCACTGCATAATTCATAAAACTTTCCTCCTAATTATTTTTTTCTGTACACCCAGTGTGCAAGATAAATGAGATCCACCATTCTATACTTCATTAAAGACCAATACAGCTTTCTTGTGACCGGTATATTTTCAGTATTTATATTTTTAAAATTATCCCGGTAACACTTTCGTCTTAAAACTGTTTTCAATTCTTTTCGTCTCGTCAGGTAACTTTTGGGATTATTTTTATGTGCATAATCGCTATTAATTGACTGACTTAACAATTGAATACTCTTGTTATTGTACGCCTGATAGAACCGCTCATCTTTTCCATGTTCTTTGATAAACTTTAATATATATCTGGATATTCTTTCCAGAATATCAATCGTACCCTCTGTATACTTATTCACAGTTGAACCGCTATTCATTCGATAATGATATAAAAAGCGTTTCACATACAATACCTTTTCCGCCGTCTCAAATGCATGCAGATTAAAGACTGTATCCTGCCCTCGTCTTAATTCCGGCTCATAAATTATATTTTGTTTTCTCAGCCATTCAACATCATATGCTTTTTGCCCACGTTGTTCCAAATGTTGCAAATCTTGGCACATAACTGGCTGCCTCTTTAAAAATAGCCTGTAATTCCATTTCTTCTTTTTCTTTTCCTGTGAAATATTTCTTTTCACCATTCCAAAATGGATTTTCAATCTCTTCGTCATTTTTATTTATATATGCTGCCGAAGATATAATCTGCACATCTGGATTATTTTTAAAATTATCATAAAAGAAAGCACAAAATTCAGGCTCTACCCAGTCATCTGCATCAATAAATGTTATATACGGCGCTTTTGCATTTAGGATTCCGTTATTTCTTGCTACTGCTACCCCTGATTTTCCTGTTCAACTACCCTGATTCTTTCATCCTGCCCTTCAAAGCTTTTTACATAAATCTAAAATTTCCTTTTTCACACCATCGGCAACAATAATAATTTCAATTGCTTCCAATGTTTGTTGTTTCAGGCTCAAAATGCATTCTTCAAAATATTCCTTTTCCACACTGTACACAGGAACAACTACACTCATTTGAGGTTCTATCATAATTATTTTACTCCTCTGATTTTTTGTATCATATTAACTAAGTTATAATACAAAAATACACTTCTGTATTTTCTATGTTTTAACAGCCATAATTTTATTTTATTTAAATTAAGATCCATCACCCGAAGATCTATTGCTGCAATAGCAGACTTATATGGCTCTTCATTCATTAGTATTTTAAATTCGCGAAATGCATTTTTTCCTATTCGGATTATCCGGATGTAAAAAATATTTTCCGATCAGAAAATACGCAATAACTCCAACTCTGACACAATACGTATTTCTATATGTCTCAGATGTATTTATTCTTGGTTCTAATTCATAATATTTCTTTAAAATACGCGTAGATGTGTCTGCATTTCCCGCAAAAAAACGTGTGTGTCGTCGACTCGCCGTGCAGCCTGTAATGATACAATGGTTTATTTATATATGTAAATCTTTTTATATACTTATGATATTCATAGTTAAAAAGTTTATCCTCTCCTTGTTTCAAAGAGCTGTCAAATCGTATATTATTTTCTTTAATGATACTTCTTTTATACAAATGACAAACAGGAATTCCCTCCAATGTCGGAATCCTTATCTCATCTTTCGACAGCGAAATTGTTCTCAAAAATTCAAATTAATCTTTTCAAGAAGCTTCTCATCATCAACACTAAGATCTTTTTCATAATTTTTTTCTTTATTTGCTGATTTGCATCCTTGTTTAAATACATGTTCCAGACAACCATATCATTTCCGTCACGCTTTTCCATGGCCAGTTCACACATATTTTTTTTCAATCCAGTCATCCGCATCAATAAAAGTGATCCACTCTCCTGTTGCTTTTTGAATCGCATTATTTCTGGCCATAGATACACCTTGATTTTTCTGATGCAAAACCATAATCCGACTGTCTTTTTCCGCATATAGATCACAAATTTCTCCGCATTTATCTGGCGATCCATCATCTACAAGAATAATTTCCAAATTAGAATACGTTTGTTTCGATATACTTTCAATACATTCTTTTAAATATTGTTCTTTAATTTTATAAACAGGAACAATAACACTGATTTTTTCCACCAACTATTCTCCTTACGCTTCCATATCATTCATCATACGCAAATATGCTTCTTTCATATCTACTTCTGCTTTCCAGCCTAATTTATTTAATTTTTCCGAGCTCAAATGCATTTTCACTTTGGAGCATATCCCAGGCTCTTGGCCTCATCTGAATATCAAATTCTACTTTTATCTCTCCATTCGAAACATCGTTTGCCACAAGTTCTGCCATTTCTCTTATAGTCATATGCGACTTTTCATTTACAACATTATAAGCTTCTCCGACTTTCCCCCGAATATCCTAAAAGCAACAATGCCCTGATAACATCTCTTGTATAACAATAATTGCCTTCGGAACTTCCATCTGTTCGCAAAACAAGATTCTCTTTTTTTCATAGCACTTCTTGCGAATTGTGCATATACACGATTATCTTCCTGTAATACGCCCGCTCCAAATGTTTGTGCAAGTCTTGCAGATTTCACCGGCAAGCCAAATTCTGCCGCATATGCGTTACATAAGCATTCACATATTTTTTCCCTCTGAATAACTGCTTTTACATTTTCCAGTTCTATATACCCCAGATCTTTTTCTGTTATATACTCTTTTCTTTTCATCCGAATACCATATACTTCCATTGAAGAAACATATACCATTCCTTCAATCTTTTTATCTACTGCCAAATCCAATACATTCTTTGTTCCCATATATGAAGTTTGTATCGTCAGGACCGGATGCTGCACCATCATCTTGATGCTGTAATACTGACTGTATGAAAAATATAGTCTACATCTCCTGCTATTACCGGTATCTGTTCAATGTCACCGATCATCAAATGAATTCCGTAGTTATTATACCATTTTCCATATATTCTTTTTTGCTTTTTCTTCATTTCTGATCAATCCAATAATTTTTATATTTCCCTGATGCAAACAATTGTAATACGCAAAGGCTTTCACCAGTAATGACCCTATAAGCCCTGTCGCTCCCGTTACAAATATGGTTTTATTTTTGTATTTGCTCCATTCCAGATCACTGTTAGCAATATATTCCAAATCCATTTCTTCCATAGATTTTTCCATTTTTCTTTCTACTCATCACTTATTTTTCCTCTTTTGTTTTCATAAAAAATCATATACTTCTTTTAATACTTTCAGGGATTGTAAATGATTTTTATTTCAAACATTTTTTTTTTCTATTCTCCTTGATCATATCATCTGTCGATGCATCTTCTCGATGAAAAACATGAATATCCGGTAAATACACACTGTTCAATCCATTTTCAGTCAAATGCTTCATTAAAATTGCTTCTTCTCTATATAAGAAAGTTCTATCATCCAACCCATTAAACTTTTTCTATATATTTTCTTGAGAACAGCATAAAACATCCATGAAGTTGAACATACTCGCATCTCTTAATAAATTCTTTTTTTTTTTTTTTTTTTAACGGTTTTATTTTTCGATAAATATTCTTTATCTTTTCCAAATGATATTTGTAAACCACACTTTTTATTTTATACGCCTGAATATCATGCTTACTTTTCCTGTTTACTCATTGCATTCGTTCGTATAGGGTTAATATCACATCTGCCGTCGGCACTTAATACCATCGGCCCTAATACGGCAAATTGACTTCTTTTTATATTCTTTCTCTACTTTTTCAAGGAAATCATCATCTAACAAATAAACATCATTATTCATCAGCACAATATATGATGGATTCCATGTTTTTTCAGCATATCTGAAGCCCACATTATTTCCCCTTGCAAACCCCAGATTCTCCTGATTTAAAAGCACTTCTACATGGTCATCATTTTTATAATGTTCTTTCAATAATGCACCTGATTTATCCGGGGACGCATTATCAACAATTACTATCTTATACATGTCTGTATCGATTTTTTTTCTCAATTGAATCCACGCTTTTTGTACGTTTCATCTATTGCCAGATAGTGTAAAATAACAAAAACTATTTTCATATTTTATCCTCTACATTTTTCTTTTTAATGTTATCGAGCTTTAATCTTTTTATTTTATTAAAAAACTGCGTTTCAAATTGCTTCAAATACGGATCTCTGATTATTGTCAAAATAATAAAATATCCCAGACAACATCCCGCAACTGTTCCTACTAAAGTTATGAATACACTGTTCGTTATCATATTCATTACAAATCTTCCCGCAAAAAAACCATACACTTGCTACAAAGTACACCATAACTCTTGTATATAACATCTTTGTATTAAATATCTTACGTGCATAGTAAGTCAAGATAACAAACACAATTATTTCAGAGAACAATGTTGCCACCGATGCTCCAGTCACACCAAACATTGGTATTAATAATGCATTCGCAATTAAATTGAACACTGCTCCGCCAATTGTTGATATCAATACTTCTTTATCTTTTTTTTTATGCGGAATACAAATCTGATAAGCCAGCACTCGATTAATAGCTCCAACTACAACTTTAGCAGATAAAATTTTTGCCGCCATACTTCCCGTTAAAAATTCTTTGCCACTAAATATTAATATCAAAATATCACTGGTACAGATCATTCCTATAGCCCGCCGGTATCGCTATCATAAAAAGAATATCTACAGATTCTTTCATCAGCTTCTCATATTCTTTTTTCAAATTATTTCCCAGATAATAAGACACTCTTGGCAGGATAGTCGCTGATATCGTTCCTATCAATGTACTTACAATTGTATTAATCTTTACAGCTGCCGTATAGACTCCGGTAGCCTTATCTCCACGAAATGCCCCAAGCATGGTTGTATCCATTGTCATATAGATACTGGATGCAACACTTGTTCCAAAAATCATTAATATCGGCTTTAAATGCTTTCTATATTCTAATCTTTCTTTTTTCTGTTTCCAATCGACTATTTTTCTCGAATGCCACAAGTTAAAAAAAAGCAGATCCTCCTGACGAAATAACCGTCAATGCCGCATACCAGTAATAATCATTTTTATTTTTAACCAATATAAACAATAATATCAATGAAATGATCTGAAATAAGATTGCCCTTTTCGTGATATAAGCATATTCTTCTTTGATTGTAAAAATCCACTCTGTTCCTATTGTTGTAAAATGATACTTAAACTTGAAATTACTAATAACTTTTTGTAATTTCCCAAAATAGGTAACGCTAAAAAAACAGCCAATGCACAATAAGCGATAAACGTTGTGCACAAATTTATGTTCAGCATTTCACGTGAGAACTTGCTGAATTTCTCTTTATCGTCTCTAATCCGTGCTCCTTCTCTTACTGCATATGTACTAATTCCCAGCGCTGCAAACATAGAAAAGTAAGACACAATAGAACTTGCATAGTTAACACGGCCTATCCCTGTAGCGCCTAAGATTCTTGACGCATACGGAAATGTAATTAACGGAAATATCAGGCTCATTAACGTTTTTATTGTATTCATTATCAAATTTATTTTGATAGATTTTTGCTTTTTTTTCATGTCCTCTCAATCTTCTTTAGACCTTTCGCCATTATATCACTTTTCCATATGGCAATCAACCTTGACACTTTTAATCTTACGGGACTCCATTTTTTCCATAACCTGCGCTCTCTTTCCTTATAATGCAAAATTTCTCCCACAAGTATCAGTACTTTCTTTCGATTGTTATTTTAAGCAACACATTTTTGTATCTTCCCTTTTTTATCACTAAAACATTGTGATTTTCTTATGTTCATGATACAATATTTATGTCATTTTAATTCAAACGTTGTTTTAAATAACATTTAGTATTCATTATAAATGAAAGGATATCAAATCATGAAAAAACTATCACAATCACTTCTCGCAAATCTTGTAACAAATCGTCGAAAAGAAAAAAACATGACCCAGCAGGATCTTGCAGATATCACAGGGATCAACCGTTCTATGATCTCACGTTTGGAAAAAAGAAGATTTTATTCCTTCTATTCCTCAATTAGAGCAATTAGGAGAAACGCTTGATTTTGAACCCCAGACATTATTTGTTGATGTTTAGCAATACCAAGCTTCCTTCTCCTTCACCTTTAAATATCGCGGTAGCCGGAACCGGATATGTCGGATTATCCATCGCGACATTACTTGCACAGCATAATCACGTAACTGCTGTAGATATCATTCCTGAAAAAGTAGAATTGATCAACAACAGAAAATCCCCTATTCAGGATGATTATATCGAGAAATACCTTGTCGAAAAGGATCTTGACCTGACTGCTACTCTTGATGGTGAATCCGCCTATAAAGATGCTGATTTCGTCGTCATTGCTGCTCCAACCAATTATGACAGTAACAAAAATTATTTTGACACTTCTGCAGTAGAAGCAGTCATCGAACTTGTATTAAAGGTAAATCCGAATGCGATCATGGTCATCAAATCAACGATCCCTGTGGGCTATACCGAATCTGTCCGCAAAAAATATAACACAGCTAATATTATCTTCAGTCCAGAATTTTTAAGAGAATCAAAAGCTTTATATGACAACCTTTATCCAAGCAGGATCATCGTATCTACCGATTCTTCCGATGAACGACTGGTGAAGGCTTCTCATACATTTGCGGCACTTCTTCAGGAAGGGGCTCTTAAAAAAGCAGATTGATACATTGTTCATGGGATTTACGGAAGCCGAAGCCGTAAAGCTTTTTTGCTAATACTTACCTTGCATTACGTGTTTCTTATTTCAACGAATTGGATACTTATGCAGAAATGAAAGGACTCCATACCAAAGATATTATAAACGGTGTATGTCTCGATCCGAGAATCGGAACGCATTACAACAATCCATCTTTTGGTTATGGAGGATACTGTCTTCAAAAGATACCAAACAATTGCTGGCCAATTACGATAATGTACCTCAGAATATGATGTCCGCAATTGTCGAAAGCAACCGTACAAGAAAAGATTTTATTGCTGATCGTGTTCTCAATCTCGCCGGATATTATGATTATAACAATCATGGTGATTATTCTGCTGCCCAGGAAAAAGAATGTACTATAGGAGTTTACCGTCTTACGATGAAGAGCAATTCCGACAACTTCCGTCAGAGTAGTATTCAGGGCGTCATGAAACGAATCAAAGCAAAAAGGAGCTACTGTCATCGTTTACGAACCAACCCTGGAAGATGGAACCACATTTTTTGGAAGCAAAGTAGTCAATAATTTAGAGCAGTTCAAAAAACTTTCTCAAGCTATTATTGCCAACAGATATAATCCGATTCTTGACGATGTTAAGGACAAAGTATATACCCGTGATCTTTTCCAACGAGATTAATCCGAATTTCACAAAAGATTTGTGTATAACAAAGGCAGGTCAAATGACCTGCCTTTATTGCTAATATACTACAACTTTTGTTCCTCGCGGAATATTATCATATATCCATTTTGCATTATTAATGTTTAATCGAACACATCCGTGTGATGCATTGATTCCAAGTCTTCCATCTGTAATTACAGACATACTTCCTTGTTTATACAGTACAGAGTGGAACAGGTAATTTCCATAGAACTGTGTATAATACCAGCATGTATATCCAGATCCAAATGATTTTTCCTTTTCCCTGTACAGTAAATGTTCCTTTCACTGTCGGAGTTGATTTTGCTCCTGTAGTACAAACCCACTTTTTCACTTCATTCCATTTACCGACTGAACCGCTATAAATTCCTACTCTGTTAGCTGTCGTATCTACCAGAATAAGATACCGTGTGTTACTTGCATACGCCAATGCTCTCAGATACATCTGGTCTTTAACTGCTATTGTCGCAGTCTTTTTTCTTTTCTGTATAATAATTAGCATTTTTCCCCGGAGCTGCTGCATCTTTTGATACAAGGCGAATCTGTAATCCTTCCATTCTGTATCCGATTTTTGATGTTCCTGCTGCCTGGCCATTTTTTGCCCAGCCAAGCCAGCCATATCCCTGTACATGTGCACGATAATATATGTCATAATATTTGGCAAGATTACCGGTAAGTCTGATTTTCACAGCTTCCATTCCATTCGTTCCTGTAGATGCCCCGTTGGTTGTACCTGCATCAGACCAGTCCTTCCAGCCCTCTTTTTGCAATATGTGTCGCATATTGAATCGTTCCTGATGGTGCAAGTTTATTTGACTGATCCAGATATAATGTAAGGCTCTGAAGCTGTTGTTTTTTGCCGATTGTCCCTACTGTATTTCCTTGCGATACATTACCTGTCGCTCCTACACCTTTGATATATCCATTATAATAGAAGTTACCACTCTTATATCCTTCCACATATTTTACACCACTTGTATTCGGAGCCGTTTCTGCATCTTTTTCACAAGGCATATTTTCAATGCCTCGATCTTCTTACTAAGATCAATTGTTCCTGTTACTCTTCCTGCAGATTCGTAATTACACCAGCCAATCTTTGCCAGATGTATACTGTAATACACTTCATAATACTTTGCGATCTCACCAGTCAGCTTCACTCTGATCGCTTCAATTCTCTTACTCTGACCGCTTGTTCCTGCAAGTTCACCATTCTTTTTCCAGCTTTGCCATCCAATTCCCTGTACATATGCCTGATATTCTACATTTCCTGTATAGTCAGAATCCGGAAGTGTAATCTTTATTGCCTCAATTCTTTTTCCCTGTCCGGTTGTCCCTGCAATCTGATTATCACTTACTTTTTTCTGCCATCCAATAGACTGTACATGGGTCTGATACTGAATTCTTGGTACCTGATAAGCTTTCTTCGTACTTCCTGGTGCACTTTCACCTTTTTTTCACTAATTTGATCTCAATTTTGTCCATTCTTTTTTTCCAGCTCTTTTCCCATCCATACGTCTGTACATGTGACTGATATTCAATGTTTCCAGATACCTTCATTTTCTGCAGCTTAATTTTTATTGCTTCCAGACGTTTTGCCTGTCCGCTGGTTCCGCTTGTTTCTCCATTTTGTTTCCAAGTCTGCCAGCCATAGGTCTGTACATGTGACTGATAAAATACTCCCTGATTAGACACATAATGTTTTTTTCACTTGTTCCCGGAGCTTTTCCTCCTTTTTTTCTACTAACTTAATCTGAATAGCTTCCATTCTTTTTTGAGGCCTGCTGTTCCGGCTATTTCTCCATTTTTTGCCCAGCCTAACCAACCATAAGATTGTGAATGAACTCTATAATATATATCATAATGCTCCGCAAGTTCCCCGTCAACTTCAACCTTACGGCTTCCATCGCCAGTTTTTCCCCTGTCGTTCCGGCCGTCTGTCCATTCTTTTTCCAGTCCTGCCAGCCTTTCTGGGCAATATGTGTACGATATTCGATATTTCCTCCGTATTTTTATTTTGAAGTTTTACCTTTAAAGCCTCCATTCTCAGGCCTTTTCCTATCGTTCCTGATGTCTGTCCGTCTTTCTTTGCTTCCTGCCAACCGATACTCTGTATATGTGTCTGATATTTTATACTTGTAGCACTATTTTTATTTTCTGCTTTAATTCCAGATACTTCATCCGAATATGTCTGTCCATCGAACGTTCCAACTGCTTTTATTGTATTCATATCATCCAGCTTTACGTCATCCCATACAAATACACCTGACTGCTGTTTTCTTCCTTTTCCAACAGACTGTCCATTTACAAACAATTCCACGCCTTCACAATTGGAATATACTTTTATCTGCTGATATTTTGTATCCCTTTCCGTATACCTTTTGCTTGTTAAATATACAAATTTATCTTGTTGATTCCAATTTGCTTTATAGAAATAGAATGCATCTTTTTTTGTCGTATGATCATAACAAACTAATCCCTTTGTATTTTTCTCGGGATTCCTCCTTCATTTCTATAGCAGGAGAAGTCAAACATATTCCATACGAAGCTTACCGGTATATCTTTTCGCTTTTGAATCAATGAATAATATGTCTCTAATACAAACGCCTGATATTCCTCGTAATGTTTATCTTTCGATGCATCATCAGAAGACCATGAAAAAATTTTCATCCATCGTTGCGTGTTGATTTATATTAGCTCCTGCACCATACTCTGTAATCATCATAGAAGAGGCATTGTACGTCTGCTTATATTCATTTAGTTTTCTATTCAGAGTATCTGTGGATCTCTTTTCTTCCTTCATCATCTGCACTGGAAACAGATGACTTAAATCCCACATATAAATTCACTCCGGTATAGTCTACATTGCCATTTTTAGACCATTTAGCACATACCTTATTTGCATTACTACTGTCTATCTGAGCCTGAACTATATATCTCGTTGTATCTTCTTTTTGAGCCAGCTTTGCAACTGATGAATTGAAGGATACTAATGTATTTTCGTTTATCTGAAAATCTTTTTCCAAATGCAGCTGCAGATGCCGGCTGATAAACCTCATTTTCGATTCCCCACATCATAATCGACGGATGATTATAGCCCTGACGAATCATCTCTTTTAACTCTTCTTTTTATAGATGTTTTATAAGATTCCGCATTTGACAACAACAAATAATACGGTATTTCACAATAAACCAACATACCTCTCTCGTCTGCTAAATTGTATGTTGATTGTGAATGAGGATAATGCGATGTTCTAATTGCATTAACTCCCATCTCCTGCATCAGATTCATATCCTGTACCTTCAAATCATCCGGCACAGCATTTCCATATCCTTCTCTGTCCTGATGCATACCGACTCCATGAATCTCATACTCCTGTCCATTCAAATAAAATTTTCCATTTTTTATCTCATATGTTCTGACTCGAAATTATCCGAAACCGTATCAAGTACTTCATCATTTTCATTATATATTGTTACATTTGCTGTATATAAATATGGATCTTTTGTTCCATTCCATAAATGAACATTATCAATTTGACATTTTGTACTATATGGCTGAACATTTTTATTGGCCTTAGCTGTTACTTTCTGCTCTGTTCCAGTAACTTTATTGCCATCTGCATCATAAATATCTGTTACGATTTTTAATTCTTTATCGTCATTACTTTTATTAGATATCTCATTTTTCACATTTACATCAGCAGTTGTTCCATTTACATTGGAATCTATATAGATTCCCTTATTGCCATAATCTTCTAATGAAATATACTGGTCATCTGTTGAAATCAATTCAACATCTCTGTAAATTCCACCCCACTGTGTATAATCTACATTAATTGGTATTGAAACAGTATCAATATTAGTAACATTCGCCTTAATTGTTATTTCATCCTTACCTTGTACATAATTGGTAATATCAAAAACAAAAGCCGAATATCCTCCAACATGCGTACCTACTTTTCTCCGTCTATAAATACTTCCGTATTTCTTGCCGCACCATAGAATTTAATAAAAAGATTTTTATTTTTTATTTCTGAAATATTAACTGTCTTCTCATATGTAACAGTCTTTGAATTCATTTGTGGAATATATGACTGCCTCGGATGAACATATTCCCAAGAATGAGGCAGATTCACTACTCCGTTTCCTGCTCCCCGACGGGAAATTCCAGCCTGCAGTAGATGTATCATTCGTTGAAAAGTTCCAGCCATCATTAATATTTAATACTTTTCTTTGTGTAACCGCTTCTTCTGAATCTGTTTCTTCTGAAGGTTCTTCCTGCTGAGCCTCCATGTTATCTTCTTTACTCTCTTCTTCCGTAATGTTTTCTTCCGCTTTTTCCTGTGGACTGTCAGAATCATTCCCCTGTATTAAATCATTCTCTGTCTCTTTTCCGTCATTTGTATTACTGTTTTCCCTGTCTTTCGTATTATTCTGATCATTAGATATTTCCTGATCTTGTTGATTTTCTTTCGTAATTTCGTCAGCATACGTCATGGTAACCATCGACATTCCCATCCTGTTAGTGTTATTGCCAACGAAAACATATTGCAACAAATTTCTTTTTTCATTCTTTTCATTCTTTTTCCTCATGTGTTATTCCTACTAACACTTTCCTCCTCCATTTTTTCATTTCAAGCTGCTTTTTTCCGGCAGCCAAAAAGCGAACCTGTTTCCTATCCTCCTTTTTCTCATCCGCTCTTTCTATTTATCTTTTTTTATAAAAAATTATTAGTACTTCCAGGTGCTGCTCCACCTTTTTCCACCAGTACGATCTGAATAGCTTCCAATCTTTTTTGCAAGACCTTCCGTTCCGGCCTTTTCTCCGTTCTTTGCCCAGCCAAGCCAGCCATACGTCTGCGCATGCACCCGGTAATATATATCATACTGATCTGCCAGCGAATCTTTCAATTCAATCTGTATTGCTTCAAGTCTCTTAGCTTTTCCCTCTGTTCCGCTGTTTTTCCGCCATTAACCCACTTTTGCCATCCGTAGGTCTGTACATGCGTTCTATATGAAATTTCCTTATTATAACTGGAATCTACCATTGCTATATTCAGTGCTTCCATCCTCTTGGCTTTTTCCACTTGTTCCGGCCGTCTCACCATCATGTACCTTACTCATCCATCCATAGGTCTGTACATGCGTTTTGTAAGCTATTTTTGCTTCCTTAAAAGCTATAGATGTTGCTCCCGGAGCAGGATTTCCCTTTGGAACCACTTTAACCTGAACCGCCTCGATTCGTTTTGCATAATCTTTTGTTCCGGATGGTTCTCCGTTTTTCGCCCAGTCAAGCCAGCCAAATGTCTGTGTATGCACTCTGTAGTAAATATCATACTTTTCCGCAAGTTCTCCTGTGAGATGCAGCTTTATAGCTTCCATTCTCTTTCCGCCATTTAATATACCTGCTGCTGTATTATTGGCTTTTTTCTCCCATCCATCCATAACTTTGCATATACTTATCATATACTATATTTCCACTATATTGTGTATCATTTACTCTGACAGCTAATCCCTGAACCGCTCTTGCCTGACCAATTGTACCGCTCTGTTCACCATCCGCACTGTATTTCTTCCATCCTTGTTTTTCTACGTATGTTCTATATTCTACTTTTTCTTTCCTGTAGTCTTATACGAATTATCTGTTGTTCCGGGTATCGTTGTCCCTTTTGGTAAGACAGCAATTTGTAATGCCTCAATTCGTTTTTCATATCCCTGGCTTCCAGTAAATTGTCCATTGGATGTCCATCCCAGCCAGCCAAAGTTCTGACTATATACACGATAGTATATATCATAATTCTCGGCCTGACTTCCTGTTAAACTAATTTTCACAGCCTGAATATACTTGCTTTTTTTCCTTCTGTTCCTGCGAGCTGCCCTGTTTCTGCCAGTGGCTTCCAGCCTTCATCCTGTATACATGCCTGATATCTTACTCCTAGATCTCCATATCCGCCCCCCGACATTTATTTTAAACGCTTCTAGTCTTTTTCCATAACCCGGCTTTCCTGTCTGATAACCGTTATTTACAGGCTCCTGCCAGCCATAACTTTGTATATGCGACGTATATGTAATGATATTCTCATCGGAAACCATTACCCGATCTGCATCTTGATTTATCACCGGTTCATCTGACATCCAGAAGTTAATATCTACATTGGTACTAACACCATTTACTTTTCCCGAAGACGTACACTGCCACATATCATACTTTGACTGATACTGACAAGATGCACTATACTGCGCAACCCATTTAGACCAGGACTCATTCTTAAATACCCGATCTGTCAATATACTATTCCACCAATACAGGCTCGCATAAATTCCAACTTTATATCCAGCCCCAGATATCTTAGAACAAAATGTATTTGCCAATTGTTGAACTGCCAAGATTCAGAACCGAATTCTCTTCCATGTCAAAATAAACGGGGTATGTCGGCTGGTGTCCTTCCAACATTTTCTTAACATTTTCAGCCTCTTTCTCTACTGCCGAAACCGTTGTTGCTGTAGAATATATGTATACCCCCATAAGGAATTCCCAATCGTTCACATTTTTTACATTGTACTCCCATTTACGATCTTTTATAGCCTGAACCATAACTGCAGCGGATAATAACGAAATCAATATCCGATCTGTTTTTACCGTATCCCAGTTAATAGTTCCCTGATATTCACTTATATCCATTCCTTTTTTCTTTGCACCAGGGATTGGTTTTCCAAGACTGTTAACAAATTGTCCATTGACCTTTTTCCATGCATTTGTAACAGCCCTTGCATTACTTGTCGCATCATCTTCTTGTGGTATTAATTCACCATTCAAATATCTCCAACTATTTTCTTTCGGCCTGTCCTCATCTGTATTCTCACTCGTCTGCACTTTCACTGAATCAGAGACAGATTCCTTTTTTGAGCGTCGTTATTCTCCGGTTCTCCTGCCATAACGCTGATTGTACCTTGTCGTAATATATATGACAGCCAGCATTACTGTCATTATCCTTTTTCATATTTTCCCCCTCAAATCATCAAATTGTATTATATATTTTACTATATCATGATTCTTATTTTCTTACTATCTTTATTTGCTTTTTCCGGACATTTTTCTTATTTTCTAAATACAATCACTCTCTGTCCCACATAATTAAACACCACGAACGCTCCCATTCCAACTAGCATAGACAGATTATCCTGTACACTTTTACTCTGTCCGTGAAGAAACCATGACACAAGCGGCTTGGCAAGCCCGTACGCACCCAGATAACAGACCGTAATATTAACGCAAACTTAACCAGTTGCTTCCATGACTTTTCTTTATTCTGAAATGTAAAATACTTATTCAAAAAATAACTCACAATACTCCCCACAACATAATTGGATGCCGAGGATATCCAATAGCTCAGATGTAACACATTATATGCTGCAAACATTACAGCTGTTCCGACCAGTGTATTCACAATTCCAACCAATACAAATTTCCAAAATGTTATATCCAGTATATTTTTTATTTTATCTTTCATTATTGCTTCTTTCTCCTTGTTCATTTATAAAATAGGCATTGCATGGCAATACTAAAACGGCCTGTGTAAAAACACAGGCCGTCCAATATTCTCTTATTCTCCTAATCCATCTTCGATTGCACTGACCATGGCATCCATAGCCTCTTTTTCATCTTCCCCGTCGCAGATAAGTTCGATCTCATCTCCCGATTTCACACATGCTCCGAGAACACTTAAAACGCTCTTTGCATTTGCTGCAACATCGTCATCATACATAAACTCTACTTTGCATTTGTATCTACTTGCTATGTTACAGAACATTCCTGCCGGTCTGAGATGTAACCCTGTTGGATTTGTTATTGTAACTTTCTGT
>VOFC01001661.1_pt1 | contig 18001 bp, 28 predicted proteins | sample 5384161 | NCBI WGS metagenome assembly VOFC01 (sample SAMN12384722, study PRJNA508395) | human gut metagenome | isolation source: healthy gut B | host: Homo sapiens
AGGAATTCCATGCTGCTGTTGTCCTGCACGAGGATGATCTCGCGGTATGGGTCTTTCTGTTTTCGGTCAGTTCAATGGTGTGGCCGCCGAGGAAGAGATACGGGGATTTTTGTAGATGCTGACGTTATCTGCCGTCTCTTTTAAATACTTTTTCCCGACCTGCACGCCGTCCAGATATCATGCGGGTTTACAGAACCTTCGGTCAGCTCGTCACCAGCTTCAAGCACTGCGTCCGTCCATTACTTTGATTCTGGAACCGTAAGGAATTAAGTATGCCTTAGATTCACCAGTCTCATTGTTTGTAACGATGATCTCACGTTTCTTCTTAGTATCTTTGATATTGGCTACGCCACCAAATTCGGTAATGATCGCAAGTCCCTTCGGTTTTCTTGCCTCAAAAATTTCTTCGACACGCGGAAGACCCTGTGTGATATCGGTACCGGCAACACCACCCGTATGGAAAGTACGCATGGTAAGCTGTGTACCAGGCTCACCGATGGACTGTGCCGCGATGATACCGACTGCCTCACCAACCTGAACTGCCTGACCGGTAGCCATGTTGGCTCCGTAACATTTTGCACATACACCCATATGGGAGCGGCAGGATAAGTACGGTACGGATCTTCACTTTCTCGATTGGATTGCCATTCTCATCAACACCACGGCTCATAACTCTGCTGCACGTTTTGGTGTGTAATCATATGGTTTGCCTTTACAATGACATTGCCATCTTTATCACAAATTGTATTGCAGGAGAAACGACCTGTAATACGTTCCTGAAGACTTTCTATCTCTTCTTTTCCATCCATGAATGCAGTTACCCACATACCAGGGATTTCTCTGTTCTTGCCTTCACAGCAGTCAGATTCACGAACGATCATATGCTGTGATACATCTACCAGACGTCTCGTAAGGTATCCGGAATCGGCGGTACGAAGCGCGGTATCGGACAGACCTTTTCGCGCTCCATGCGCAGACATGAAGTACTCCAATACATCAAGACCATCACGGAAGTTGGATTTGATTGGCAGCTCGATTGTTCTACCGGTTGTATCAGCCATCAAACCACGCATACCAGCAAGCTGTTTGATCTGCTTATCAGAACCACGGGCTCCGGAATCCGCCATCATGAAGATGTTGTTGTATTTATCAAGACCTTCCAGAAGCACTTTTGTAAGCTCATCATCGGTCTCTTTCCATGTCTCAACAACTTCTTTGTAACGTTCTTCCTCTGTGATAAGACCACGTTTGTACTGTTTTGTAATTCTGTCTACTGTATCCTGGGCTGCTTTGATCATCTGCAGGTTTCTCTGGCGGAACCGTCATATCGGAAATGGATACGGTCATCGCTGCTCTTGTGGAGTATTTGTAACCCATAGCTTTTACAGCATCCAGAGTTTCTGCTGTCTGGTAGCACCATGAATATTGATGACTTTCTCAAGGATCTGCTTATTCTGCTTCTTGGCTACGAGGAAATCGACCTCGAGCTTTAATTCATTGCCCGGAATGCTTCTGTCTACAAAGCCCAGATCCTGCGGAATAATCTCGTTAAAGATGAAACGTCCTAACGTGGACTCTACAACTCCGATAATCTTTTTTCCATCCGGCATTGTCTTGTCATACGGACTTTGATTCTGGAGTGAAGTGTTACCGCGCCATTCTCATAGGCGAGGATTGCTTCGTTGACACTCTTGAAGAATTTGCCTTCTCCCTTTGCACCCGGTCTTTCCTGTGTCAGGTAGTAAATACCAAGCACCATATCCTGTGAAGGAACGGCTACAAGTCCACCGTCGGATGGCTTTAACAGGTTGTTTGGGATAGAGCAGGAGGAATCGGCACTCTGCCTGTGCTTCCACAGAAAGCGGAAGGTGGACAGCCATCTGGTCACCATCGAAATCGGCGTTGTATGCGGTACACACAAGCGGATGCAGTTTAATTGCCTTACCCTCTACGAGAATCGGTTCGAATGCCTGAATACCGAGACGATGCAGTGTAGGTGCACGGTTCAGCATAACCGGGTGTTCTTTAATAACGTCCTCCAGGACATCCCAGACCTCTTCTGGCTGGAGACTCTCTACCATCTTCTTAGCGCTCTTGATATTATGTGCAGAGCCATTTGCAACGAATTCTTTCATTACGAAAGGTTTGAACAGCTCAATGGCCATCTCTTTCGGCAGACCGCACTGATAGATCTTAAGCTCCGGTCCAACAACGATAACGGAACGTCCGGAATAGTCAACTCGCTTACCGAGTAGGTTCTGACGGAAACGTCCGGATTTACCTTTCAGCATGTCAGACAGGATTTCAGAGGCACGGTTTCCAGGTCCTGTAACAGGACGTCCGCGGCGGCCGTTATCGATCAGTGCGTCGACAGCTTCCTGAAGCATACGCTTCTCATTGCGGACAATGATATCTGGAGCACCAAGATCTAAGAGTCTCGAAGACGGTTGTTTCTGTTGATGATTCTTCTGTACAGGTCATTTAAATCGGACGTAGCAAAACGTCCGCCGTCCAGCTGTACCATCGGGCGAAGGTCAGGCGGGATAACCGGGAACAACATCAAGAATCATCCACTCAGGTTTGTTTCCGGATTCCCGGAACGCTTCGACAACCTCAAGTCTCTTGATGATACGGGCTCTCTTCTGTCCGGTAGAATCTTTAAGACCTGCCTTTAATTCAGCAGACTCTTTTTTCCAGATCGATTGCCATCAGAAGCTCTTTGATGGATTCAGCACCCATACCTACACGGAAGCTGTTTCCGAACTTTTCTGGCTGGCATCCTGGTATTCTTTCTCGGTCAGAACCTGTTTGTACTGTAATTTGGTATCGCCTGCATCAAGAACGATATAGTTTGCAAATATACAGAACCTTCTCCAGTGTTCTCGGAGATAGATCAAGCATCAAACCCATACGGCTCGGGATACCCTTAAAATACCAGATATGGGAAACCGGAGCGGCAAGCGCTATATGTCCGATACGCTCACGACGCACGCTGGCCTTGGTAACCTCAACGCCGCAACGGTCGCAGACTACGCCTTTGTAACGGATCTTCTTGTACTTACCGCAGTGGCACTCCCAGTCCTTGCTCGGACCGAAGATTCTTTTCACAGAACAGACCGTCCTTCTCCGGTTTTAAGGTTCTATAGTTAATTGTTTCCGGCTTTAATACCTCACCATGGGACCACTCCCGGATTTTCTCCGGGGAAGCTAATCCGATCTTGATGGCATCAAAGCTCATCTGGTAATTTTCTTTTTTTTGCTGTTTCTGGCATTTGATTATCCCCTTTCCTCGCAAAGCGAAGATCTACAAGTTACATGTCATCATCTGAACTTTCATCCAGATCAAGATAAGAGTCTTCTTCTTCATCCTCTTCCACATCTACCATTTCTTCTCCGTCAAATTCTTTCTTGGAGAATCCATAGTCACCAAATCTCTCGTCCTCTCTGTGTCAGAGTAACGGTCTCCCTCGATGATGTGGTTCAGATTGGTATCACCGTAATCAACTGATTCCATAATTTTAACTTCGGTATTGTCATCCCGCAGTACGCGAACATCCAGTCCCAGAGACTGAAGCTCTTTCAACAGTACCTTGAATGACTCGGGAATACCCGGCTCCGGAATATTGTCGCCCTTGATGATGGCTTCGTATGTCTTCACACGGCCAACCACATCGTCAGACTTCACAGTCAGAATCTCCTGCAGCGTGTAAGATGCACCGTACGCCTCAAGAGCCCAAACCTCCATCTCTCCGAAACGCTGTCCACCGAACTGAGCTTTACCACCCAGAGGCTGCTGTGTAACCAGGGAGTATGGGCCGGTAGAACGGGCATGAATCTTATCGTCGACCAGATGATGCAGTTTCAGGTAATGCATGTGTCCGATTGTCGTTCTTCCATCGAACGGCTCACCGGTACGTCCGTCGCGGAGCTGTACCTTACCGTCCGTCTTGCGATATCAACACCCTTCCACAGTTCTCTGTGATCCAGATGCTCTTCCAGATACTGATATACTTCCGGAAGCAGAATATCTTTTATATTTCTCGGAGAATGCATCCCATTCCATGTTTACATAATCGTTTGCCAGTTCCAGGGTATCCTGAATATCTTTCTCGTTTGCGCCGTCGAAAATCGGGGTGGATACGTTAAATCCAAGCGCTGCTGCTGCAAGGCTCAGGTGGATCTCCAGCACCTGTCCGATGTTCATACGGGACGGCACACCCAACGGGTTCAGCACGATGTCAAGCGGGCGGCCATTCGGAAGGAACGGCATATCCTCTACCGGAAGTACACGGGAAACGACACCCTTGTTTCCGTGACGACCAGCCATCTTATCGCCGACAGAGATTTTTTTCTCTTCTGTGCGATGTAGATGCGGACTGCCTGGTTTACTCCAGGAGAAAGTTCGTCGCCGTTTTCACGGGTAAATACTTTGGCGTCCACGATGATACCGTACTCGCCGTGCGGTACTTTCAGGGAAGTATCACGTACTTCTCTTGCTTTCTCGCCAAAGATGGCACGGAGCAGACGCTCCTCTGCGGTCAGCTCAGTCTCTCCCTTCGGAGTTACTTTTCCGACCAGAATATCACCGGCACGTACCTCTGCACCGATGCGGATGATTCCACGCTCGTCCAGGTCTTTTTAAGGCTTCATCGCCGACGCCCGGAACGTCTTTGTGATCTCTTCCGGTCCCAGCTTGGTGTCACGGGCCTCTGCCTCGTACTCCTCGATGTGGATGGAAGTGTAAACATCATCCTGTACCAGACGCTCACTTAAGAGTACCGCGTCCTCGTAGTTATAGCCTTCCCAGGTCATAAAGCCGATCAGCGGGTTCTTACCAAGCGCAAGCTCGCCCTGGTAGGTAGACGGACCGTCTGCGATTACTTCGCCGGCCTCTACATGGTCACCTTTAAATACGATCGGTTTCTGGTTGTAGCAGTTGCTCTGGTTGCTTCGCATGAATTTGGTCAGATGGTAGACATCTTTTGTTCCGTCATCATTGTTCATGCGGATCTCGTTGGAGCAGGAATAGGAAATGGTTCCTGCTTTTTTGCAACGACGCAGACACCGGAGTCTACGGCTGCTTTTGCTTCGATACCGGTTCCTACTACAGGAGCATCGGTGATCATCAGCGGTACGGCCTGACGCTGCATGTTGGATCCCATCAGAGCACGGTTCGCATCGTCGTTCTGCAGGAACGGGATCAGAGCGGTAGCCACAGAGAATACCATCTTCGGGGATACGTCCATGTAATCAAACATGTGCGGCTCGTAGGACTGGGTCTCATCCAGATAACGTCCGGAAACGTTCTTGTTGAGGAAGTGTCCTTCTGCATCCAGCGGCTCATTTGCCTGTGCTACATGGAATTATCCTCTTCATCTGCGGTCATGTAGACTACTTCGTCGGTAACACGCGGATTTTTCGGATCTGATTTGTCAATTCTTCTGTATGGAGCCTCTACGAATCCATACTCGTTGATTCTTGCATAGCATGCCAGGGAGTTGATCAGACCGATGTTCGGTCCCTCAGGTGTCTCGATGGGGCACATTCTTCCGTAATGGGAATAGTGTACGTCTCGAACCTCGAATCCGGCACGGTCTCTTGACAGACCGCCAGGTCCCAGTGCGGAAAGTCTTCTCTTGTGAGTCAGCTCTCCAAGCGGGTTGTTCTGATCCATGAACTGTGACAGCTGGGAGCTACCGAAGAACTCCTTCACTGCTGCAGTGACCGGTTTGATATTGATCAGGGACTGCGGAGTGATTCCGTCGATGTCCTGTGTTGTCATTCTTTCGCGTACCACTCGCTCCATTCTGGAGAGACCGATACGATACTGGTTCTGTAACAACTCACCTACTGCACGGATACGACGGTTGCCCAGATGATCGATATCATCGGCATTTCCTGCGCCGTATTCCAGATGCATGTTGTAGTTGATGGAAGCTAAGATATCTTCCTTTGTGATATGCTTCGGGATCAGGTCGTGAATGTCACGTTTGATCGCCTGTTTGATCTCTTCGATATCGGTATTTTCCTCCAGGATCTTTTCCAGAACCGGATAGTATACTTTCTCGTTGATGCCAAGTTCTTCCTCGTCAACATCTACCCATGCTTTCAGATCTACCATCAGGTTGGAAAGAACTCTTTACGTTTCTCTCCTCTGTCTGAATCCACACATACGGTACTGCTGCGTTCTGAATCTTGTCTGCCAGGTCCAGCGTAACGGTGGTACCTTTCTCTGCAAGGATTTCACCGGTGGACGGATCTACAACATCCTCAGCGAGGATCTGGTTGCGGATACGGCTGCGCAGTGCAAGTTTCTTGTTGAATTTATAACGGCCTACCTTTGCCAGGTCATAGCGACGCGGATCAAAGAACATGCTCATGATGAGGCTCTCTGCGTTTTCTACTGCAAGAGGCTCGCCCGGACGAATCTTCTTGTACAGCTCGAGAAGACCTTCCTGATAGTTGGTGGAAGTATCTTTGGTGAAACTGGCAAGAATCTTCGGCTCCTCGCCGAACAGGTCTACGATCTCTGCATTGGAACTTACTCCAAGTGCACGGATGAGGACTGTGATCGGAACTTTTCTGGTACGGTCTACGCGGACATAGAAGACGTCGTTGGAATCCGTCTCGTACTCCAGCCATGCTCCACGGTTCGGGATCACGGTACAGGAGAACAGCTTCTTACCGATCTTATCATGTCCGATTCCGTAATAAATACCAGGTGAACGTACCAGCTGGCTGACTATAACTCGTTCTGCACCATTGATAACGAATGTTCCTGTTGCTGTCATCAACGGCAGATCACCCATGAAAATTTCGTGCTCTGTGATCTCGTCTTTTTCCTTATTATATAATCTTACTTTTACCTTTAACGGTGCCGCATAAGTAGCGTCACGCTGTTTACACTCTTCGATTGAGTATTTTACGTCATCTTCACACAGTGTAAAGTCTACGAATTCAAGGCTCAGCCGTCCGCCGTAGTCGGAGATTGGTGAAATGTCATCAAAGACTTCCTTGAGTCCGCTTCTCAGGAACCAGTCATAGGAATCTTTCTGGACTTCAATCAAATTCGGCATTTCCAGAACTTCTTTTTGTCTCTGGTAGCTCATGCGCATGCTTTTTCCGGTAGGTATCGGACGTATTCTGTTTTTCTCCATTGACGTTGTCACCCCTTGTGTTATAATATATTTATTACCGCTCATGCCTGAACAAAAGGTTTTAGGCATATCTTGCCATAATAGTGCATTTTCTAGATTATCATGTTTTTTCAAGTGTGTCAACAAAACAGATTGTATTTTTTCAGTACAATCTGTTTTTTACTGGTTTTTCTTCCGTGACCCTGTTAGAATAATACTTTAGATGTGATTGAAAGCACCGAATTTTCAGAAAAAACCGCCTGTTTGATTTTTTTATTTTTTCAAATCAAACAGGCGGTTTTTTTTATTCTAATTTTTTAATATTTCAGAGCTCCATCCCGATTTCGCTTATGCCGCGTCGAATCGTTCTTTTTTAATGCTGAATATTGTCAGCCATCATGTCCATAAAGCTCCATGGTTTCAGAACTTTGTTGATCTCTGCAAACACTTTATCATCGTAGTTGTGTTTTTACTTCAGTCTTTCTGTCAAATACCATGGTATCCGCATCCTCTGCTTCTGCTTCCGGCCAGTGCGGGAGCCCCTCGTGGTCCGGATTTCCGTTCTTTGCGAAGGCGAGAAGTGCTCCGAAGATTTCGCTTTCCAGTTTATCGCTGACATCCGGGATGCCACAAATTTCTACGAGATCTGCGTTTCCGAAGAAATACGGGATATCGGAGCAGTGCCATGCCGGCTTGCCGTGCTGGAACGGGAATTCAGAGCGAAGTTGTAGAGATATGCTTTGCCGCCGCCTTTTGCGAACAGTTTGGCAAGTTTTACGGTCGGCTCACGCATTGCACGGTCGATCGCAAGAACATCTACGCCGTTCTTCTCCGGATATGCTTCTTTGAAAGCGTCCAGAACCTTTTCGGCATTGTCTCCATAAACCTTTTTGAGGATTTCCAGAATCTCTTCCGCTGTCAGTTTGTTCTTATCATAAGCTGCCGGTGCAAACGTTGCGAACTCACCGTATACGGTTCCGATCATCATCGGAATCTGATGTGCATGCTCACGGAAGCCTGCGTCGAATGGATTTCCACAGAAGTAATCGCCCTTTTTCGGGCCGCCGCCGATGTAGCCGCCACTCTGTGCGATAGCCGGGGATACCTTTTGCATATGCAGCAGCAAGCTGCGGATACGGTACAGTTTCCAGCTGAGCCACATCGGTAAACCCGAGCGCTTTCATCAGGGCAGTAATAATCTCCGTGCCGTCTTTCTCTCCTGCGCCGAGCGGATCGCCCTTCCATCACACCGCTCATGACAAGGCCTTTCTGGAACAGGCCGTCTGCTGATGGAATCTGCATCAGGTCAATCACCTTCATACCGCCGCCGGACTGACCGAAAATCGTAACATTCTCCGGGTCTCCGCCGAATGCCGCGATATTGTCATGTACCCACTGCAGGGCTGCTACCATATCGGCGTGGCCTGCGTTTGCGGAGTTTTTGTATTTTTCCCCAAACGGAGACAGATCCAGATATCCTAAAATATTCAGTCTGTGGTTGACAGAAACAAGAATCGAATCACCTTTCTTTGCGATGCTGACGCCGTCATACGCAACCTGCTCAATGGAAGATCCCGCTGCGTATCCACCGCCGTGGAACCATACGAGAACCGGTTTTTGGCTTCCGGATCGAGTTTGTTTGTCCAGATATTTAAGGACTGGCAGTGCTCATCCTGCGGCCAGTAGCGGTGCGGAACCATAAGCTCGCCGTTCGGTGTATCCTGATTCTGGAGCGGGCATACCAAACCATAGTTTGTTGCGTACTTTACGCCATTCCATTTGGACGGACCCGGCATCTGGAAACGGTCTGCGTATGCATACGGAATTCCTTTGTAAATGTAAACACCGTCATAAAAATAACCTTTTAAATCGCCGGATGTGGTATGCAGCACCGGCACGCCATCGTAATCAAATATTTTCCCATTTTGAAATACCTCTTTTCTGTAGAATTTAGCATTTATGTTGTTTTCAGTATAAACAATATTTTCGTCCTTTTCTACTCGAATTACCGCAAGATCTTCTTATATTGTTGCTTTTTTTTCCACTCTTTCTCTGTATTCTCCCACCGCGAGTGCAATTTTTTGAAGACTTTACAGAATCTGCTCCACCTCAATCAGCGCCGTCTCGTGCGGCTCCAGGCGTTCCTGCACCGTGAGGCTGCCTTCCGGGTCGGTTTCCTGCTCCCAGACACGGTATTCCGGGTCCGCACTGTGGCACAGCATCGCGCGCTCCATCCGGTTCATCCGCTCCGGAGCTCCCATCCGCACCCACGCATCGTAGCTGCTGCCGTGCTCTTTCGTCACTTTATACAGCCGCAGGCAATATTTTCCCGGTTCCAGTCCGGTCAGCTTCACTGAAAAGGTCCGGATTTCCCCCATATTGAATACGCGGTAACGGTCCGTGCGGGAAATATTCACGGCATGGCGGTAGCGGTACAGCATATCGTAGTGAACATAGTTGTACAGGTAAATCTGGCTTTGGTTTTTCTCCGGCTCCGTGCTGATAAAATAGCCGTCCCCACGCTTCACCAGACGAGATCCCATTCTGCCGAGCAGCCGCAGCGCGCAGTGCAGACCGCCTTTGGAATGCCGTTCATCGTGAACAGCCCAAAACCTCCATGATACGTTTCCCGCGCCGGAAATACTTCATCTAAACGGTCATTGACCGAGAAATACGCAATTCCCTGCAGCGCCTCTTCATTTTCCAGAAGATTTTTAAACAGCCATGCCGCTTTATAACAGGTATCGTTGCACAGATCCCTCTGCCAGATGTTGCTGCTGCACTCATCCACCAGAACCGGCAGTGCACCAAGCCCAGCCTTCTGCAGCAGACCTTTTACCTTCTCCCCGCGGTTCCGCAGAAAATCCGGGTCGCGGCTCACAATCATATTGACGCTCTCGTTGTTCTGGATCAGATTCATTTTCTCCTCTTCCTCTCCATAGATCACCGTGCCAAACGAGCGGAATGCAAAAATTTCCGGCACACATTCCTTTTCCTTCATAGTTTCGATAAAAGCTTTGAGATGTTCCTCCGGTCCAAGACCAAAGGAAAGGCATGTTACAAGATCCGGGCTCACACGTTTCATCTCCTCGTACGATGCTTTCCACGTCCCAAAGAACTCATCTCCTCCATCAATCGTGATCACGTCTCCGCTGATCCACGGGTTGAAAATCCAGCGCCGCATCTGGTTGATTCCATACCGTTCCCTTAGATGTTCCATCAGGTTTTTGATCAGCATGCGCCACTCAGCCAGATCTCGCGGAGAGCTGCTTAGCGCCGGACGCATCGTTCTTCCCGGGTCTGTTTTTGCCAGCAGCAACGGCATATGACCGAATTCCAGCAACGGCTTCGCTCCCGTGGAAAGGATAAAATCGATCACCTCATCAATATAGTTCCAGCAGAACTGAATCTCGCCCCACATATTCCGCCGAAATACGCACATATCATCATCAAGAATTCCTTTTACGCGGATCAGCTCATAGCCGAGCTCCTGCACCAGCTGTTCCAGCTCATCCTGCACCTCGCGGTTCAGCACACTTGCCGCATAGCCAGCATTGATCACGCGCTTCCAGTGGCCTGCCACTCTTGGTTTCCGTCCGTTTACTGCCAGCTGTCACGGAAACGGCACTCTCATTTATCGTCTCAATCTCCTGCTCCGTGGCCGCTGCATACTGCAGGAGACTCTGGAAAATATCATGGTCTCCCGCCGCCTCTTCTCGCTCTTTTCCTTTCTTTTTTCACGCTGTTTTACTGTATATTCCATCTGCTTCCGGTATTCGCTCGGTGTCATACCGCGGTATTTGCGGAATGCGCGGATCATCGCCGTCTCATTGACAAATCCATTGTGATAGGCAATCTCCGTCAGCGTTGCGCCGCTGTGCATTTCCTGTACGGCATGCGCCAGGCGCACCTGCGTCACGTACTCCCGAAATGATACACCGAAATACTGCGGAAAGCTCCGTGAAATATAGGCACGGCTCAGATAAAGATGATCCGCCAGATCCTCCAGCGTAATCTCTTCCCGGCAATGCTGCAGAATATAGTCTGATGCCCGCTGAATGCGTTCCCGTCCGCCCCGGCCCTGTTCCACCTTTTCCCCGGATGTAAAGTAAGAAAGCAGATCCTCCAGAAGCGCCGTCACACGGCTTTTCATATAGATCGGTTGTTCCTCATTATTCTTGTACATCTCAAGAAAGATCCGTGCCATGTCCCGCCGGATCAAGTCAAATTTTTCCTGCTGATCTTCCATATAAAAAACGACTGACATTTGACTTCACATTTCAGCAGCTTAATGTGAAATGAAGCAATCGTCTCCGCTGAAACGCAGAGCGACAGGGCAAGTCCGTCTTCGTCCAGATCCAGGTCACAGATCTGAAACCGGTTGATCGCAAAGATAGATCCCATCGGGAGATTGTGAACTTCCCCGTCCTCGTAGCTGACTCTTCCCTCCCACGAAGCAGAAATAAAGTTCAAAATCCGGATTCCACAGTTCCCGTTTCTTCTCCGGCCGGAGTAGCCGAAAACGGAATCCCGGCATTTCCTGTTTTGTTCCTCTCATCATTATGTCTTCGTCTCTGTTGTTTCTTTCCATTCCACACCTCATAATAGATTTTTTTTTTCTATTGTATTGTACCACAAAAAGATCCCACAAAAAGATCTTCTCCTTTTGTGGGACCGATTTTTCGGTTTTTGTTTTAGTTTTTGCAATTATTCCTTCACCTTCAGCACCAGACACTGATACGGCTGCAGACGGATCGTTTCCTCGCCTGCCTCGCAGGTGTCATAGTTATTCAGAAGTACTTCTTCGATTGTATCTGTAAATGGCAATGTAATGCCATCCGCAAGAGAAGTAGTAAGGATCAGAATATTATTCTTCTCATCCTTCCTGCGGTATGCCAAAACGCCGCTCACCGTCTCGTATTCCGGAATCAGCGTTCCGTAGAGGAAGGTTTCTTCCAGATCTTCACGTCGTCTTACCGCCACCATTTTGCGGTAGAACCACAGCAGGGAATCAGGATCTTTTTCCTCGGCCTCATAGTTCAGTTCCGTATAGTTTTTGATTCACCGGGAACCACGGCGTACCTGTTGTGAATCCCGCCTCAGCAGATGCATCCCACTGCATCGGGGTTCTGCTGTGCTCGCGGCTCTCACGGTTGATCTGCTCGAGCGCTTCCGCATCTGTTTTTCCTTCGGCAATCAGGCGGTCGTAAATAGCAAAGGTCGGTTTATCGACGAATCCCTGAATCGACTGTTTCGGGTTGTCGCGCATGCCGAGCTCCTGTCCCTGATACAGAAATACAATACCCGGCAGGAAAAAATTGGTGACCGGAAGCATTTCTTTTCGCTGTAGCGGTTCTGGTCCTCCGGCATCAGGAACCGGTCGATGCTGCGCGGTTTGTCATTATTTTCAAGGAAATTGCAGAGCATACCGCGGCCATCCACGATTTTCTGCGCCGCAAAAAGCTGATCACGATAATCATCAAACAACGCCACGGTATTGCCCCATTTCGGGTTGCGCACATTGTCGAAGGTGTGGCAGAAATCGAAAACAGACGAAAAACTGCCGTTTTCCCCAATCACATTCTCCACATCCTCCGGTCCCATGTGATCGTACTCTCCGATCGTCAGCGCATCGGTCGGCGCAAAGGTGCGCTCCTTCATTTCACGCAGAATGTCAGCAAGACCGTCTACGTTGTTAAAATACTCGAACGCCATATTGTACTCATCCGGTCCATCCGGCGGAAGGTTGGTGTACTGATAATTCTTTTTCAGATGGCTGATCGCATCAAGACGGAATCCGCCAAGTCCCAGATCCATCCATTTTAAAATCATCTCATAAATTTCTTCCCGCAGCTCCTGGTTTTTCCCAATTGAGATCCGGCTGCTCTTTTTGTGAAGATGTGGAGGTAATACAGGTTATCATATCCCGGTACCTTCTCCCATGCCTGCCGCCGAAAATCGACCGCCAGTTATTCGGCTCTTTGCCGTCTTTTCCTTCCCGGAACACGTAATACTTTCCGTACTTTCCAAACGGATCCTTAAACTGCCGCCTGAAACCACGCATGCCGGTCAGAGGAATGATTCACGACAAGGTCCATCAGAATACGGATGCCGCGTTTTTTGCCTCCTCGATCAGCTCCTTCATGTCCTCCATCGTTCCAAACGACGGGTCGATATCCATGTAATCGGAAATATCGTATCCGTTATCCACCATCGGGGATGCAAACACCGGCAGAGCCAGATGACATTGGCTCCCAGCTTTTCTATTTTGTCAAGATGACGGATCACGCCTTTCAGATCTCCGATGCCGTCCCCGTTGGTATCCTGAAAACTCTTCGGATAAATCTGATATCCGACCGTTTTGTGCCACCACTTTTTTCTCCATTACTTTTCTCCTGTTCTTTTGTTTTCGTGATGCGGACTGTTGGCTTTAGGTTTACCGCAAAACCTATAGTGTTTTCACTATATCACAAAAGAATGGATTGTGCTACTTTTTTCTTTTTTGATTTTTCCTATGTTCGCCTTACCGTTACGGTCCACTGTTTTTTCATCAGCGGCAAAATCACGCAGGAAGCAGCTTCTCCCCCCATATGAATGGTCTGGTGGGCAATTTTATTTTCCGTTTTTTCCGACCACAGCCCTTTCTGATTGCTGTGAACATGATACTGCGGGAAGTCGGAGGAGGAAACATCTACACGAATGCGGGAACCCTTTGGAATCGTGTATACAATATTCCACATAGTAATCTGCACCTCCGCCACGCTGCCCGGTTCATAGGCCCCGACCTCTGTTTTTCCCTGCTCCAGCGTTGCAATCGAGGAACGAATGTTGTAAGCTTTTCCCTCCGGCGTCACTTCCATGATTTTCGCTGTGAATGCCGTATCCTCGCAATCACTTTCCACGAACAGACGGACGGAAGCTTTTCCGTTCAGCGTGAAAGTTTCTTCCAGCGGTTCTGATACAAAACTCAGGACATCCTCACGATAGTCCGGTTCCGGCTGGAGATGGCTGCCGATCTGCGGTATCGTATGCAGAAGGGCTTCTCCTCCGATGCTCTCGACGGGAGTGGCCGGGTCAAACGTGTAGTTCCTCGTTTTTCCTGTTCCGGCGCGTCTACCCGCAATGTTTTTCATCCAGATACAGCGTCATGCTTCCCGCAGTTCCTTCTTCTCCCAGTCGGTCGGATACGATGTCAATCCACCGGTCCGCTCCGATCTCATAGGCACGGATGCGCTGCGTCGGGATTTCTTTTTGTTTCAGCGTCAGCTCAAACCATTCCAGCATCTTCGGAATTTCTTCATTCTGTGGATGCAGCACCTCTTTGCCCTCGAGGCAGATCTGGAAAAAAGTGGTTCCATGCACCGATTTCCAGCCAGCTGTGCTGTTTTGTCTCCTCGTTCAGGCGCTCCCACGTTTTCATACTGCTGCCGTGGTGATGATCGTACCAACCGCTTAAAAGATAAATCGGAACCTTCGTTTTTGATGGAATTTCCCGCAACTGTTTCCACCAGCCCGTCTGCCAGAGCGCCGCATCCGGGTTCGGGCTTGTGATGTATTCGCGGTAGGACGGAACACGCTGTCCCCACAGCGCCTCGTCCACTTCAATCTGCGGCAGGTAACGGCAGCTTTCGCGATAGTCAGCATTCACTGGTTTTTCCGCATTTTCCATCGACCATGCGGTCAGGATATCGTGGCGGAAGCAGCCCTTCTCGTAGGCTGATACAAAACGATCCGTTCCATAGTCCTCCAGAAACATTGCGGCAACTTTCCCCTCCGCGGCATCAGCGAACGCCCAGCCGGTCATGCTTGTGTAGGAATGGCCCCAGTAGCCTAAGATTTCGCACCATGGCTGCTCCACAAGGTAATCCATGGTGTCAATGCCATCGTTTCGCTCATTGATGTTTGGCTCCCATTTTCCTTCTGAATTCTCCCGGCCACGGCAGTACTGGTACACATATACGTAACCTCTGCGTGCCAGACCCTCGCCGTAGGCACGATGAATGCGGTCATTGCCCGGATAGCAGGTGCGGGTCAGAATGACGGGATATGTTTTTTCTTCCGCAGTTCCATCTTCCTTCGGGAAATAATAGATCGTGTGAAGCTTCACGCCGTCACGCATCTCGATCTGGTTTTCTTTTCTTTCAAAGGCTGCACAGCTTTCGGAAACGCCGCTTTTTCGCAAACTGTTCTTCCACGCGTTTTACCGCAGCCTTCAAAAAATCTTCTGCCATTGCCTATACCTCCATTTCCAGCAGTGCCATGCCGAGTGTCTTTCCATGTTTGTCCAGCGCCAGCGATCTTGTGACACCGCCGCCGAGTGTCTTGTCGAGGACAAAGTTCAGCGCATGGATTCCATCCAGTTCGTAGCGGGTTACTTTTCCGTGGCAGATTTCGCGGAAGTATTCTGCTACGCGTGCTTCTGTTACTTTTTCTTTCAGCATTTCATAATTGTTCTCATCATATGGGATCACCGAAATATTGGAGATCTCGCCTTTATCGCCTGTTCTTGCATGTGCAATCTCTTTTAATTTCATCGCCTTATACCTCCCGGAATGTAACTTTTGCTTCTACTGCATCGCGCGGCACAAAAATTGAGCAGACCGAGACAATCTCGGACACCCGTTTCACCGCTCCGCCGCCTCCTGCGGGACCGTTGGTATAGAGAGCCTCCACCTCGTTTGCCAGCAGAACGGCATTTTTCCGGTCTTTCGTTCTGCCTGCGGCGCGGAGACGCACTTCACACGGAGTTCCACTTCCGATCTTCTTGGAAATTGCATCACGATACAGGGAATTGCATCCGATAAAATCAGTACGGTACTCTTCCAGCTCGATGCCTGTCAGTTCAATCCGCTTCTCCAGAATCTCTGCCGCCAGCTCCGCCCGTGCCATACAGTTGCTTCCGCCGTAGGAAATTTCACCCTCACCGATGAAGCAGTCCTTGTAGCCGACACTCACTTTCAAAGTTTCCGGTCTTCCATGCGTTGTCGCATGCTCGGCGCGAACCTGGTTTTCCCCGATCTGCCGGAACGTCACCTTTGAAAAGTCCGCTGTTGCATCCGGGGTCAGGTAAGCCTTTGGGTTGTGGATTTCGTAGATCATCTGCTCTTTACAGGTATCCACGCTCACCAGTCCGCCACTTCCCTCGACTTTTGTCACGGTAAATGCGCCTGTCTCGTCGATCTCAATGAGCGGGAATCCGAGTTTCCACAGCTCCGGCACATCCTTGTAGCCGGATCCGCAAAATAGCCGCCTGTCACCTGTCCCGCGCACTCCAGCAGATGGCCTGCCAGAACCGCCTGTCCCATCTGATCCGGGTTGTCGGTAATATTCCATCCGAACTCATGTACCAGCGGTCCGATCGTCAGTGCAGGATCGGAAACGCGACCGGTAATGACAAGATTGGCACCCTCTTCCAACGCTTTTGTGATGCCCTCCGCACCCATATAGACATTCGCAGAAATCAGAACATCTTTTTTCTCTTTTAACAGCGTGCCATCCTCCAGCACTTTTTCATTTTCATACTTATCCAGTTCGTCTGTAATATCATCGCCGGTCACACAGGCAATCTTCAATCCACTGACACCCAGTTTTCTGGCAATTTCACACGTCCGTTCTGCAGCAGATACCGGGTTGGCAGCCCCATATTGGTAATAACTTTTACTTTGTTTTTCGCCATCAGCGGGAGAATTTTTCCATTCGGTAGTCGAGCAGCTGGTTGTATCCCTTCGACGGATCTTTCTCTTTGTCCTGCTGCCCGATCGCAACGGTGCGTTCCGCCAGACACTCGAAAATAATGTAGTCCAGATTTCCTTTTTCCATCAGCTCCACTGCCGGCTCAATGCGGTCTCCCGCATAGCCCGCGCCGCTCCCGATTCTGATTTTTTTCATATTCTATGGCCTCGCTTTCTTTGATCTGAGATCATTGTAATGCGATATCCGGGCAGATACTACAAAGGGATCGTAATTTCTAAAATTTTAGAAATCATGATCCCTCTTTTATGTGAGTTCTGTTACAGCAAAGACAGAAAATACCACAAAGCCACAAAGCTGCAGAAATTCCGGCATTTCATTCTCCTTCTGTCTTATTCTTTGATTTTATTGTATAACGTTGCCAGCGAAATTCCGAGTTCCTTTGCCGCTTTTCGCTTCCCCTCCATATCCCGTCCGTACAGCAACAACGTATTTTTGATCTCCTGCCGTTCAAAGCGGCGCACCCGCTCTTCCAGCGTCATGTGAGCCTCTGATTCCCGTTTTTCAAACTGTACGAGACTCGTCACAATTGAGATGCTTCCGCGGATATGATGCTCTTCCCAGATCGGATAAACACTTGCAAAGTATTCCTGCGTTCCCTCTCTCCGCACCATTCCCTCTACCGGGATGCCGCTCCAAATGACTTCCGGAGCGATGGCGGATTTGCGGTACTCCGTAATTTTATGACCTTTCGCGGTTTCAAGCGAAACGCCGATGAAATCGCTGTAGACTTGATTAAAGAACACAATCCTGCTGTGCTGATCGCAAATCAGGATTCCCCTGCTGTAAAGATTCCAGAACGGAATGTACCTGCATTTTCGTTCCTCATTTAAGAGTAACTTTAGCGCCTTCAGCCTCTAATTTAGTCTTGATGTCCTCAGCCTCTTCCTTGGAAGCGCCCTCTTTAAGGACTTTAGAGCACCGTCAACAACTTCTTTAGCTTCTTTCACCCAAGCCTGTGATCTTCACGAACAACTTTGATAACTTTAACTTTGTTCGGGCCAACCTTCTGTCAGCTCTACGTCGAACTCGTCTTTCTCTTCTGCTGCAGCTGCACCTGCTGCTGCTACAACAACGCCTGCTGCTGCGGATACACCGAACTCTTCCTCGCAAGC
>VOFC01001791.1_pt1 | contig 18001 bp, 24 predicted proteins | sample 5384161 | NCBI WGS metagenome assembly VOFC01 (sample SAMN12384722, study PRJNA508395) | human gut metagenome | isolation source: healthy gut B | host: Homo sapiens
AAAACATTGCAGCCACACTGCGGCACAGGATGGAAGCGGAGAAGAAAAGCAAGCTGAATTTTCCAAAGAGCTTCTCGGCATTCCGCGTCGACATTTCAGGGCTATTAACCACTTCGATACCGCTCCGTGCGGGCATATTATAACAGGCGGTTCTGGGAAAAGCAAGATAAATTTCGCACTCAGGTCTTTTTGATGAACTGGCGGCTGCATTTCGGGCAGCGAATGTTGATTTTGCCCTTGCCGCGCGGGACGCGGACGACCTGCCGGCAGCCGGGGCAGCGGAAATAGCGGTACTGCTTATCCGTCAGACGGCTGAAAAAACGCAGGAACGCCGCGTTTTCACGCCGGCGCGCTTCAATGTTGCGCGAATACATGCGGAAGATTGACCAGATGAGCGGGATATAGGCCAAAAAACTCAGCACGGACATCCACTGCACCCGCCGGCCGCCGATGGCGCTGATGAGAATCAGCACAAACGCTGCGCCCAGCAAACACTGGTTCAGCCGGTCAGAGCCATAGCGCCCCGCCATAAACTTCCGTAGTCCGTCCCCGATTTTCCGAAACATAGTCTGTCACTCCATCTGCAAATCGTTTGATGGAGTCTATTATAAAAACCTGCGGAGGAAATACAAGCGCATAGGCCGATTGTTTATAAAAAGTTTAAATCTCTCCGGAATCTGTTTTTAAAATCACGGTTACGATCTCCGGGCGGTTTCCGATGCGCAGCGGCAGCTTCCGGCTGCCGCCGAGACCGCGGCTGACGATCATGCTGGTTTGGCCCTTTTGATATAAGCCTGCTGTATAGTCCGGGAACAGATCGAGATGCGTTCCGAAGACGGCGCCTACGAACGGCAGGCGCACGATCCCGCCGTGGCCGTGGCCGCACAGGACGGTCTGCACGCCCATGTTTGCCCACAGGTCCAGCTCGTCGTTGCGGTGCGAGAGCATGAGGATATACGCGTCCTTGCCCCGAGCCTGCCGGATTTCGCGCACAAGCTGCGCCGGACGCTTCTGGTCGAACGGGCCGTTCGGGTCATCGGCTCCGGCCAGCACGATGGAGAACTGTCCCCGTTCAAGCAGCTTGTATTCGTTTTGCAGCCGCACAACGCCAGCCGCGTCCAGCATGGAAAAGAGCGCTGCGCGCTTTTCGCGCGAGAGCACCCATTCGTGGTTGCCTGTCACATAAAACGTCGGCGCAAAGTGCTGCCAGGCCCTCCAACAGCGGCGGGAGCATGGAAAAGTCTGTGAATTCGTCGGCCAAATCGCCGGTCAGGGCAATGAGATCTGGGCTTTGCAGGCGTACCAACTCCAGCAGATACCGGCTTTCCGCGTCAAAGCGTCTGCCGTGCAGATCGGAGATCTGCACGATGCGCAGCCCGGAAAACGCCTCCGGCAGCGCCGCGCAGACTGCGGTCACGGTGCTCGTCGAGAGCGTGAAATTTTCAAACCACGCCGCTCCAGCCAGCACCAGCGCCGCCGGAAGCAGCCAGCGGCTGCGCGTTCTGCCCCGTTTCTTTTCCTGCATGCCGAATCCTCCAGCTTCTTGATTGCCGCTATTTTATCACATCCGGACTACAAAGAAAAGCAAAACAGCGCGCCTGCGCGCCGGAACCGCCGGTTCCGTATGAAAAATCCGCTCTTTGCGCTGCTGGTATCCACATTTTGTATTGTGATATTCGGTTTGAAATGCTATAATAACCGAAAAAGAAAAAATAATGGATGTGCATTGGAATTGAAGTACGGAACCTGGACAATCTCGTCTTATGAGCCTGCCGACGCGAGGGCGTTGTGCGCGGCGGGCTTTTCACCGATCACCGCTGCGCTGCTTTGCAGCCGCGGCTATCGGGATGCGGGCGCGGCCCGCGAATTTTTATCCTGCAGCACCCCGCTTTCCTCTCCATTTGACCTTCTGGACATGGATAAGGCTGCCGCCCGCGTCAAGCAGGCGCTGGCCCGTCGTGAGCATATCGCCGTTTTCGGCGATTATGACGTTGACGGCATCACGGCGACCTGTCTGCTGACGGAATATCTGCGCAGCAGAGGCGGCCATGTGACCAGCTATATCCCCGCCCGGCTCGAAGAGGGTTACGGGCTGAACCCTATTGCGATCGATACCCTCAAAAAACAGGGCGTGGAACTGATTGTAACGGTTGACTGCGGTATTACGGCCAATCAGGAGGCGGCGCTGTGCCGGGAACTTGGCATCGATCTGGTCATTACCGACCACCACGAGTGCAAATCCGAACTGCCGCAGGCCGTCGCGCTTGTTAATCCGCACCGCAAAGATCAGCCGCAGCCGGTCACGGAGATGGCGGGCGTCGGCGTCGCGTTCAAGCTTGCCGCCGCCATTGAGGGTGAGCAGGAAACGCTCTTGGATCAATACTGTGATTTCCTCTGCCTCGGCACGGTTGCGGATGTTATGCCCCTGACGGGCGAGAACCGCACAATGGTCGCACGAGGCTTAAAGGCGCTGGAAAACCCGCGCCGCGTCGGCATTGCGGCCCTGATGGCGGAATGCTCTGTGCAGAAAGGACCCGTCACGGCGGGGACCATCGGCTATACGCTGGCCCCGCGTATCAACGCTGCCGGGCGCATGGGCGAGGTCAACGTAGCAACGGAATTATTCCTGACGCACGACGCTGCGCGCGCGGTCGAACTGGCGGGGACGCTTTGCCGACTCAACCGCAGGCGGCAGGAGATTGAAAGCAGCATCTATCAGTCTGCCGTCGCCATGCTCCCGCCCGGCGGCCCGCCGCAGGCAATCGTGCTGGCGGATGAAAGCTGGCACCAGGGCGTTGTCGGCATCGTGGCCTCCCGCATGGCGGAGGAGTACAGCTGCCCAACGTTCCTGATCTGCCTCGACGGCGACAAGGGAAAGGCCTCGTCGCGTTCCTACGGCGGATTCAATCTGTTCCGGTCACTGGAGCAGCTGTCCGGCTTACTCGAAAGCTACGGCGGGCATGAACTTGCCGCCGGCTTTACCATCCGGCGCGAGAGCATCGCGCCCTTCCGGGAAAAGATGATGGCCCTGTGCGCGCGTTTCCGGGAATCGGACGCGTGCAGCACCGCACTTGCCATCGACTGCGAAATTCCGCCGGAACTGCTGACCATCGAGAATATTCAGGCGCTGGGCGATCTGGAGCCCTGCGGCGCAGGTTGTCCGCGTCCGATCTTGTGCATGCGGGGACTGCATGTCACGGAGTTGACGGAGGTCGGCGGCGGCAAGCATCTGCGCCTGCGGCTTTCCAAGGGCGCGTATACCTGGGGCGCGATCTTCTTCTCGACCAACGCGCAGCGCGCTGCCGTAGCGCAGGGCGATGTGGTTGACATCGCATTTACGCCGCAGATCAATGAATACCGTTCCGTGCGCCCGTGCAGCTGAATCTTGTGGATATCCGGCCGGACAAGGCCTTTCCGCGAGGCGCAGGGGCACGACCGCGCGGTCTATAAAAAGCATCTGGCGGGCGGCGCGCTCAGCTGCGACGAGGCTGGGTGTCTGCTTGCCAACGCGGCAGGATTTTGTCGCTGTCTGGCGGTATCTGGCGGCGTTTTCACAGGGCGGCGTTTTGTCTGAGGAACTCGGCTGCCTGAGTCGTAAAATTTCGCGCTGCGCGAAGCTTTCCTTAAGCGCGGGAAAACGCGCATCTGCCTCGACGTACTGGCAGAGCAGGGGCTTTTGCAGCTGGAGCAGCGGCCAAAGTCGCTGTGCATCCGCCTGTGCGCGAACGGCCGGAAGGTCGATCTTGAGAAAAGCCCGATTTTGATTCATCTGAAAAAGCAGAAGGCAGGAACCTGAATGGAAACCAAACAAGAGCATTACGAATCCATGATGCAGGCGATCACCCGTTATGCACCCTCCACCGATCTGGAGGTTATCCAGCGGGCATATGAATACGCCGATGAAAAGCATAAAAACCAACTCCGAAAATCCGGAGAGCCTTATATCATCCATCCGCTTGCTGTAGCGGAGATCGTGGCTGAGATCGGCCTCGACACCGACGCGATCACGGCGGCGCTGCTGCACGACTGCCTGGAGGACACCGACGCAAGCTTTGAGGAGATCTCGCGCATGTTCGGCGAGACGGTTGCAAATCTGGTCGAGGGCGTCACAAAGCTGACGCGCGTGCAGTATTCGACGATGGAAGAGCAGCAGATGGAGAATCTGCGCAAGATGTTCATGGCCATGTCGAAGGACATCCGCGTCATCCTCATCAAAATTGCCGACCGGCTGCACAATACCCGGACGCTGCAATACCAGACGCCCGCCAAGCAGATCTCCAAGTCCATGGAGACGATGGAAATCTACGCGCCGCTCGCGCACCGGCTCGGCATGCAGAAAATCAAGTGGGAACTGGAAGACACTTCCTTGCAGTATCTCGATCCCGAGGGCTATCAGGAGATCATCGACTATCTCAAAAAGAACGAGGACAGTGCCAACAGCTTCATGAACGCCATCCAGTCGAAGATTACCGAGCGTCTGGCCTCGGTCGGCATCCATGGCTCGATCTACGGCCGCGTCAAGCACACCTATTCCATCTACCGCAAAATGCGCGCGCAGAACAAGACCATCGACGAACTGTACGATCTTTACGCGTTCCGCGTGATCGTGGACAATATTGCCGACTGCTATAACGTTCTCGGTCATATTCACGACCTGTTCAATCCCATTCCGGGCCGCTTCAAGGACTATATCTCCACGCCGAAACCCAATATGTACCAGTCCCTGCATACGACCGTCATCGGCTCACAGGGTATCCCGTTCGAGGTGCAGATCCGCACATGGGAGATGCACCAGACGGCGGAATACGGCGTCGCGGCGCACTGGAAATACAAGCAGCACGCGGGTGAGGGCTCGGAGAAGGAGTTCGAGTGGGTGCGGCGTCTGCTTGAAAATCAGCAGGACGTCGAAGCGGACGACTATATCCATTCGCTCAAGGTCGATATGTTCGACGACGAGGTTTTCGTCTTTACACCCAAGGGCAAGGTCATTTCCCTGCCCGCAGGCTCCACGCCCATCGACTTTGCCTACGCCATTCACTCTGCTGTCGGCAACTCCATGATCGGCGCGAAGGTCAATAACCGCATTGCAAGCTACGACGCGCCGCTGCACAACGGCGATATCGTTGAGATTTTAACGTCGAAATCCGCCAAGGGCCCGAGCCGCGACTGGCTGAACATCTGTCAGTCCAATCAGGCGCGCGTCAAGATCAAGCAGTGGTTCAAGCGCGAGAAGCGCGAGGAGAACATTGTGCGCGGCAAGGCCAGCTTTGAGGCCGAACTGCGCCACGCCGGCGTTGACCCCGATATTCTGCAGAACGCCGAGATCCTGCCGGTCATTCTCAAAAAGGTCAGCTTTGAATGCCTGGACGATATGTATGCCGCCATCGGGTACGGCGGTCTGACCGCTGCGAAGGCTGTGGGCCGCATCCGCGATGATCTGACCAAGGCAACCCGGACGCTGGCACCCAAGCCGTTGGCGCGGCAGGGGACGCCTGCCGTCAATTCCTCCGGCGTTATTGTCGAGGACATCGGCTCGTGCATGATCAAATTCAGCCGCTGCTGCACGCCGGTTCCCGGCGACGAGATCATCGGCTTTATCACCAAGGGCTACGGTGTGTCTGTTCACCGGAAGGATTGCCCGAATGCCAGGGGCCGCGCTCGACCCCGCGCAAAAGGGCCGCTGGGTCAAGGTCACCTGGGCGGAGGCCCCGGACGTGATGTTCTCCACGTCGTTGGAGATCGAGGCCGACGACCGCGACGGATTGATGCTGGATGTTGCAACAATTCTCACGTCTTTGCGTCTGCGCACAAGCGAAATGAGTGCACGCTCTGTCGGCGGCGGCACCGCCATCGTCTGCCTGCGCTTCGGCGTGCATAATCTCACGGAACTTGAAAATGTCCGCACAAGACTGCGCGGCATCTCGGGCGTGCATAATGTCGAGAGAGGGACGGAATAAGTGCGGCAGGCAGATGCGGAAAGCGGAAGCTTTTCGGCGAATCCATACTGCATCGCAAATTTCAAACGCAAAGCTGATTTACCGCAGCCATTCAAAGGAAACTGCTTGCAAATCTGTTGTACCGTAACAGGCGGCGCGTACCAAAACTCTCGTAGGGTGACTATGTGTGTTCGCAGAGACTAAATAATAGGTTCCTGCCTGAGTAGCACCCGCAGAATGCACCAAACGTAACCAAGCGCCCCTTTTCTCCCCATTCTTTTCCGGCAAGACGGAAAAGAATGGGCCGTCGGAGACATACCCAGCCTGCAAATTTGCAGGACACCCCTATAAAACGAAAGGATCTCACTATGAAAGCAGTCGTTACCCGCGTGAATTCTGCCAGTGTTTCGATTGACGGCGCTGTTCACGGAAAAATCGGAAAGGGCTTTTTGATTTTGCTTGGCGTTGGGCCGGACGATACGCCTGCGCTTTGCCGGAAGCTGGCCGAAAAGGTGCTGGGGCTGCGGGTGTTCCGCGATGAAAACGATAAAATGAACCGCTCGCTCGCCGACGTTGGCGGAAGCGTTCTTGTCGTGAGCCAGTTTACGCTCTATGGCGACGTGAGCCACGGCCGCAGGCCGAGCTTTATCGGCGCGGCCAAGCCCGATCTGGCGATTCCGCTTTATGAGCAGTTCCTTGCCGAGTGCGAACGCCTCGGCTTCCCGCCGCAGCACGGCGAATTCGGAGCCTATATGCAGGTCGCGTCAGAAAACGACGGGCCTGTGACCTTGATCGTCGATACGGACGATCTCAAATAAGGAGACGCTATGAATATTCAGACGCTTACGCTGGGGCCGCTGGCCACCAACTGCTATCTGGTGCGCGCGGAAGAAAGCCGCCGTGCTGTCATTATTGACCCCGCTGCGAACTCCAAGCGGCTGCTGGCCGCGTTGGAAGAGCAGGGACTGACGCTGGAGGCAATTTTGCTGACACACGCGCATTTTGATCATATCGGCGCGCTTAAAAACCTGCGCGCGGCGACGAACGCGCGGGTCTATATCGGTGAGGCCGATAAGGACGACCCCAGCCGTATGTGCCACGATCTGCTGACCTATACCGATACCTATCGGGACGGCGATTTTGTCACAGCGGGCGGCTTGCGTTTTCAGGTGCTTGCCACGCCCGGCCATACGCCGGGCTCCGTGTGCCTGCTGTGTGAAAACGTGCTGTTCTCCGGCGACACACTCTTCGCGGGCTCGTATGGCCGGACGGATTTCCTCGGCGGGAGCAGCCGGGACATGTCTGCGTCCTTGAAGCGGCTGTCCAAACTGCCGCCCGAGACGCGTGTGCTGCCCGGCCACGGGGCGTCCAGCACCATCGAAGAAGAACTGCGCACCAATCCGTATCTGCGGGGGCTGGGGATCGAATGAAGCTGTATCTGAAAAACCACGCCGAGCGTTACCCGGTGGAGCAGCTGCAGCTGCAGTTGTTTGCGCAGGAGCCGAGCGAGTTCTGCGCCGAGCCGTTTACCGGCGACGGGACTGTTTCCTCCCTCTCGCGGGGAAAACGCTATCTGACGGCCACAGCGAAGGTCACATACCAGGGAAAGACCGGCTTCGCCTCGAACCGCGTGCTGCTGGAAAAGGCTGATGTGCGCGCAACGCGGCGTATTTTGCAACGCAGTTATTACCTGGCCGCTTTGCAGGTGCTTCCGGCTGCGCCGCCTTGGGGCGCGCTCTCCGGCGTGCGGCCGACAAAGCTGTCCACAAAGTGTTTGATGGCGGGCGGCAGTGAAAGGGACGCGGAGCGGCTGCTGCGGCAGACCTATTTTGTCTCGCCGGAGCGGGCGAGGCTCTGCGTCGATGCCTCCCGGCACACGGTCGAGGCGGCAAAGAAGCTTGACGCGGATGATCTTTCCGTGTATATTGGGATTCCGTTCTGCCCGACGCGCTGCGCGTACTGCTCGTTTGTGAGCCAGTCCATCGAGCGCTTCGGGGAGTTTTTGCCTGCGTATCTGGATGCGCTCCTGCGCGAGATCGCGCATACCGGCGCGCTGTTAAAGGATTCGGGCTTCCACATCCGCACGCTCTACATGGGCGGCGGCACGCCAACAACGCTTTCGAGCGCGCAAATGGCGCGGCTGCTGGAGGCGGTCAACCGGAATTTTGACCTGTCCCGCTGTCTGGAATTTACCGTCGAAGGCGGAAGACCGGACACGCTGGATCCTCGAAAAGCTTCGCGTCATCAAAGACGGCGGCGCGACGCGCATTTCCATCAACCCGCAGACCATGTCCGACAAGGTGCTGGAGGCTGTGGGCCGCAGGCACACGGCGCGGCAGACCGTCGAGGCGTATGAACAGGCCGTTAAGGCCGGGTTCGACGATATCAACATGGACCTGATTGCGGGACTGCCTGCGGATGATGCGGCAAGCTTTGCCGGTTCCATCCGGCAGGTGCTGGATTTAAACCCCAGCAATATTACAGTGCATACGCTGGCGCTCAAAAAGGGCGCGGCGCTGTTCGGCTCCCGCATGGAACTTCCGTCGCAGGAGGCGGTCGCCGCCATGCTCGCGGGCGCGGAGGATGCGCTGCGGCAGAACGGCTATGAACCGTATTATCTTTACCGGCAGAAATATATGTCCGGCAGCTTTGAAAATACTGGCTGGTGCAGGCCGGGCTATACCGGGCTTTACAACATATATATGATGGAGGAACTGCATACCATCCTCTCTCTCGGCGGCGGCGGGATGAACAAGATCAATCTCCCGGAGGAAAAGCTTGCCCGCTACCACAATCCGAAGATCCCGCAGGACTATATCTCCCGCATCGACACAATCCTGCAGCAGAAGGACGAGATTTTCTCAATTCTGCGCGAGATTCGTGAACAGAACCCATAAGGAGGGCTTCCATGGACACCTTGTTTTCTCATGTCAACGTCGTTACGATGAACGAGCAGATGACGCTCTGGCAGGATGCGTTTGTCGGCGTCACCGACGGCAAGATCGCCTATATGGCGAAAAAGCCGCCCGAGGAGAAGCCGAAGAAGATCATTGACGCGACCGGCATGGTCTTGATGCCGGGCCTCATCAACTGCCATACACACCTGCCGATGTACCTGCTGCGCGGCTATGCCGATGATCTGAATTTGCAGGACTGGCTGCAGCACTATATTTTCCCGCGCGAGGACAGGCTCGACGGCCGCGCCGTCAAGGCGGCCACGACGCTTGCGCTTGCCGAGGCGCTGCGCTTCGGCACGACGAGCGTGTCGGATATGTATTACTTCTGCGACGAGATTTGCCAGGCTGTGGCAGAGTCCGGAATCAAAGCCAATATTTCCCGCGGCACGTCCATGTTCCTGGGCGATGATTTCTGCTTTGACACCTTCCCGGCCTGCCAGGAACTGGTCGCGCTCAAGGACAAATGGCACAACTATGACAATGGCCGCATTAAGATCGAAGCGTCCATCCACGCCGAGTATACCTCGACGTATCAGCTCTGGGACGCGCTGGCGGAGTACGCCGTCAACAACGGCCTGCAGTTACAGGTGCACCTGTCCGAGACAAAAAAGGAACACGACGCGTGCGTGGAGAAATACGGTCTGACGCCCGCGCAGGTGCTCGACTGCCATCATGTGTTCGACGTGCCCGTGGTCGCGGCGCACTGCGTCCATGTGACGCAGGAGGATATGCAGCTGCTGGCCAAGCGCCATGTATCCGCGGCACACTGCCCGGTCAGCAATCTGAAGCTGGCCTCCGGCTGTGCGGACGTGCTCGGCATGGTGAAGGCTGGGATGAATGTCTGCCTCGGCACCGACTCCGTTGCATCCAACAACAATCTCGATTTGTTTGAAGAAATCAAGGCCGCTGCGCTCATGGCCAAGGGCAAGACCGGCGACCCGAAGGCGCTTCCGGCGGAGGCTGCGCTGATGATGGCGACAGTCTGCGGCGCAAGAGCGCAGGGCAGAAGCGCTGAGTGCGGCATCATTGAACTCGGCATGGACGCCGACCTCATTCTGCTGGATTTCAACCAGCCGCATCTGATTCCGTGCCACAACGTGCTTTCTCATCTGGTTTACGCGGCCTCCGGCCACGACGTTGCGCTGACGATGGTGCGCGGCAGGATTCTATACGCGGATGGCAAATATCCCACGCTGGATGTGGCGGGTGCGCTGAAGGAGTTGCACGACTACGCGATCCCCAGAGTGTTTTCTGATGAACCGGAGGCGCAGGCATGAGCGGCGAAAAAGCACCTAAAAAGCAAAGCTTTTTACAGGGCGTGGCGGTCTTGACCGCCGCGACCATCATTGTCAAGCTTCTCGGCTTCATTTATAAGGTTCCCCTGCAGAATATCCTGCAGGAGCGGGGCTTCGGCTATTTTAACACGGCCTATGACGTGTACAACGTCCTGCTGATGATCTCCACGACGGGCCTGCCCGTCGCCGTCAGCCGGATGATCTCACAGGCGCAGGCGCTGGAGAATTACGCGCAGATCCGCAAGATCTACTCCGTCTCCATGAAGGTCTTCCTGACCATTGGTGTGATCGGTACGCTTGTGATGCTCGTATTCTGCAAGCCGCTGTCTGTCATGGTCACGACGAATGAAAATTCGTGGGCGGCCATTGCGGCGCTGTCGCCGTGCGTGCTGCTCATCTGCATCGTCTCGGCCCACCGGGGCTTCTTCCAGGGACAGAGCAACATGACCCCCACGTCCGTCAGCCAGGTCTACGAGGCCATGATTCGCGTGGCCTTCGGTCTCGGCGGTGCATATCTGATGCTCAAAAAAACCGGCAGTCTCGTCTATGCGGCTGCGGGCGGCATCTTCGGCGTGACGGCAGGCTGCATCGTGGCGGTCGTGTATCTGCGCATTCAGTTCGGCAAGTCCAACCAGATCCTGCGGCAGGGCGGGGGAGAGGCCAAGTCTACCCGCCAGACGATGAAGGAACTGCTCGTCATTGCCATCCCCATTACGCTGGGCTCAGCAGGACTGCAGATCATCAATCTGTTCGACACGATGATCTATATGCGGCGGCTGACCGGCGCGCTTGCGTGGTCGTCCGACGCGGCGGATACGGCCAAGGGCATCTATAACTTCTGCCAGACGATCTTCAATCTGCCGTGCTCACTCATTACGCCCATCACGATCTCGATCATCCCGACCGTGACTGCTGCACTGACCAAAAACAACGTTGCGGGTGCGCGGCATACGGAGGAGTCCGCTGTGCGTACCATGAGCCTGATCGCCATGCCGTGCGCGGTGGGGCTGGCTGTGCTGTCGGAGCCAATCATTCGTCTGCTTGCGGGCAACTATGGCCCCGAGAGTGTTGCGACCGCGACGCCGATTCTGGCCTATCTCGGCATTGCTGTGATCTTCAACAGTACGGTTCTGCTGTTCAACGCGCCATCATGCAGGCGCACGGCGACGTGACGACGCCGGTTATCAACATGCTCATCGGCGGCGTTGTGAAGGTCGTCGTCAACTATATCCTTGTGGCGATTCCGTCCCTCAATATCATCGGCGCGGCCATCGGCACCATCGTCTGCTATGTGACCATCACCGTGCTCGACCTCATTGCCATGCGCCGGTCTGTCACGACGCGCCCGGCCATTTTCCGCAATGTGATCCGTCCGGCGGCAGCCGCAGGCATCATGGGCGCGGCGACATTCTTTGCCGCCGCGCTGCTGCGGAATCTGACAGACTCGAATACGGTCGTCTGCCTTGGTGCGCTGATTGCGGCGGTTCTTGTATATGTGATTTTCGTCGTGGTTCTGCGGTGCATCACGTACGAGGACTGCATGCTGCTGCCGAAGGGCGAAAAAATTGCAAAAATCCTGCATATCAAGCAAAAAACATGAACCTCCCACTTGCGAAAGAGACGAAAGTATGATAAATTTTACTAGCAAACCGCGCTATATGCTGGACGACCTGATCCGGCTGGTGCATGCGCTGCGCGCGCCGGGCGGCTGCCCGTGGGACGCGGCGCAGACGCACCTGTCTATCCGCCGGAATTTTCTGGAGGAAGCCTATGAGGCCTGCGAAGCGCTTGACTGTGACGACGAAGCCATGCTCCGCGAGGAACTGGGCGACGTGCTGCTTCAGGTGCTGTTCCACGCGGATATCGAGGCTGACCGCGGCCGCATGACCATCGACGACATTGCCGACGCGGAATGCAGAAAACTCATCTTCCGTCACCCATTCCTGTTCGGCGGCGAGAGGGCCAGCTGGGACGAACTGAAAAAGCAGGAAAAGGGACAGAAAACGACCGGCGAGGCCATGCAGGGTGTCGCCAGATCGCTCCCCGGCGACGTGGCGGGCGGAGAAAATTCAGAAAAAGGCCGCAAAAACCGGCTTCCGCTGGGAATCCGCCGGACAGGCGCTGGATAAACTAGCAGAAGAAGCGCAGGAACTGCGCGAGGCTGTGCGGGACAACACGAACATCGACGAGGAACTGGGCGATATGCTCTTTGCTGCTGTCCGTGTCGCCTCCACGTTGGACAAGGACCCCGAACAGGCGCTGCACAGCGCCTGTGAAAAAGTTCATCAGACGATTTACCGCTATGGAGCAGAGCATTCTTGCGGAGGGACGTACTCTGGAGGAGGTATCCCGAGAGGAACTGCTTGCCAGTTGGGACGCGCAAAAACGTAACGGGCGGTGAACAATAAATTCATACTTTATGAAAAGAGGATCTACACATGAATAAAACCGAATTGATCGCAGAGGTCGCAAAGAAGTGCGGCATGTCCAAGAAGGATGCCGAAAAGGCTGTCACTACCACGTTCGACACCATTACGGAAGCACTGAGCCAGGGCGACAAGGTCCAGCTTGTCGGCTTCGGCGGCTTCGAGACGAAGAAGCGCGAGGCGCGTATGGGCCGCAACCCCAAGACGAAGGAAGCCATCGAGATTCCGGCGACCACTATCCCCGTCTTCAAGGCCGGCAAGGCGCTCAAGGAAAAGACCGCGAAGTAATCTGCGCAGCAGGTCTGAGATCATTCAGAGCAGAATAAAAGGACGCGGCCTGTGCCGCGTCCTTTTCGGCATTGACAGACACAGGGAAAACAAGGAGGAACGGGCAATGGCGGAGTTTTCTCTTCCGCACGACCACGGTGCGCATGGACACACGGAAGATCTGCATCGGGAACTGAAGAATGTGGAGCATTTCGGCGCGGTGTGCGATATTTTCAAGCAGCTGAGCGACCCGACGCGGGTGCGCATTTTCTGGCTGCTCAGCCACCGGGAGGAATGCGTCATCAACATTGCGGCGCTGCTTGAAATGTCGAGCCCCGCCGTCTCGCACCATCTGCGTTCACTTGCGCAGAGCGGGCTGATCGAGCCGTCGGTGCGGCAAGGAGGTCTATTACAAGGCGGGCGACACCATGCAGATCAAGCTCCTGCACGAGATCGTCGAGCAGGTCATGCAGATCGCCTGCCCGGAGAAGACAGTCGATTTTCAGGCCTCGCAGGAGCAGATCATCCGCCATGTCCACGACGAACTGACAAACAATCTCGCTGAGCGCGTCACGATTGAGGAACTGTCCCGAAAGTATCTGATGAATACAACGACGCTCAAGCGCTGCTTCAAGCAGGTCTACGGCGAGACGATCGCCGCGCACATGAAAAAGCACCGGATGGAGGAGGCGGCGTCGCTGCTTTTAAAAACGCAGAACGATATCGCCGCCATTGCGCAGGCAGTCGGCTATGAGAGCCAGAGCCGATTCACCGCAGCGTTCAAGGAAACCTACGGCGAACTGCCGACAGAATACCGCCGGAAGCGGTCATAAAAAACCCGGTCTTTCCCTATGGAAAGACCGGATATTTTTTGGGCGCTAGGTCTTACTGGTTGTCGGAAACGACGGGAATCGAAATGGTAATCGAAGTGCCGAAGCGGTACCGACTCTGAATGCGGACCTGCGCCTGTTCGCCGTATTGGAGAAACAGCCGCTTTACCGTGTTGTGCAGGCCGATATGCTGAATCTCCTGTTCCGGCGTGACCTCGGCATGAAGTGTACGTTGAAGAACTGCAAGGGCCTCCGGGCGCATACCGATGCCATTGTCGGTCACGCGAAGCCGCAGCGTATCCCCGCTGCGGCGGACCGTGATCCGGATCCCGCGCTCCGGCAGCGCACGGTCGTCCTGCAGAATCCCATGCACGATGCTGTTTTCTACAAGCGGCTGCAGAATCAGCCGCAGGAGTTTCAGTTCCATCACGTCCTCCGGGCAGCGCAACTCTACGCGGAACCGGTTCCGATAGCGGGCCATCTGGATATCCAGATAGTTTTTCGTCTGTTGGATCTCTTCCCGGACACTGGCCATGGAGCCGGGATTCTCCAGACTGTAGTGCAGAATGCCGGAGAGAGATTCGATCATGCTGCTGACGTCATTTGCGCCGTCCGTGAGAGAATAGGATTTCCAGTAGATCGTCTTCAGCGTATTGAACATGAAATGCGGATTGATCTGCGCCTGCAGCGCCATCAGTTCAAGCGCCTTGACGTGGAATGTCCGCTCAGAGGATTCCAGCTTTTTTGTAACGCTGCTCCAGAAACGATTTGACAAGATTGTCCGTCAGAATCTCGTATTCATCCTGATACCGGGAGGCCGGAAGTTCCGGCAGTTCGCCGCCCTGTGCAGCAGAATCGAGCAGGCACATGATGCCGGTCATCTGCCGGTAGCTGCGGGAGGTGAACCGCCACGATAAAAATAGACCCAGCAGCAGACAAATCAGAAGCGTAATGACGAACATATTGAACAGCGGCCGGGACAGCCGGTTCAGGGAGGTTTCGGAATGATCGCCAGATAGGTCCAGCCGTATGCGCTTGAGGGCGTTTTGTGACAAGGTATTATAAGCTTGGTCTGAGCGGCGACAGTCTGGACAGCGTCGCAAAGATGGCAGAAAATCTTTTTGCCGGCGGAAGTGTTGACGGTGATACCGCGCTCTGCGAGGCGGCGCTGTCTGTGCGCTGCTTTATGAATCTGTGTGAACTTGGCGTTGCGTTTCCGGTCAACCGCTACGGAGAATATGTCGGCTATAAGACGGATCATGACCCGTTTGAGCGAGCGACCAGCGCGGGGCCGCTGACCTCTAAGTTTATGACGCAGGCGCTCCAGACGCATGCGGAGCAGCTGGGCGTCGAGGTGCTGGACGGATATTTTGCGTTGGGAGATCCTCACGAGGCAGAATGCTGTCTGCGCCTTTTGTGTTCTGGAAAAGCAGACCGGAGCGCTGACGGCGATCCGCTGCGGCGATATCGTGATGTGTACCGGGGTCCGGCGGAATTTACGCGGACAGCGCATACCCGGAATGCCATACCGGCACGACGAGTCTAGCGCTTCGGCCGGAGCGCGAAAGCACAAAATCTGACGGAGTGGCAGTATGGCCTTGCTTCCGTTAAGCCGCGCTGGAACGTCTCCGGAACGTATATGCAGGTCCTTCCGCGGCTGGTATCGATTGACGCGCAGGGGACAGAGCACGAATTTCTGGCCGAGTATTTCCACAATCCGTATGAAGCGCTGTCCATGCTGTTCCTGAAGGGATACCAGTGGCCGTTTGATTCAAAGAAGGTGCTGCACGGCTCGTCCATCGTGGATCTGCTGGTTTATCGTGAATGCGTGCTGCGGGGCCGCAGCGTCTATCTGGATTTTACGAAAAATCCGTTCGGCATGCAGGAAATCGAATTTGACCGGCTCTCGGATGAGGCGTATACCTATCTGCGCAAGGCCAGCGCGACCTTCGGAACGCCGATCGATCGACTCATGCAGATGAACGAACCCGCAGTGAAACTGTATCTGGATAAGGATGCGTGGATCTGACGCGGGAGATCTATTTGCAGATCGCGCTTTGCGCACAGCATAGCAACGGTGGAATCGCGGTCGATCTCTGGTGGCAGACGTCGGTGCGCGGACTGTTTGCCGCTGGTGAGTGCGCCGGAACGCATGGTGTGACGAGGCCGGGCGGCTCCGCACTCAACGCGGGTCAGGTCGGTTCCCTCGCGTGCGGCACAGTTCATTTCAAAAAAGCAAATCCCACGCTGCCGGAAGCTGAATTTGAGCAGTTGGCAGAACAAAACTGCAGCGCAGTATGCGGCGGAGATTGACCGCGTGCTGCAGAATCCGGATACCATTCGCACAGATTTGCATGCGGCACAGAGGCGGATGAGTGACCGGGCACGGCGGCGATCCGCAGCCGGGAGCAGATGGAACAGGCGCTGCATGACTGCCGGACGCAGCTGCAGCAGCTGTCGGAGAAGACCGGTGTTGGAACGCGCAAAACGGTCAGCCAGTGGCCAAGCTTCGTGATATTCTGGTTACCCAGATGGCTGTACGCTGAGGCAATGATCGATTTCGCAGAAAAACCGCAGGCTGCACGCGCGGTTCTGCCCACTATTATGACAAGACTGGTGTGCTGCGGGACGGCTTGGAGGAGCAGTTCCGCTTCCGCGAGATGGGCGATACCCGCAGCCGCGTGCAGGAGGTTCACCCGGAATTGTGTTCACCGCGGCGTGGCGCGAGGTGCGTCCGCTTCCGCAGAACGATGATTTCTTCGAGAACGTCTGGGCGACGTATCAGGAAAATCAGAATATCTATTGATGAGGGCAAACGGTATGGAACATAATATGATACTTCCGCAAGCCGGTGTGATCCCTGTCGTGGTGCTGGACGACGCAAAGGACGCGGTTCCGACCGCAAAAGCGCTGCTGACAGGCGGCGTGGATGTGATGGATTACGTTCCGCACCGCTGCCGCGGCGGACTCCATCAAGGCGGTCAGCGAAAACTGCCCGGAGATGTTCGTCGGCGCGGGCGCGGTCAGACGCCCGACCGTCTAAAAAGCTGGAATGCGGTGCGAAATTATCGTTTCGCCGGGCTTTGACCCGGAGGTGGTCCAGCTGGTGCGTGGAGCGGAACATTCAATACCAGCTGCGTGACTCCGACGGAAATTATGGCTGCGATGAAGCTCGGCCCTGAACGTGGTCAAGTGCTCCGGCAGGCGTTTACGGCGGCCTGAAGGCGATGAAGTCACTTTCCGCGCCATTCGGCGGCGTAAAATTCCGACCGGCGGTGTGGACGCAAAGAACCTGAAAAAATATCTGGAAGCGCCGTTTGTCCACGCCGTCGGCGGCAGCGGCTGTGCCCAAAAGAGCATTGCCGCAGGCAATTTTGACGTGGTGACGCTGTGCCGCGAGGCAAGCGAGATCGTCAGGGGAGGTGCGCGGATGAAGGTTTTAACGTTTGGTGAGATCATGCTCCGCCTGAAAGCGCCAGGGCATGAACGCTTTTTCCAGTCTCCGATGCTGGAAGCGACGTTTGGCGGCGGCGAGGCAAACGTAGCCGTCAGCCTTGGCAAACTACGGCATGGACGCGAATTCTGACCGTCCTGCCGCAGAACGATATTGCCAATGCTTGCATCCGCGAACTGCGCTGCTTCGGCGTAGACACGAAAAATCGTCCGCGGCGATTTTAATGAATGGGGGGATTTATCTCGAAGCGGGCGCGAATCAGCTCCCCCAGCAATCAAATGTCTACGACCGCGCGTATTCGTCGATTGCGCTGGCAAAACCCGGTGATATCGACTGGAACAGGGCATTTGACGGTGTTAGCTGGTTCCGCATCACGGGCATCACGCCGCGCATTTCAGCGAATCCGCGATGGAACTGAGTTTGGAATCTGTCAAGGAAGCAAAAAGAAACGGGAACATCACCGTCTCCTGCGACTTGAACTACCGCAAAACCTCTGGAAATACGGCAAAAGGCCAGCGAGGTCATGCGCGAACTTGCAAAGTACGTCGATGCCAGTGATTGCCAACGAGAAGACGTGCAGAAATCGCTTGAAATCACGGTCGGCGTGATCGTGGAATTGGCGAACTCTCGACCGCGAAAATACCGCGCGCTCGGTGATAAGGTGCCAGCGCATCCGAATATGCAGTGCATCGCCATCACACTCCGCGAGAGCCACAGCGCCGACTGGAATGGCTGGGCGGCGTGCCTGAACGACGGCAGCGACTTTTACGTCTCAAAGAAATACGAGATCCGGGATATCATCGACCGCGTGGGCGGCGGCGACAGCTTTGCCGGCG
>VOFC01000525.1_pt1 | contig 18000 bp, 30 predicted proteins | sample 5384161 | NCBI WGS metagenome assembly VOFC01 (sample SAMN12384722, study PRJNA508395) | human gut metagenome | isolation source: healthy gut B | host: Homo sapiens
AGTTCCAAACCACCTTCAAGTGATGGCTATAAAAAACCTGCTCCTAAGAGTCTCCGCAAACCATCCGGAAAAAGGTCGGTGGACAAGACGGACATCAGGGGACACATTTAGCGGTAATAACAGCTCCGGATGAAATCGTCACACATATGCCATCCGCATGTAAAGGATGCCGACATTACCAGATGTGCAAAGGCACCGCCTGCATTGCTGAGAAACGACATGTCATCGATGCGGTTGTCACAGTAAATGTAACAGAACATCAAGTTCTGGAACTTCCAATCTGTATGCTGCACGGGGATACCCGCAGAGGTGAGTTTCCTGCTGACGTAAAAGCAGCCGTACAGTATGGCGAAAACCTTCAGTCATTAGCTGTTGCGTTGAATACCGTAGGTGCAGTCAGCATCAAACGCACCCATGAGATCCTTTCCGGAGTATTTAACATTCCGATTGCAACAGGAACAATCAGCAGCATGGTAAAAAGATGCGCTGACAGTCTGAGTGAAACAGTAGGTAAGATCAAGAATAAAATGATCGATTCCGCACTTGGACATTTCGATGAAACAGGAACCAGAGTGGATAAAAAACTCTGGTGGGTTCATGATGCCTCAAACTGTGAATACACCTATCTTGATATCAGTCCCAAACGTGGAAATGCAGGCATGGAACAATGCGGTGTTCTCCCGGAATTCAAAGGGATTGCCATGCATGACTGCTGGGCTTCCTACTGGAATTATCCGGATATTCAGCATGCAGTCTGCTGTGCTCATCTTCTCCGTGAATTAACGGGGATTGATGAAAATCATCCTGAACAGAAGTGGGCATCTGCATTTATAGACCTTTTACTGGAAATGAAAAAGGTCAAAGACAAAGCTGTAGAGAAAGGTAAGGACTTTCTGAGCTATTATCACTATCATAAGTTCGATAAAAAGTATGATGAACTTATCGGACAGGCTCGGAAGGAAAATCCACTTCCCGAAACCACGGAGAAAAAACGTGGCCGGAAGAAAAAGGGAAAAATCCTTGCCCTTGTAGAACGCCTTGCAAATTACAAGGCATCAGTCTGCCTTTTTATCCATAACTTCAATGTCCCGTTTGATAACAACCAGGCAGAACGTGATCTTCGGATGATAAAGGTCAAGACCAAAGTATCCGGATGCTTCCGAACTGAGGAAGGTGCCAGAGATTATCTAAAAATCATGTCCTACGTTGGTACGGCACATAAGCAGGGGTACAATGCTTACGAAGCAATCAAAAATGCGATCTCAGGTCACCCTAATTTCATCTTTGAATAAGGGTGGTTCTGAATAGTTACGTTTTCTTTAAAAAATTCATATTATCCTCAATGATATACTCATCATTCAGTTTATTCTTTAGAAGATTGATTACCAAGAGCAATTCTCTGAAAAAGTTTTCTCTCTTTTCAGCCTCTTTAAATCCAATATATTTGAATTCTTTTCCATCATCCAAATACAAACTATCATATATTTTTTGAATATTAACAAATTTAGGGTCAATATCACTATCTCCTATTAAATATGGTGGCAAATCATTCTCTATCAATTCATTATCTTCACCATAAATCCACACTGGGAAGCATCCATATTCAAATTTGATTTTTATTACTTTCATGCACATTCCTCTCTACTTTGGATTAGCACCAACTATAAATCCATTATTACCTACTGTAATAGCAACTTTATGAATTTCTCCGTTATAAGTAAATTCATATATAGGTCTTCCAGTACCTCTTCCCTGATATCCAACGATTTTTCCATTCTCTAGTGCATTCATTACATAATCAGGAATTTGCTCTTGCGTTATTCCTTTATTTAGAAAATCGTCAGCATGCTCAGTAATAATGTGATTTAATCCCGCAGTATCTGTTCCATTTTCTAACCACACTAATTTTCCATCCGCAGTCTTTGTTATTGCAACAATATCCTCTGGATTATACTTTACCCCACTATTAACTAATTCGTCTAATAGATTAGAGCTTAAGCCACTCTCAACAACCTTCCCAGCATCTTCCGCTGCACTCTCGGCCCCCTTGGCGGCTTCCTCAAGCCCTTTTCCGGCTTTCCCGGCATCTTCCGCTGCATTCCCGGCTCCCTTGGCTGCTCCCTCGGCTATGTCTGCCACATTATCGGCGGTCTTTCCGGTCTTGGCTACATTCTTGATCTTATCCAGCCCCTTGTCTGCAAGTAGTGCTGTCACAACTTCCGTTACTATGTATCCGGACGAGTACGCAACTCCCTTTTCATCTGCTGTGTCACATATTGACTGCCCGATTCCTCAATGGTATTTACCGGATCTTTGAGCAGTGGCTCGTACTTTTGTTTTATCTTTTCTACTTCCTGATCCAGCACCTCTGGAACCTGTATCGGCACTATGGATTTCCACCTGACATCCACATACAGAATTCCCAAATCCACCACAAGCGTCAGAAGTCCCTTAACGGTGTCTACGAGGCTATCCCCTATGCCTGCCAGAAAATCCCTGATTGCGTTTCCTGCATCACTGAACTTGTCCCCCATTGAGCTCCATTCACTGTAGTAGGCCGACATCTTGCTTTTTATATGAATCATCTGTGTTTTCAAACGGAATCCCTGCAGCTTTTCATAGTTTCTCTGTCTGCGTGCACTTTCTGCATCTTCTTCCTGTTGCTGGGCAGATTTTTTCGCTTCATTTTCTTCGTCGCTGCTAAATGGATTGGGAATAAACAGCCGCTTGTAGGTTGCCAGTGTGCTTCCTGTATCCTGCACAATCCAGTCAAAACTGGTAGCCTCTCCCTCTATCTGCTTATAATTCCACCAGATGTCGTTTCTGTCCACGCGCATCATCGCGGTTTCATTTTCCGGCGCAATATAGTCTGTCATATCAGAAATATAACTGTCAATCATCTCTTTGATGACGCCCAGCCGGTACTTCAGTATCTTTTCATTTTCCCATACATATGATTCCCACATCTTATTTTTATCAATTCTCCACATTAAACCAGCTTCGTATTCTCCAACTAATCTCAATTCTCCTTCTATCGCAGATGGAACAAATAAATTAGCTTCTTTCCAACTTTCTCGAGGACTAAATCCCCAAAGACATTTGACACACATATCTTCAGAATCTACGCCTAAATTCAAGTATGCCATGGCTATATTTATATCTACATTTACGGATGGATTACAATCAAAAGATCTTTCCTTTATAAAGTATCTTTCCTTTGCGTTTCCTATTTTACTACCTCTAACTATTTCAAATTTCATCTCTTTTTCCTCTATCTACTATTGTGCAACAAAATTAAAGTGAACTACGGTATTTGTACTCGTGTCTACTACTAATTCCCAAGTACCTGTTGAACCTCTAAAGGTCCCTGATACATCCCATCTAAGACCCGATTGCAAAATTGTATCTGGAACAGGATCGGCGGATTCCATAATTTCCTTTAATAAAAAGTGTTGTCCCATCTGAATCGATATATGGTCTTGATAATTGTCCTGCATTTGCTCCTTTTTTTAATATTATCTCAGATCTGAAGGAACATTTGAAACGGTATGTTATTCATCGCTTACCATCAATTGTACCTTAGCCCTAATTTTAGTATAAATCAGCACGAAAATTACCTAAACTTTTGATTAATTTTTTTTACTTTTCACCATCAACAATAAAAAATCCGTGGCACATGCCACGGGTTCCATCACGTTTTCACTTATGTTTTCCTATAATTTTTGAGTTTAGATTAATCCAGCTGACAACTGAGCCACTATAATATCTACTTATAATTCCTCCAGATATCATTTCTGTTCTCTCAGCTTCCTGTACGCATCACTGTCCTGCTCTTTGATGGTCTGTTCAAATTTTCTTGCCGCCAGTCCCACTGCTTCCACTACTTTTTGAGACAAAGCATCTATTATATCTTTAAATTCCTTCTCTTCTCCATCATATGTCCAATCATGTATTTTACTTTTTAATAATGCATTTTTGATAATTTTTTTAAATCATCTGCATAAGATGTCAAAAATAAGCTATCCATTTCTGATAATTTTTCCAAAAGTTCACCTTCATACAATTCACCAGCAAATACATTCTCTTGCAAAAAATATATTGCTTTTGACATAGCAAGATTTGTAAACTCTTTTTTGACGTATCATTTTTAAAACATCTGCTATAGTAATTTCATCAATTGTTTTTTCTATTAATTGATTATACCACTTCTGCAATGGATACAATTCCTCATTAGAAACAATAGCTACACAATTATATATTTCTTTTATTTTCCTCTTGTCTTGCATCAATTTATACCTCCATAGGGATCAAACAATTCCTCTATTTTATTAATATAAGAATTTGCTTTATTCAGCCCTTCTTGCAATAATGCTCTATCTACATCAGAGAGATTGGGATTTTTAATGAACCTTCTAAAGCTTTTTTTATTTTTTTAGTGATTTATAAGAATCTTGCATTTCTCCTAAATGATCAAAATATCCACCTCTGCCATTTGGAACTGGATCCCCTTGCAAGTCTCTTAATGTTCCACTAAAATCTCCATCTGTTAAATGATCATTAATCGTATTTTCTAATACATTTAATCTGCTTTTTTGCACATCAGTTAATGTATTGGATACTGAACTACCCTCAACAACCTTTCCGGCATCTTCCGCTGCTCCATCAAGCTTCTTTCCAGCTTTTGCAGCATCTTCTGCTGCATTTTCGGCTGCTTTTCCTGCTCCCTCGGCTATGTCTGCCACATTATCGGCGGTCTTTCCTGTCTTGGCTACATTCTTAAGTTTATCCAGCCCCTTGTCTGCAAGTAGTGCTGTCACAACTTCCGTTACTATGTATCCGGACGAGTACGCAACTCCTTTTTCATCGGCCGTGTCACATATTGACTGCCCGATTCCTCCGATGGTATTTACCGGATCTTTGAACAGCGGCTCGTACTTTTGTTTTATCTTTTCTACTTCCTGATCCAGCACCTCTGGAACCTGTATCGGCACTATGGATTTCCACCTGACATCCACATACAGAATTCCCAAATCCACCACAAGCGTCAGAAGTCCCTTAACGGTGTCTACGAGGCTATCCCCTATGCCTGCCAGAAAATCCCTGATTGCGTTTCCTACGTCACTGAACTTGTCCCCCATTGAGCTCCATTCACTGTAGTAGGCCGACATCTTGCTTTTATATGAATCATCTGTGTTTTCAAACGGAATCCCTGCAGCTTTTCATAGTTTCTCTGTCTGCGTGCACTTTCTGCATCTTCTTCCTGTTGCTGTGCAGATTTTTTCGCTTCATTTTCTTCGTCGCTGCTAAATGGATTGGGAATAAACAGCCGCTTGTAGGTTGCCAGTGTGCTTCCTGTATCCTGCACAATCCAGTCAAAACTGGTAGCCTCTCCCTCTATCTGCTTATAATTCCACCAGATGTCGTTTCTGTCCACGCGCATCATCGCGGTTTCATTTTCCGGCGCAATATAGTCTGTCATATCAGAAATATAACTGTCAATCATCTCTTTGATGACACCCAGCCGGTACTTCAGTATCTTTTCATTTTCCCATACATTTGTCTCCCACTGTTCACTCAGCTTCTTGTACGCATCACTATCCTGCTCTTTGATGGTCTGTTCAAATTTTCTTGCCGCCAGTCCCACAGCTTCCATCGCGTCTATGTAACTTTGAACCTTTCGGGAAATTGCATCCAAATGGCTCATATTTAATTTTAAGTCTCGTTTCATTGTGTGTAATTTCCCCTGTATTTAAAAAAAATATTTCTTTTTAAATATTTACACACTCCCCTATTTTCTTACTATAAAATACATCTCTTATAAATTTTCTTGATTAATCTTCATACTCTTCAATTTTATAGGATAATAATCTCACATCACTACTCAAGAACTTGTATATAATGTTCTCCAAATACCAAGACATATCTGTATACTTTCCCTTAATGGTCTTACGATTTATTGTTATGCTCAATATAATTTGACTGGTATTAGCTGCCTTTAAAGAAATCCCTTCAGTACCATTACAATAAAATAAATTTATACCTATCTGCTCTTTGCCAGCAATTTTTTTAGAAATAATATCATATAGCTCACTTTCAGATATCTCGTCACATTGCCAATCGTACTCATCGTCATCACCAATTGGCAAATATTCAACCTTCCCTTGTGGATTATAAATATACCATCCTATTTGTTGAAATATCTTTAAAACATCTGCTATACTTTCTGAATAATTGCTTCGCAACAACCACGATGGTTAATTAATAGACGTGCAGGAGTTGTAGGTTGCTGGGAGTCAGTATAACCCTAATTAAATAACACCTTTCTCTTGAGCATAACTATTAATTGCATCCAACAAGCTATTTTTATAAATTGATAGTGAAAAGGGTATCTGTATACCACCTTCCCCATCATCATACTCAGGGAATATTATAAAATTATCCCTATCCATCTTCATAATAACATACTCATTTCCTTCAAATTCACCTTTTCTTATCTCATATAAATTAATAAAATTTATAATGCTCTCATAATACTCTTTCGAATTTATTTCTGCTTGTAAAAATTTATTTAATACGTCCATATATTTTCCCTTTCTATATACTATTTTATTGGATATGCACTTAACATACCTCCATCACTTGAAATTACAATTTTCACCAAATTCTCGCCTTTAGTTCCTACTATCTTTCCTGCATCAATTACAATTTCATAGCTTGCATTTCCTACCTTAGTTAAACCATTATCTGATATTGAAACAATTTTTTTCAGCCTCTGCTTTACTCGCTCCAATAAATTTTTGTCCATTTCCCCCTGTCGTTGATAAGTGTTTAGGTTTTACATATGCATTATTGATATCAAAATTATCAAAAGTTTTTTTCCCCTGCTGTAAATATATCATCTACAGAATCTAAACCACTCTCAACAGTCTTCCCAGCATCTTCCGCTGCATTCCCGGCTGTTTTTCCTGCTTTCCCAGCATCTTCCGCTGCACTCTCGGCTCCTTTCGCAGCTCCCTCGAGTTCTTTTCCGGCTTTTGCAGCATCTTCTGCCGCATTTTCGGCTGCTTTTCCTGCTCCCTCGGCTATGTCTGCCACATTATCGGCGGTCTTTCCTGTCTTGGCTACATTCTTAAGTTTATCCAGCCCCTTGTCTGCAAGTAGTGCTGTCACAACTTCCGTTACTATGTATCCGGACGAGTACGCAACTCCTTTTTCATCGGCCGTGTCACATATTGACTGCCCGATTCCTCCGATGGTATTTACCGGATCTTTGAGAAGCGGCTCGTACTTTTGTTTTATCTTTTCTACTTCCTGATCCAGCACCTCTGGAACCTGTAGCGGCACTATGGATTTCCACCTGACATCCACATACAGAATTTCCAAATCCACCACAAGCGTCAGAAGTCCCTTAACGGTGTCTACGAGGCTATCCCCTATGCCTGCCAGAAAATCCCTGATTGCGTTTCCTGCATCACTGAACTTGTCCCCCATTGAGCTCCATTCACTGTAGTAAGCCGACATCTTGCTTTTATATGAATCATCTGTGTTTTCGAACGGAATCACTTTGTTCTCATAAATTTTCTTGATTTCATCCACACTATCCGATAATTTTTTTCTTATGGATGTATCAAGCTGATCTCGGAATCCCTGCAGCTTTTCATAATTTCTCTGTCTGCGTGCACTTTCTGCATCTTCTTCCTGTTGCTGGGCAGATTTTTTCGCTTCATTTTCTTCGTCGCTGCTAAATGGATTGGGAATAAACAGCCGCTTATAAGTTGCCAGTGTGCTTCCTGTATCCTGCACAATCCAGTCAAAACTGGTAGCCTCTCCCTCTATCTGCTTATAATTCCACCAGATGTCGTTTCTGTCCACGCGCATCATCGCGGTTTCATTTTCCGGCGCAATATAGTCTGTCATATCAGAAATATAACTGTCAATCATCTCTTTGATGACGCCCAGCCGGTACTTCAGTATCTTTTCATTTTCCCATACATTTGTCTCCCACTGTTCACTCAGCTTGTTATAGGCATCACTGTCCTGGTCTTTGATGGTCTGTTCAAATTTTCTTGCCGCCAGTCCCACAGCTTCCATCGCATCTATGTATCTTTGCACTTTTCGGGAAATTGCATCCAAATGGCTCATATTTAATTTTAAGTCTCGTTTCATTGTATGTAAATCCCCTTTTATTCAAAACTCATACTTTCAAGTAATTTAACGCCATCATCATATGCGCTCTCCATGATCTCTATTTGTTTTTCCATTCGCCACATTCTCCCTCTGCATTTGTTCAAAGAATCTCTTTCTCTCATCTGCATTTGCAAATCCCATGCTCTTTCTTCTCTGGTTTATAATTAACTCCATTTTCATCTGGTATAAAAAGACTTCTTCCAGCTCATCTTCATAACCGCGATAGATTACCTTTTCAATCATTGCCGGAGTAAATGACAATACGTTTCCTGATCCTGCAATTCCCAGCGGATATACCACGCCCCCATATGGATAATAACAGCCTTCTCCTGTTCCAAGAAACCGCTTGGTAATAACCACCCGGAAATTCTCTATTTCTTTATCCTCGATAATTCCCTCTTTTTTTAAATCAACCACACTTCCAAGCGGAAGAATATCCTCAAACAGCCCTATCATATCTATAATGAGCTTTTGCATGGCTTCTTTCTTTAAAACAATTCCGCCATTATCGGTACGCAAAATATAAGTATTATCTTCTATTTCAAAATATACATTATTTGCACTACGCTCACTTATTTTTGTTCATGTTCTTCCAGAACATAAGCATATATTTTATATAAAAAGGAAATCTCCTGCATAAGAAGCTTTCCAAGTGTTTTCAAATATTTTTTCTGATACTCTGCTATATCTGCAATCGCAATATATTTTTCCCACAAATTGTCCATTTTTTCTGCGTTCATTCTAATTTTACCTTTTCCTTTAAGAAAGTGCCTGCATTATTCGCAGGCACCTCTTGTTTTTATTCCCTTACTGTTCGCTTTCTAGTTTCCTGCAAGTTTCTCATCAATTTCAATAATCTTCTTCATGCACTTGTCGATATAATCATTGAAACTCTCTACTGCTTCCGGAACTGTAGTTGTCAGAAGTGTTTTGTACTCATCCTCATAAGTTGAAGATGCTTTGTCATAAGCTGCACCCTCCCAATAATCCGGAAGTTCATTCATAGTGTCATCAATCGTTTTTGCAGCACTGTTCAGTTCCTTAACTGCGGATTTGATTTTCTTCACACATCCTTCAATTCCAGTTCTTTCCACTCTTGTTGCCATAATACTATTTCTCCTTTCAAAATCAAAAATTTATATGTAAAACCATGATCATGGTATTTACCCAAAATACACTAAAGATTGTTTGGTGGGCTATCCTCCGTGCTTTCTGACATGTCCTCTGTTTCTCCTGTTAATTTTTCATATGTTGGATATACCCAGTCCCCTAAATGCTGGTATTGCCAGGCTCCTCCTGCCGTAAATTTCATAATATTTACTGCTTTCTTGGGATTATCCATGACCCACGCAACGGTTAGTGGATTCTTTTCTGAAAATCCATATTTCTTATATTGTTCGATTGCCTTTGCATCATAATCACTATCCAACTCATTTGCCAGAGAATAATTCAATACTGTCACCACTTTCTCGGTATCTTCTGTCGGTTCTATCGTATAATAACTATAATCCGGCCATTTGTCTTCATCCATCTCCCACGGATATACCGGAGTACTTTTCACATGATAAAAATCCACCATAACTCTCATTTCATATGCCGTTATCTTCTTGTCTGTAAAATATGCTGGCTGTTTCTTTCTCTGCTCGTTTTCATAATATTTCCATCCATATATGGCACCAATTACTATGCCGGTCAGAATAACTACACATGCTGCCCTTTTTAAAATACGTTTCTTCATACTTTATTTTTCACTTTCTATTGCATCGTTATATGCCTTTTGCTTATCCGGATTATCACTTATTTCATCTGTTATTTTTTGATATGTTTTATCCGGTTCCGCAAATATCTCATTCTCCGATATGTCAAGTTCCAGATCACTATTAGCCTGATTAATAATATTGATCGTATTTTCTCCATGATTTGCCACGATCTTTATTTCTTTTGAACTGGCAGTATCATATTCTACAAAATTTACACTATAGCCAAAATCACTATACAATTTTGCCGATTTCACATCATCCAGTTGTTCCTTTACTATTTTCACATTTTCTTTTTGTTTCTTCATAGTCCGTCGCAGTATCTATCACAAAAGATGTAACATCTCCTACAAGCGGAATATATCCTATCGCTTTGCTCATTCCGGTTTTTCCGGCCTTTTTCGCATAAGATGCCAAACCTTCCGCAGCCCTGCTTATAGCTTCCCCATTCGTCTCATCCAATATAAACTTGCCGCTTTCTTCTGCTACGGAATACCCGCCAAAGTATGTTGTCAGAATGGTTTCCGCATTTTTAATACTTTCTGCATCCGCACTAGCTTTCTCCGTTGTATATTTTACTTTTTATGGATGAGTCTGCCAGATTTGAAAATGTCGGTACACTCTCTGACCCTATATTTCGATATTCTTTGAATTTTATGGTCAGAGCCCTGCTTTCCGCATCTTCCTCAATTTTTATATCAGGAGAATCTGCATATATGTCTGCCCGAAAGACTCCAACCTCCCGGACTGCCTGTAACACAGTAATACGCTGGAGCATATCATTTCTTTTTTTCTCAAGCAAATTGTATGTCTTTGGATTCTCATCCTTGTCTATTCCCTGCATTGCCTTTAATGTCACTTCGGATATAATACCGGCATAAGCCAATACCTGGTTCAACTTATCATTATTGGTCTTCCATTCTGAGTAATCTTCGTTGCACTGTCCCGCTGCCGGACCAAAGAGTTCATTATACCAAGGCATATCTACATCTTTGGTCTTGTCGATAAACAAGCTGAGAAAACGTGTCAAATCCTCCGCGTCCAGATTCAAATATACAACAGACAATGCATAATATTCCTCCGCTGTAATCTCCAACGCATCCTTTCCAACGATCTTTTCGATCTCATCCCAGTTTATGTTGTATTTCCAGTACTGTCCGTTGGCATGAACCGGGTCAAATAACTGTTTTGCATACGCATACGCCAGGAATCTCGCACACTTGTATCATAATTTCCATTCCTGTATGCGTTTTTCATGTACTCCAGGCCCTCACGTGCAATACTCCGCATACTTCCTACCGTAGTAAATAATTTTGCTGTCGCATTATCGATTGCATCAAACTTTTCTTCTTTTTTTCTTCCATGCCTCATATAGTAGCCCCTGCACCAATGCCAAATCCAAATTTTGCTGCTCACATTGGGAATAATGATATTTTAAATAAAGGGTATCCTCATTCCGGGCGAGTTGTCTGTATACTTCTGCTACATCTTCATAGCTTTCTTTTTTGGCGCAATGCCTCTCTTTGCTGTTCCAATATTTTTGCACCGTCAAGTTCCTCATCCCCTACCGAACCGGATAATGTATTAAAATCTGAAATATCAGAGCAGTTGGCCGCCCGCATCGTGCGCAAGATCATCAAATAATCTTCCATTTGCATTCGCAGATTGTCAAATGCCTGGAATAATAATTCTATTTTAAACTATAGTTATTTTGTAAATGTTCGTCAATTGTACCTTAGTCCTACTTTTTAGTATAAATTAGCACGAAAATCACCTAAACTTTTGATTAATTTTCCACTTTTCACCATCAACAATAAAAATCCGTGGCACAAGCCACGGATTCCATCACGTTTTCACTTATGTTTTCCTATGAAACTTTCATTCTCAGATGATTGTTCGCGCCACTGCGCGTACCATATCCGTCATTTATTATGTCAGGCATCTTGTAATTTACGTCAATACCTTTGCTCAGATCTACTGTCCCACCTGCAAGTACAATGCGATTAATTTTAGCAACATTCTCCAGCATGGATTACCTCCTTTAGGACCAGATTCAGCACAGTCTCGAAATCTTCAGATTTATACCAGCACACTTAAAATTGCAGAATGCTGAATATCCATTTCTATACTACTGCCGAAGCACTCTCTTTCTCCAACAAATTGTATGTCTTGGGGTTCTCATCCTTATCGACTCCCTGTATCGCCTTTAATGTCACTTCGGATATAATACTGGAATAAGCCAATACCTGGTTTAACTTATCATTATTGGTCTTCCATTCCGAGTAATCTTCGTTGCACTGTCCCGCTGCCGGACCAAAGAGCTCATCATACCAAGGCATATCTACATTTTTTGTCTTGTCGATAAACAGGCTGAGAAAACACGTTAAATCCTCTGCGTCCAGATTCAAATATACAACGGACAATGCATAATATTCCTCCACTGTAATCTCCGACACATGTTACATAAATATTAAATAAATGCCAACGCGCAAGATGGTTTACATATACACATTTGTTGTCACAAACACAAATTCCCCACCAACGCATACTAACGTTTCTTTTATTTTGAGAAGTTTTTGTATCAAATTTGCTTTTTAATAAAATGGGATTATTTTTTTGAACCTCTTTAATGAATCTTTCTATATTCAATATAATTTCATTGCACCACTCTTTAATTGTCATTTTCTCATACCAAATAACTTCATCCGTATTAGCATTAACAAAACTTATTAATAGCTTATCATTTTTCTTTAAAATTATTTTAGCCATATTCATTGAAAGTAATTGTATTTCATATTCTTGACTAACATTCAATTGAATAATTCCATCTGACAATTTAGTTAACCAATATAAAATATCTTCATTTCCTTCCTCACCAGCTAACAAATCTCTATCTGGACAAAATCCTAACACATGATTATTAATACATATTTCAAAATAGCCATATATTCCATCCCATTCTGTATCAAATTCATTTAAATCAACATTGTTAATTGAATCTGTAATTATCCATTTAATTTTTACCATTTTACTCGCCTCCTAACACCTTAACTAATTCGTCATATGTATAAACATAATCACCATAGCCAGTTTTAAATATGCCATCTTCTAAATAAACTGTAACATTTTCATCTAAATACTCAAACGAATATTTTCCTGATGTAATACCACTATTTAATGCTTCTTTATAGCCAAAATTTAATGCTGCTCTTACCTGCTCATCTGTCCAATTTGAATTAAAAAAAGGTCTTATATTTTAAATATTGTTCTGCCCGCTCTTTACTCATATACTGTATTTGCTTTGCATATCTTGCTGGCATTGGTCGTTCATAGGATGTTTAACTGCCTTATTACTTAAATCTGCCTTATTACTTAAATCTGATATTGTCTTACTACCACTCTCAACATCTTCCGCTGCACTTTCGGCTCCTTTCGCAGCTCCATCAAGCTTCTTTCCGGCTTTCCCGGCATCTTCCGCTGCATTCCTGGCTCCCTTGGCCGCTCCCTCGGCTATGTCTGCCACATTATCGGCGGTCTTTCCGGTCTTGGCTACATTCTTGATCTTATCCAGTCCCTTGTCTGCAAGTAGTGCTGTCACAACTTCCGTTACTATATATCCGGACGAGTACGCAACTCCCTTTTCATCTGCTGTGTCACATATTGACTGCCCGATTCCTCCAATGGTATTTACCGGATCTTTGAGAAGCGGCTCGTACTTTTGTTTTATCTTTTCTACTTCCTGATCCAGCACCTCTGGAACCTGTATCGGCACTATGGATTTCCACCTGACATCCACATACAGAATTCCCAAATCCACCACAAGCGTCAGAAGTCCCTTAACGGTGTCTACGAGGCTATCCCCTATGCCTGCCAGAAAATCCCTGATTGCGTTTCCTGCATCACTGAACTTGTCCCCCATTGAGCTCCATTCACTGTAGTAGGCCGACATCTTGCTTTTATATGAATCATCTGTGTTTTCAAACGGAATCCCTGCAGCTTTTCATAGTTTCTCTGTCTGCGTGCACTTTCTGCATCTTCTTCCTGTTGCTGTGCAGATTTTTTCGCTTCATTTTCTTCGTCGCTGCTAAATGGATTGGGAATAAACAGCCGCTTGTAGGTTGCTAGTGTGCTTCCGGTATCCTGCACAATCCAGTCAAAACTGGTAGCCTCTCCCTCTATCTGCTTATGTTAGTTCAGTAGGATTAATTTTTTTACTTTCGAGTCCTAAAGTATAACCCTAATAAATATTACTTTTAATCATATTCAACATATATATTTTTTTCATTTCTAACAGCCATATTGATAAAAAGAGACTAATTCTCAACAACTTCCTTAGATTTTTTGATAATTTCTTCATTTCTCGTATCTAATAACTTTTCATTAAATCTTTTTAATTCTTCCAATACAATATGTGGATATTTCATCTCCCATTTTTCATCATAGAATCCATCTTGATTAAAATAGCACTCAATAATTCCATTTTTCTGGAATTCTGAAATAAAACACCCCTCTAAAATTGTATTAAAAAAGCCAATCCAAATAACTATACCATCCTCATTGCCGTTTTCTTCACTCCATACTTTTTTACTTCTCCTTCGCCTTCATATCCTTCATAATACCTTGTATCCAACATATGCTTACTCCTTCCAATGTCCTTTATCCAACAATTCAATCTGCTCTTGCGTAGCTGTTCCATTTTTCCGAGCGCTTATTGCATCATACCATTTCCATCCTTCAACCCATTCATTTTCACCAATTAAAAATTGTGTCGATGGTTTTTTGCCTCCATTTCCTGGGTGTGATGTTAACTCTGAAAAAGTGCGTTTGCAAGTGATTTTTGAAGAAATATGTTGTTTTTAACCCTAAATCGGCTTTATGCCATAGACCAAAAACAGTAATAATGCACAAATTGATTTTTCCCGCATACAAAACAACTTTCTCTTGCCCCTGTGAGAGCTTGCGTTGCCCTGTGTGCCATTTTAAGACCGAAGCCGGATTAGTTGACCCATAATGGAAAATTAAAAGGCTTGTTGGGGAAATGTGAAAGAAGTTACTTTTAGAAAATATGAGAAAAATACTAGGGTCGAAAATAGTGCAGGTTAAAAGGCTTATGCCGCTAACAGGCGGAAATGCCGAAATTATGTGGCTTTCCAGCACAGTCTAAAAACTTTATTTGACACGCTGGTCTGAGTACAACGTTTTTAATATACAGAAAAGCATCTCTTAAAATCACCAGTATAATGAAGAAAATCGGTACGTAAATTACCGCTTTCAGACCAATTTTTATGTCTGAAATGAAATACCGTTTATAATAATACTTTCACAGAAAAACTCACCCTTTCGCAACATTCTGTTGCTAAGAGTGCGTTACATCAGTATATTGAATTCGCAGTGTCCTTTCGTATACCCAACTCAGTAAAATTAACAAGTGTCTATTAATTAACTTCATGGATTCTTAATTGCTTCTGGGCAATCATGACGGTTAATTAATAGATGCACAGGAGTTATAGGTTGTTAGATGTCCGAAAGTATAACCATAATTAAATACTATAATTTGAATATTTTCCCTGTATTACTATCTAAAAAGAATTTCTTTCCATTCTCTTCTACTAATTCTATATCCGTTCCAACTTTGCAATTATATATTGCAATGATTGCTGGTTCAATATTGGCAACTGTATTAAAATCACATATACACATATTATCCGCTTTACTCAAATACTCCTCTGTGTCAATATCAGAAAAAAAATCTCCAACCATTATCGACATCATTTACAGATTCTTCTCTAACACACCATCTCAACTTTCCCTTATGGCTCAATATATTTTTTGAAACAATACTTCCACCAGCATCGGTTATAAAAGTGACTACTTTATTCATACTTTTTCAGCCTTTCCACCAAACTTGCCCTATATGGCATTTGCTCAGCAATTTCTAATGGTGTTTTTTCCCCATACATTCTTGTGATTAACCAGAATATTTTTTTGTGCAAACCAGATTTTATATAAAGGTTCAAGTTCCTCATCTGTAAATTTTAAATTAATCAAATACTGTAAGGGCACTCTTTCCTTTTCATCTAATTGATTAATATTTACTCCCTTATCAATTAATTTTTTGCACAACTCTTCTGTCTGTTTTATATTGTGATTTGTTCTTGACAGTAGAATATGCAATAGATTTTCACCACACTCATTTGTCACATTAGCTTCAGCACCTTTATTGAGTAAAAAATTTGTTATTAAATAACGGCTTTCTGTATCATTATTGGATAATGAATAAAATAATAATGATTTACCTTTATATACTTTCTTCTCATTTGTCAAGAGTTAATTTCAAGAAATTTTTCTTAACCCCAGTCACATTTGTTTTCCTGACAGCATTGGAAAAGAGCCCTAGTTTAACAGTCCCCGGCAGTTGGCCACTCTGTTATACGTGGATTGCTTACCTACAGGCTAATGGTCCGCCATTGGGTTCTACGATCTAAAAGCGTGGATCACAGTGTTTCATATGCGCACATAGAAAGGACGTAGATAACCCAGACCTTACAGTGACCACAGCTCTTTTCTAATACTGTCAGATTGTTTACTTGTTACATTGTGGCAGAAACAGCTGCACATTGCTGCTTTTTCTGCTTGACTACCATTTTATCATCGGCAGCTGGCTGTCAAGGGCTCAGCCGCCTCAGCGGTGCCTGCATCCTTGACTGGCAGATGACTATGATATACCTCTACGCTGCTTTCATTTCAATATTATCTGTCATCATACCCCATACAAAACATGCCAGTTCTCTTGCTATTGCGGCTACTGCCACATTTCTTTTCTTGCCATGTCTTATAAATTTATAGTATCGGCTCCGTAATCTCGTATTCGCTTTGTCTGCATATGCTATTACCTCAGCCGTATTACCATTCTGTCTTGCTCTTAATTCTTTTTGACTTATGCCCCACAGCACCCTTACAGATTCCACCAGATGCCTCTATCAGCAGCTGTCTCAAATGACTGTTTCCTGCTTTGGTTATTCCAAGTCGGTGTATATTGTCTGAACTTGAGTTTTCTCCTGGAGCGAGTCCAAGGTATGATGCATACTGGTTTCCTTTTGCAAATCTTTCGAAATCTCCAGTTTCAACAATCAATGACAATGCCGTATGTGTTTTTATTCCAAGGAAGCATCCAAGTTTTTTTTTTGACTTTGTCATGATATCTTGTCTGTTCAGCGATTTCCCCAATCCGTTTATCGTATCTCTCAATCTTGGCTTCCTGTTCTTCGTATGATACCATGTATTCGTCAAGCGTCTCTCGATACAATCCATTTGTGATTTCGAGTTTCTTCAGCCATTTCAGATGTGACAGAGTCCATTTTGTCCCATCGTAGCAAAATCCATGTCTGATGCAGAAGGCGTTGATCTGCTGTTTGATTTTCTTTAAAGCAAGCTTATGATCATTCCTCATGCGGAGATATTCTTTTACAGAATCGTCATCCTCTGTTGGAATATAAACAGCATGGTAACCACCATATGACAAGCATTGGAATCATATATGCGTCCCGCATATCCGTCTTAATTCTCACGCCTTGTGGTGTAAGCATTGTTGTTGGTGCAAGTATCACACATTTTATGCCTACGGCAGTTAACTGATTATAAAGCGAATATCCCAGACACCCCGCCTCATACCCACACTGGATATCGTATTCATCGTTCAATCCAAGTTTCAACACTCTTGAAGCACTTGTGACTTCGTTCATTGAGACTGCTCCCTCTGCTTTGCAGGATTTTGCGTATTAGCTGGATGTTGACAGCATTTGTGCTGTACTTCGTATATCTAACCAGATTGTAACCCGCATTGAAGTGAGGATTCTATCTACTTACAATTCACATTAGAAAGGATTTCAATTATGTACATCGTAGGCATTGATATTGGCAAAAATCATCATGAAGCATCCATTGTTTCACCTGAAGGCAAACAAATCGGCCGTTCTCTTCGCTTTGCAACTACACACAAAGGTGCAGATTCTCTTATGAGCTTTATCTTCAATAATATCGGTAATTCCCCTTGTAT